>SAMEA3663084__coassemble_70_pt1 | contig 32402 bp, 29 predicted proteins | sample SAMEA3663084__metabat2_high_PE_009 | metagenome-assembled genome bin SAMEA3663084 (sample SAMEA3663084) | pig gut metagenome | biome: pig gut; feature: pig-associated habitat; material: faeces | place: France | collected 2012
ATTGGTATGTCAAACAGATGTCTGTATTCTTTTATGCGTACGGTGGAGTCGTCGGTTATGGGGTCAAGGTGGTTTAGGCTACTATATGGATTGGTGAATCCGAACCGTTGGCCAGTGCAGTATCTGAGGAAGGCTTTGGTCAGATGATATTCCAGCCGTGCCGCAATGGTGTTTATGTCTTGGTCTCCAAAGTCGAGTAACCTGAGACGCTTAAGGTCTTTTTCTATCTTGCTTGTGAAAAATGCTTTCTCGGAAAATCCAATTTGGTTGACGGTCTTCAGATAAGCCAACAGAGTATCGGCACATGAGTCTACGCCATATCTGTTCACCCACACTGGTGTGAACTCGCTTTTATACAATTTTCGTGTAATGTGGTCAGTTTGAGTAGAGTCGTTGTCATTTATGGCAAGATGACGGCAATGTTGTCGCATTTTGCTTATATCGAGTGACAGCGTTTGGTCTTTGAGTTCGTCAAATTGTGATAATTGTATGTTTTTGTTTGGATTATTTTGTTGTTCTTTGCAATTTGATATAAGTGTGGAGAGCAAAAGTATTGTAATGAAGTAGACAATACTCTTGTTTTTTCTTACTGTAGTTTTCAGATGTCTGTATATTCCACTATTGTTCATTAGGAAATAGATACTTTCCTTACGATATTGTCAATTTTTAGAATGTAGCATCCCTTAGGCACGTTGAGCTCCACTTGTTGTGAATTGCTTTCGATTTTTGTTTTCATAACAAGGCGCCCTGTGAGTGATACGACCTCAAGGGTTTTTCCGGCAAGCCCCTCAATGGTCACTGTCGACTGGTTTACAACAATTCTTGCCTTACATTCATCAGCTGACATCGTCATTTCAGCAATGCTTGTAGAGGCAATGCTTTGTGTGGGGGCTGCCACTGCGAGTGTGGCCGCTATAATTATTGCGTGTAAAAATGTTCTCATCGTTTTCATATTTTCTGCAAAGATAGTACGTTTTATTTATACAGCCAAGTTTTTTAAAGAAAAAAATATAGAAGGAGGTCATATTATTGTCGTATTTATGCTATTTTAACGTTTTGTGGGCAATAAATCTCTAATATTTATCACATTATATAAGATGTTACGCATGTGTAGCAAGTGTGACTTTGAAGAAAGAGACGTTGCGTTCAATTAAACGTAACGTCTCTTTGCCGTCGTTGTGACGTCAGGTTTGTCCACTCTACACGTTACATTCATTAATTGCCCTAAATAGGTGTCTTAATCTTAAATGATGTATAATGGAATTCTAAGGAAGCAATGGTTCATACTACTTTATCTTTGGATAGCGACGAGTCCATCCGTCCCATCTCAGACGCATTACGCCGAAAAAGGCCTCGCCGAATATTCCACCGCTCATCTTGCTGGTGCCTTCGCGTCGGTTGACAAAGATGACGGGTACTTCCTTTATGCGAAATCCTATTTTGTAGGCCGTGAATTTCATTTCTATCTGGAATGCATAACCCTTGAAGCGAATTTTGTCAAGCTCCATGGTCTCGAGCACTTTCCTACGATAGCATTTGAATCCGGCTGTGGTGTCGTGAACTTTAAATCCTGTGACAAACCGTACGTATTTTGACGCGAAATAGCTCATAAGGACACGCCCCATAGGCCAGTTTACAACGTTCACTCCAGAAACGTAGCGCGAGCCAATGGCCAAGTCATAGCCATCGTCATGACAGGCGGAATAGAGGCGTGGAAGGTCTGATGGATCGTGGCTAAAGTCTGCGTCCATTTCAAACACATACTCATATTGGTGTTCCAATGCCCATTTGAAGCCGCGAATATAGGCTGTACCCAAGCCGAGTTTGCCGCTGCGTTCGATTAAGAACAGACGGTCGGAAAACTCGTTAGTCATGAGTCTCTTGACGATGGTTGCCGTACCATCAGGTGAACCATCGTCGATGATGAGTATGTGAAAACACTTGTCGAGATTGAATACTGCACGTATTATTTTCTCGACATTCTCCTTTTCATTGTATGTAGGAATTATGACAATGCTATCACTATAATGCTCCATCTTTAAAAATTTTTGTTGCAAAAATAGCGAAGAATGGTGGAATAAAAAAATTATTTGCCATTTTTTTTGTTTTTTTCGACTAATATAAGTAATTTTGCAAAAGATTAGCGTTGCTGGTCTATTGAAAGCATAATGACAATACAGGATTTACAGATTTTATATGCCAAGTCGTCAAAAGTTTCGGCTGTGGCTAATGTCGTGGGGGATGGGAGTATAAAGAACATCTTCCTCGACGGGTTGGTCGCGTCTTCTGCGCCATTGGTGTTTGCTGCTTTGGCCCAGCGCCAGTCTGCCACCTTTTTATTTTTACTCAACGATGCCGACGAGGCTGGATATTTCTATCACGACCTGACACAATTGATGGGCGACAGTCGTGTGCTTTTTTTTCCATCATCGTTCAGAAGGGCAGTGAAGTATGGTCAGCGTGACTCTGCCAGTGAAATTCTCCGTACAGAAGTTCTTGCTGCCATCAATGCCCAAACGGCAAGGAAAAAGAACGACGAACCGCTTTATATCGTGACACATCCAGAGGCTGTGGCAGAACTTGTGGTGTCACGCAGTCAGCTCGACGACCGCACCCTTTCGTTGAGCGTGGGACAGACAATAGACGTGAGGGATGTGGTGAAGAATCTTCTCGATTATGGATTCTCGGAAGTGGACTATGTCTACGAACCAGGACAGTTTGCCAGGCGTGGAAGCATTATTGATGTTTTCTCCTTTTCATGTGAATATCCCTTCCGAATAGATTTCTTTGGAGACGACATCGACTCGATACGTACCTTTGAGGTAGATACCCAGTTGTCTAACGAACGTCGCGAACAGATAAACATCGTGCCAGAACTGACCATGTGCAAGGAGAAGAAAATACCAGTGCTCGACTTCTTGCCAGAAAACACGGTGATAGCATTGCGAGACATGCAGTATGTGGGCGAGAGGATTGATGCTATATATGAAGAGGGCTTTTCGAAACAGGCCATGGCCGAAAAAATGGAAACGGCCACTGAGATGGAACGTGATGAAATAATTGAACAAATGAGACGTGAGTCCCAACTTGTGAAAGGGTCGGATTTCAGACGTATGCTTCTAAATTTCCGCACCGTGGAATTCGGACATCGCTCGGCGAGGATGACTAATAGCATCATACATTTCTCATTGTCACAGCAGCCTCTCTTTCATAAGAATTTTGAGCTGATGAAGCAGACGATGGACGAAATGCTAATGCGTGGCTATAAATTATACATTCTTGCCGACAGCCAGAAACAACAGGAGAGACTCAAGGAGATACTTGGCCCGTCGACCGAGTTTGTGCCTGTAGATAAAACCCTTCATGAGGGCTTTGTAGACAACGACCTGAAGCTATGTTTCTTCACCGACCATCAGATATTCGACCGCTTCCATAAGTACAACCTGCGCTCCGACAAGGCACGCAACGGCAAAGTGGCGCTCACGCTTAAGGAAATACGACAGTTTGAAATAGGCGACTATGTGGTGCATGTAGACCATGGCATAGGCAAGTTTGGCGGACTCGTGAGAATGCCACAAGGAGACAGCTATCAGGAAATGATAAAAATCATTTATCAAAATGGCGACTCTATCTACGTGTCCATACATTCTTTATATAAGGTGTCGAAATACAAGGCGCAGGATAACGGAGATGCTCCGCGCTTAAGCCTTCTTGGCACCGGACAATGGGAGAAGCTCAAGGAGCGTACCAAGAAGAAAATTAAAGACATTGCCCGAGACTTGATAAAACTTTATTCTCGCAGACGGCATGAGAAGGGCTTCGCCTTCAGTCACGACTCTTTTCTCCAGCATGAGCTAGAGGCAAGTTTCTTATACGAGGACACACCAGACCAGCTGCGTGCCACAAATGAGGTGAAAGCTGATATGGAGAGTCAGAAACCAATGGACAGACTCGTCTGCGGTGATGTGGGTTTCGGAAAAACAGAGGTGGCAGTGCGTGCTGCCTTCAAGGCTGCTTGTGACTCAAAGCAAGTGGCGGTGCTTGTGCCGACAACAGTGCTTGCATACCAACATTTTCAGACGTTCTCAAAACGTTTGAAAGACTTTCCTGTTAGGGTCGATTACCTTACAAGGGCTAAGTCAACAAAGCAGACCAACGAGGTTTTGCGCGACTTGGCAGATGGAAAGATAGACATTATCATAGGTACTCATAAGTTGATCGGAAAGTCTGTGAAATTTAAGGATTTAGGACTGCTAATCATTGATGAGGAACAAAAGTTTGGTGTGTCGACAAAGGAAAAGTTGAGACAAATGAAAACCAATGTCGACACAATGACAATGTCGGCCACCCCTATACCGCGTACACTACAGTTCTCGCTCGTAGGAGCACGAGACATGAGCGTGATACAGACCCCGCCACCTAACAGATACCCCATACAGACAGAGATTCACTCTTTTAGTGCTGAAATCATAGCCGATGCAGTGAATTTTGAGATGAGTCGTAACGGACAGGTGTATTTCGTGAATAACCGAATCAGCGACTTGCAACGCATCGGGGATATGATAACCAAATACGTTCCCGACGCACGTATTGTCATCGGACACGGACAGATGAAGCCCGAAGAATTGGAAAAAATCATTCTGGGTTTTGCCAACTACGACTACGACGTGCTACTTTCTACAACTATTGTTGAAAACGGCATAGACATTCCTAATGCAAACACAATAATAGTGAATGGAGCTCATAATTTCGGCCTCAGTGACTTGCATCAGATGCGCGGACGTGTGGGACGTGGCAACCGCAAGGCCTTCTGCTATCTGCTCGCTCCACCACTGTCGGCACTAAAGCCTGAAGCGCGTAGAAGGCTGGAAGCCTTGGAGAATTTCAGCGAACTCGGAAGTGGCATTAATATTGCGATGCAAGACCTCGACATAAGGGGGGCGGGAAACCTACTTGGTGCAGAACAAAGCGGTTTTATTGCCGACTTGGGATATGAGACTTATCAAAAAATTCTTAATCAGGCAGTAACGGAATTAAAAAATGACGAGTTTGCCGACCTTTATTCCGAAGAGGTGAAGGACAACGAACTGGCGGGAGAATTCTTTGTTGACGACTGTGCCTTGGAAAGCGACATAGAAATGTATTTCCCAGACAATTATGTACCTAAAGACAGTGAGCGAATGCTTCTATACCGAGAACTAGATAGTCTGAAGGACGATGACGAGATGGCTCGATACAGAGGCCGTCTCGTAGATAGGTTCGGAGAAATACCGTCAGTGGCCGAAGAACTCATACTGGTGGTGCCTCTTAGACGCTACGGAAAAAGTCTCGGCTGTGAAAAAATCATACTCAAGAAGCAGCGTATGACTCTCTTCTTCGTAAGCAATCCAAACAGTTCATATTACCAAAGTCAGACCTTCGGCTTGTTGTTAGACTTTATTGCCGCCTATCCCAGACGTTGCAATCTTAGGGAAGTAAACGGAAAACGTTCTATGGTGATAGATAACGTAAAGACTGTGGTAGAGGCTGTAGACTTGCTGAAAGCAATCATTAATCAGAATGTAAAGGATTGACCTATCATGATGATATTACTTACGATACTAATATATTTTGCTGCTCTCTTCCTGTTTAGCAGACTGACAAACAAAAATGCAGACAACGACACTTTCTTTCGAGGAAACAGAAAGTCGCCATGGTATATGGTAGCTTTCGGCATGGTGGGTGCTTCAATCTCTGGTGTCACGTTTGTGTCGGTGCCGGGAATGGTGATGCGTTCAGACATGACTTACTTGCAGGCTTGTCTTGGATTCATTTTCGGATATGCTGCCGTGGCTTTTGTACTTCTTCCTGTTTATTATCGTCATAATCTCACTACCATATATTCTTATCTTGACAAGAGGCTTGGTACTGAGGCTTATAAGACTGGCTCGTGGTTTTTCATACTTTCAAAAATGACAGGAGCGGCGGTGAGGTTCTATGTGGTGTGTATCATATTGCAGCAATATGTGTTTGATACCTTAGACATACCTTTTTACGTCACTGTCGTGGCCATGGTGTTCCTGATATGGCTCTACACACGCCGTGGAGGAATCAAAACCTTGGTTTGGACCGACACCTTTCAGACCACCTGTCTTTTCACCGCTCTCGTGCTTATTGTCCTCACTGCGTCGGAGTCATTAGGTTCTGGGGTTACAGAAGTATTCAGAAAGGTTAACGAGAGTGATATGAGCCGGATATTCGTATTCGACGATCCACGTTCCACCCAATATTTTTGGAAACAATTCTTGAGCGGAATATTCATAGTAGTGGTAATGACGGGCTTAGATCAGGACATGATGCAGAAAAACCTGACTTGCAAGACCCTGTGTGAGGCTCAAAAAGATATGTGTACCTATGGATTTGCCTTTTTCCCAGCCAATTTCCTATTTCTTTCTCTTGGCGTGATGCTTGTGATGCTTGCCGAGGGTAATGGCATTGCCTTACCACATACTGGCGACGAACTGCTTCCCATGTTTGCTGCTTCTGGATATATGGGTCAGATGGTGCTTGTGATGTTTACCATAGGTATTGTGGCCGCATCGTTCAGCAGTGCCGACTCTGCTTTGACCTCTCTTACTACTTGTTGTTGTGTAGACATTTTCAACCGTCCTTCCGATGAGTCTTTCCGCAAGAAAGTGCATTTCTCGCTTGCGTTTATCTTTGCCGCGTTTATAATATGCTTCAAACTGGTCAATTCCACTAGCGTCATAGATGCCATATATATAATGTGTTCATATACATACGGACCGTTGTTGGGACTTTTTGCGTTTGCCTTATTCACCCGTCGCATACCCTTGGGGCGATGGGTGCCGGTGGTGGCGCTATCCTCTCCAGTGCTTTGCTTTGTGGTAGATAGTGTTTCGCAGTCTCTTTGGAACTACCGCTTTGGTTATGAGCTTCTGATGCTTAACGGAACCTTGACCTTTTCAGGACTTTGGCTCCTTAGCATTGGAAGAAAATAGTTTCTCGATGTATTCAGAAGGTTGCATGCCCATTTCTTTTTTAAATGATGTGGCAAAGTATTTTGGGTCCTTGTATCCCACAAGGTAAGCCAGTTCGCTAATACGTATGGAAGGGTTCTTCTTTGCTAGCTTACAGGCTTCCTTCATTCTTATGTCGCGTATGAAACTGCTAACGCTCATCCCTGTGGTGGCTCGCAGTTTGTTGTAGAGCGACGAGGAGCTCATACCCATGTCGGCAGCGAAGCTGTTACGGTCGTATTCGCTGTCGCTGATGTTTCTTTTTACGCATTCTATGGCTTTTGCCACAAGTTCTTGCTCTGGTGAGGTAATCTGTTCTTCTTCAATTTCCTCCATCGATTTTGACGAGAATTCTGATTGTATCCTTCGTCTGTTGGTCACGATGTTTTCTATCCTTAGCTGAAGGTCACCTATCTTGAATGGTTTACAGACATAGTCGTCTGCACCTACGAGCAGCGACTTTTTCCTGTCTTCCTCCTGTGTCCGTGCCGTAAGCAGTATGATGGGCAGGTGGCTGTATTCAGAGTCGCTCTTCACCTTGTTGGTAAGTTCCCAACCGTCCATCTCAGGCATCATCACGTCGGAAACGATAATGTCTATTTCCGTTGTTTGTATGACGTTTATAGCTTCTATTCCGTTGGAAGCCGTGAAAATCTTGTATTTCGCCGATAGTAGCAGTTTCATAAGCATCAGCAACTCTGTATTGTCTTCCACAAGCAGAAGGCGATATTTATCGTCGTCGGTTTCTTGGTTCGTGGGTTCGGCATTGAAGGTATCAGTGGTGGAGTAGGGGAAGTCGAAAATGGCGTTTTGTACATTGTCGATGTTTACCATGTTTGATTCGTCAATTTGTTCAGGAGTGAAAGCTTCCTTTCCTATAGGCAGTTTTACGATGAACTTAGTGCCGATGTTTTCCTTGGACTCGAATGTTATTGTTCCTCCATTAAGTCTCACAAGGTCGCGTGTTAGTGACAGGCCGATACCGTTGCCTATGACTTTAAACCGTCGGTATTCTCCGTCGTAAAATGTCTCGAAAATATTGTTCTGTCTATTCTTGGGTATTCCGCATCCATTGTCTTCCACCACTATTATCACTTCATCGTAATAATTGTTGGTTGATACATCAAGAAGAATTCGGGCATTCGTTTTGTCTGAAAACTTTACTGCATTGGAAAGAAGGTTAAATATTATCTTATCAATTTTGTCGGTATCTATCCATCCTATCATGCTCTTTGGGTTGCACCTAACGTCAAACTGTATTCCCTTCTTCATCACCAGTGGTATGATACATCTTGCAGTTTCGCGTATGTATGACATCACATCGCCTTTGGCCACAAGAAGCTTTAGTCTTCCGTCTGATGCCTTACTGGCTTCTAGTATTTGTTGGAGTAACCTTACAGAGCGTTGTATGTTCAGGTCCATAAGATCGAATTCCTTTTTATATCCAGGTTCTCTCTCTCTCAGGTTTTCCACCGAGGCGGATATGATGGTAAGTGGAGTCAGCAGTTCGTGGGTAATACTGGTGAAGATCATGTTTAGTTGATCCTTGTTCTTGAGTCGTTGGTTTCTTATATACAGGTGCCTTGTCATAATCAGAAATATGATTACAACAATTAAAATTAATGTGTTTATGATTATATTCATGATTTATCTCCAATTGTTAGCGTTTCTGTTTTTGCGTTGCGAAGATACATAAAAAAGTCGAAAAATAGATATTGAAACCAAGAAATATTGCAAATATATCAATTTTTTGTTTGTTTTTAGTGAAATATGGTTTGATTTTTATTAGAATATCGATTTTTAAACCTTATTTGGCTTATACTGAACTCGTATTTCTTAAAACCATATTACCTTTGCATCGTAAGATAAAAAATGAAGCAAAAGATATAATTTATGTATTATCAATATTTTGTAAATGGTTAAGGTTTATGGTTGATTAATTTAGTTTAGTATCGAAAAGCTTCGCTGAGAAGCGAGGCTTTTTCGAAAAAAACTAAAATGTCAGTCATGAATAGCCAATACAGAATTAATCAAACGTTGAACCCAACAATTTAAAGATATGAATACTATTATAATTGATTTTGATGGAACTATAGCCGATACCAAACATCTGATTGTATCTACTATGCAGCAGACGATGTCGATACTTGGCTTGCCAGTCAAGAGTGAGAAAGAATGCTCCTCTGTAATTGGACTTCCATTACGACAATCTTTCACAACTCTCATTCCTATGGATGAGCAGAAAGCAAATGCTTGTGACAATACATACCGACAATTGTTTATTGAAAACAATAAGCCAGGCGTAGTAAAACTTTTTCCTCAGGTAAAAGAAACTCTTGAAGAGTTGTATGCCATGGGTATTGTCATTGCTGTGGCAAGCAGTCGTGGTTCAGACACCTTGTATGCTTTTCTTGAGGAGATGAACATATTGCGCTACATTTCTTATGTTGTAACTGCTCAGGATGTGGCAAATGCTAAACCCGCCCCAGACATGGTCTACAACATTCTAAAACGCGTTGACGATGATAAGTCTGACGTGCTTGTAGTTGGCGACACAATTTTTGATATTGATATGGGAAAAAACGCAGGTGTGAAAACTTGTGGCGTGACATACGGAAATGGAAATATTGAGGAATTGAGCAAGGCTGATTATGTCATATCTGATTTTCATAGTCTGCTGGATATTGTTTGATAGTTGACGATAATCGTATAACGTTAAGGAGTTAAGACGATAATGCAGTAAGCCTGTTTTTGTATTGGCTTATGCATCTGTCTTAACTCCTTAACCTTTTTATCTACTAAACTTCCTATTTGTTCATCAAGTATCTTTCTGCTTCAATAGCAGCTTGGCAGCCGCTGGCTGCTGCAGTGATGGCCTGACGATATACGGGGTCGGCAACATCTCCAGCTACGAATACTCCAGGCACCTTAGTGCGTGGTGTTCCGTCAATCTTCTTGATGTAGCCCACTTCGTCGGTATCGAGCCACTGTTTGAATACATCGCTATTGGGCTTGTGTCCAATGGCGAGGAAGAAACCATCGATGGCAATGTCAACCAGTTCCTCGTCAGTTTCGCCCTTTCTCTTCACAAGATGTGCGCCTTCCACTCCATTTTCACCAAACAGTCCAATGGTGTTGTGCTCGAAAAGAATCTCGATGTTTTCTGCTGCCATGACACGCTCCTGCATCACCTTAGAAGCTCTCAGGAAAGGCTTTCTGACAATAAGGTAGACTTTTTTGGCGAGTCCTGAAAGATATAGGGCATCCTCACAGGCTGTATCACCACCGCCTACCACGGCAACGGTCTTTTTGCGATAGAAAAAACCATCGCAAGTGGCACATGCAGACACACCCTGTCCGTTGTATTTGCGTTCATCGTCAAGTCCAAGATATTTTGCCGATGCGCCTGTAGCAATTATCACCGTGTCGGCTGTAAGTTCGTGTCCACTGTCAGTGGTGAGCTTATATGGTGATTCTGAGAAATCAACTTTCACTATTTCTCCATCTCGAATGTCGGCTCCGAAGTGTTCGGCCTGTTCTCTGATATCCATCATCATTTGATTTCCGTCAACACCTTCTGGATAGCCAGGGAAGTTTTCTACTGTTGTCGTCTGTGTTAATTGTCCGCCAGGCTGTAGTCCGCTGTATTCCACAGGGTTGAGATTGGCTCTTGATGCATAGATGGCTGCTGTGTAACCAGCAGGGCCGCTACCTACAATGAGGCAACGAACATGTTCCACTTTGTTTTGTTCCATTGTATGATTATTATTAGTTTTACTTAATTGCCGCCTTCTTGTATATGTAAGGCGGTGAGTTAAAAATCAACTTAAATATTCTGTGAAAGTAGTTCTTGAATATTCTTCTCAATGGTGTCTAATGATTCTGTTGGTTCAAATCTTGCCACCACCATACCACGCTTGTCGGTAAGGAATTTGGTGAAGTTCCACTTGATGTCAGCCTTGCTCTGATAGTCAGGATCGTCTTTCCTCAGCATGTCGTCGAGAATGTGTGCCAATGGGTGTTCCATATTCCATCCAGCGAAGCCTTTCTGTTCTTTTAGGAACTTGTATAGTGGGTCGGCATCATCGCCGTTTACTTTGATTTTCTTAAATCTTGGAAACTCGGTTCCGTATGTCATCTTACAGAATTGGTGTATAGACTCGTCTGTGCCAGGTGCCTGTTGTCCAAACTGGTTGCATGGGAAATCGAGAATTTCGAATCCTTGGCTATGATATTTTTCATAGAGTTTCTCCAAGTCTTCATATTGCGGTGTGAATCCGCATTTTGTGGCTGTGTTTACAATCAGCAAAACCTCGTTGGCGTATTCTTTAAGTGCCACGGCCTTGCCTTTTCTGTCTTTTACTGAAAAATCGAAAATTGTGCTCATTTTTTGTATGTATTCTGTTATTACGGTACAAAGATAAGAAATAAATCCTATATGACCAAGGTTTTCAGAATTTTTTATATTTTTTTTGTGTTGTCGCAAAGTAAAGAGTGCATCCAGGTATATGCAACTACCTGAATGCACTCTTTCAATGTCTTGCCAATAGAAATATTGTTGTATTGTTATTTCTTGGCTGCCTTACCATAGCGGCTCATGAACTTGTCTACGCGACCTGCGGTGTCGACGAGCTTGCTCTTACCAGTATAGAACGGGTGTGAAGTGCTCGAGATTTCAATCTTTACCACTGGGTAAGTTTCGCCTTCAAATTCTACTGTGTCATTTGTCTTACAAGTAGAACGTGTAAGGAACATATCGCCGTTGGACATATCCTTGAATACGACGGGGCGATAGTTCTCTGGATGAATTCCTTTTTTCATTTTTTGTTTAAATATTATTGATATAATTAATTATAATTTCTCTTTTCGGTCGGCAAAGGTAGTGCTTTTTTTCCTAATTAGCAAATGTTTCGGACTTTTTTTTCTCTTTAATGTAAAAAAACAGGGGGAATGGTTGTATATTTCATTCGTTTTTCGTATTTTTGTGCTGTTTTATGAAATTAATTTGGTTTATTCACATAATATAATTCATACTGAACGAATATGAAAATTATTGGTGTAGCTGGTGGAACAGGGTCGGGTAAGACCACTGTGGTAAAGAAGATAGTTGAGTCGTTGCCACCACATTATGTTGCTGTGATGCCGCTCGACTCCTACTATAACGACACGACAGGCATGACTGATGAGGCCCGCCGTGCCATAAATTTTGACCACCCTGATGCTTTTGACTGGATGTTGCTTATTCAACACATTAAAAAACTTAAAGCTGGTGAACCGGTTGAACAGCCCACCTATTCTTATATTCTAAGTAATAGATTAAAGGAAACGGTGCATGTTGAGCCAAAACCTGTGATACTTATTGAAGGTATTATGACTCTTGTAAATAAGGAACTGCGTGATATGATGGATATCAAGATATTTGTTGACACTGATTCTGATGAACGACTCATAAGAAACATACAACGTGATGTGGTGGAGCGTGGAAGGACTGTAGATATGGTAATCGACCGATATCTAAAAGTATTGAAGCCAATGCATGAGCAGTTTATTGAGCCTTCTAAGAAATATGCCGACATTATTATTCCATTGGGTGGAGAAAACAAAACTGGCATTAATATTATCAAGAGTTATATAGAAAAAACAATAAAATGACTACTTTGATGCTTGTGAGACATGGTGAAACTGTGGATAACGCAAACCGTATAATGCAGGGTCAAACCCAAGGACAGCTTAACGAAACGGGAATCAGACAGGCTGAAGAAGTGGCTATTTCGTTGGCTGGAGAACATGTGGATGCCGTGGTGTCGAGCGACTTGAAACGCTCCTACGACACAGCTTGTATCATTGCAAATAAGCATGGACTTGACGTTTCTACAACAAAACTGTTGCGAGAGCGCGACTGGGGCAGTTTTACTGGCCGATATATTCCCGATTTGAAAGAAGAGAAGTGGCCGGACGACATTGAGTCGCTCGACCACCTACTATATAGAGCAAAGATTTTTTTGGACTTCGTGCGTTCTGAATATCCAGATCATAGTGTGGTTGCCGTTGGGCATGGCATTATTAATAAAGCTATTCAGGCTGTTTATTACAAAGTAACTATGAGTGAGGTGCGCCCTATGGCAAACTGTGAAATCAGGATTTTGGAACTTTAGATGTCTCCTAAATAGTTTTCATTTGTGACTGACGTGATCCACCGCTTTGTCGGAAAGAATTGCCGCTGTTTCGGTTTCCTCCATTGCAGCTTCCGCCTCTGTTGATTGAGCTTCCGCCTCTGTTGATTGAGCTTCCGCCTCTGTTGTAAGAACTTCCACTTTCGTCACGCTTTTTTACTGTAATTCTAGTAGAACTGTTTCTTTCTAACCCTTTGTTGTGGTCAAATCTGTAACTATTGTTTCTATTGTTTCCGTTTGTATATCTGTCGTTTCTATTGTTTCCGTTTGTATATCTGTCGTTTCTATTATTTCTATTGTTATATTGGTTGTTGCGGTCATTGTCCAGTCTGCCATAATGGCGATTACCTATTTCCCCTCTGTCCCATCTGTCTCTCATTCCTGCGTTGTGTACAGGAGTGCAGAAATGGTCTCTACGTCTATGGTAGTAGCTATGGCCGCCGTTAGCTCTCCAGCTATGTCCACCCCTATACGATACATACACAGTTGGTCTGTGGAAATAGTAATATGAACGATTAGGGTAGCGGGCATAAATGCCGAAATGCCAGCATCCAGCTCTCCAGTAGAGAGGACGATAGAAGTAGTTGGCAGCACAGAAAGCATTCCATTGCCAGTCAAGCAGCACGTAGCTGATGTCGAGATTGCGTCTTGTCCAGTATGTGCCATACACATCGTCAACACTGGTGACCCCCATGAGATAGTCGAGGTTGATTTCGTATGCTGCATCATATTGTGCATCAGAAAGGTTCAGTTCGTAAGCCATTTTGTCGGTGAGGAACAATGCCTCTCTGCGAGCCTGTTCATAACTCATTGCGTTGGCAGAAACCGTTAAGGCTATCATTGCCACTAAAGTAGTCAATATCTTTTTCATAATCGTATATTATATAAATGGTTTAACATCTTGTTTGTTATTTCTGCTGCAAAATTAATTCTTTTTGGATTGATATAAAAGGGATTTTCCCTATCTAATGAGAGGAAAAACCCTAATATGTTTGGTAGTTTCGTTTGAAATGTGTAATTTTGCACCCATGAAATGTATGTCAACACAATTATTTTGGCATTTGTTAGCTATTGGAGAACTCTGTTTTGCTCCTTCTGTTGCCAAAGCAGCTATAGACTCTGATGATACTGAAGGAATAGACTATTCCTTGTCTACTCAGATGTCTGCATCTGTTGGACGCCATACACCATTATGGCTTAACGCAAATAAGTATGGGTTAAGTTCTTTATCAAAAGCCAATGGATATATGCGTGCCACAGTAGAACTTCCTTCTTCTGCTGACCGTAACAGAAAGTGGGATGTCGGTTTTGGTATAGACATTGCACAAGCCTTTCATTATACCTCGTCAACTGTAGTACAGCAGGCTTTTGTCGAAGTGCGTTATCTTAAGGGACGATTGACATTGGGAAGCAAAGAAGAACCCATGGAACTGAAAAATCAGAGACTTAGCAGTGGTTCCCAGACTCTTGGTATCAATTCACGTCCGGTGCCTTCCTTGCGGCTTGCTCTCGAAGACTATTGGAATGTGCCTGGCACGAAAGGGTGGGTGAGCATAAAAGGACATATCGCTTATGGAATGACTACCGACGATGGATGGCAGAAAGACGTGACACAGATGAAGTCACGATACACCGAAGACACATTCCTTCATACAAAGGCTGGATATGTTAAGATTGGAAATGAAGAACAATATTTTCCATTTTCCGTAGAAGCCGGATTGGAGATGGGTGCACAGGTGGCAGGAAATGCATATTGGCCCATGTCTGATGGAACAATGAGAAAGATTGAGAATGACAAATCGTTAACGGCATTTCTGCAGGCGTTTGTTCCTGGAGGTGGCGAGACAACAGAAACAACCTATCGTAATGCTACTGGAAATATTGTAGGAAGCTGGGTGATGCGACTCAATGCCGACTATGACACATGGAACCTTGGTGTGTATGCCGACCATTATTTTGAAGATCATTCTTCAATGCTATTCCTCGACTATGATGGCTACGGCACTGGGGCGGAGTGGAACGAAAGAGTGAAAAGCCGATACACACTCTACGACCTGCGTGACATTATGCTCGGAACAGAGCTTAAACTGAAGGATGCAAGGTATGTTAATAATATTGTGGTAGAATATCTATACACAAAATATCAGAGTGGACCTTTATATCACGATCATACTCAGATGATGCCCGACCATGTGAGCGGTCTTGACAACTATTACAACCATCACCTTTATACAGGTTGGCAGCATTGGGGCCAGGTGATAGGCAATCCGTTGTATCTTTCGCCGATATATAACAACGACGGTTTGATAGAAGTGGAATGTAATCGCTTTGTCGCATATCATCTTGGCATTTCCGGTGCACCGACAGACAGATTCAATTATCGTTTCCTTGCCTCATGGCAGAAAGGCTACGGTACATTCCGCAAACCATATCCAAACCCGAAGGAAAATTTCAGTGCCATGTTTGAAGCCAATATCTTTTTGGGAAATCATTGGCATCTTTGCGCAGCAGCTGCCATAGACAGAGGGGCGTTACGTGGTAACAATTCAGGCCTTCAGCTCACATTGGTCAACAAAGGATTATTAAATAAGAAACAAAAACGATGAAACACCTTTTATATATATATGTTGCAGCTGGCATGTTGTTTTCATGCGATCTGGTGCCTTCGTCAAACGGAGACTTTGATGGATTTTGGCAGATGACATCGGTAGACACCTTGTCTAACGGAAATGGTGAAGACACGCGTGAGTCACTGGTCTTTTGGTCAGTTCAAAAGCGTCTGCTTGAAATGAAACATCTTGCTACAACAGGCAATCGTGCACCACACATCTTTTTCAGGTTTGAGCGTGGCTCTGATCGTTTGGTCATTTACGACCCGATAATAGACAATAGAGATTCATCAGACCTTATTGTTCGAGACACGTCGTGTTTTAATATCTATGGTATTGATCGCGTGCCAGATACTCTGACAATTGTAACCTTGACCAACGATCGAATGGTGCTTTATACTAACAGGCTAAAGATGACATTCAGAAAATATTAACGAGAAGTGCAAATATATAAAAGAGGTGCGGTAAATCACCGCACCTTTTCATTTATTCACTTTTAAACAAGTCTTTTATTCCTCCTATGCTACCCATAAGGTTGGTGGCTTCATAAGGCAGATAAACGGTCTTGGTCTTGTCGCCTTCTGCTATTTGTTGCAGCATCTGAATATATTTTTGGGCAAGAAGGTAGTTGGCGGGATTAGTCGACTCCCCCACAGCTTCAGTAATCTTTTTTATCGCGATAGCTTCAGCCTCTGCCTTGCGTATTCTTGCCTGCGCCTCACCTTCAGCTTTTAGAATTGCCTGTTGCTTGAGAGCTTCTGCGCGGTTGATGGTAGCCATTTTCTCTCCTTCCGACTGTAGGATGTCGCTGGCTTTCTTTCCTTCACTCGTGAGAATGGTTGCTCGCTTGTTACGCTCTGCCTGCATCTGTTTCTCCATTGCCGTTAGTACGCTTTCAGGAGGAGTAATATCTTGAAGCTCAACACGGTTAACCTTTATTCCCCACTTGTTTGTTGCATCGTCGAGCACTGAACGCAGTTTTGTGTTTATGGTGTCGCGGCTTGTGAGTGTCTCGTCGAGTTCCAGTTCGCCTATAATGTTACGGAGTGTTGTTTGTGTCAGTTTTTCTATGGCGTTGGGCAGGTTGTTGATTTCATAAACAGCTTTAAACGGGTCTACAATCTGGAAGTACAACAATGCGTTGATTTCTGTTTGCACATTGTCTTTCGTAATCACGTTTTGTTTTGGGAAGTCATACACTTGTTCGCGTAGGTCTATGGAGTTGGAGTAGACGTAACGTCCAGCCCTCATCACCACAATCTCCTTAGCCCTGTCAACAATAGGTATGATGATGTTTATACCAGGACGCAGGGTTGCATAGTATCTTCCCAATCGTTCAATAATTTTTGTTTCTGACTGTGGAATGATGACAAGAGCCATCTTCGCGAAAATTAATACAAGTACCACAATGGCAATCAATACATAGGTCATGATCGTAAATAATTTGATGTTAAACACTAACTATAAGGCTTGGCAAGTGAGAATGATGCTTTCTCTGCCAATGATTTTAACTTTTTCTCCTTTCTTGATATCGCTATTGGCTGTCGCTTTCCAGTCGTCGCCATCAATAGCCACTCGTCCATATCCGTTAGCTGGGATGTCCTGGCTCACAAAAGCTTCGCGTCCTATGATGGCATCGGCGTTGCTTGGCACAGGTTCGCGATTGAAGTGCAAATAGCGCAAGGCGAAAGGTCTTACCAAAAAGATGCTTACCCCCGAGACAATTGCAAATGCCGCCAACTGAACATATATGCCTCCGAAGAAGGAGGAAGCCAGTGCTGCCAGTCCTCCAATGGCGAAGCAAAGAATGAAGAACCCGCTCGTAAACATTTCGAGTACAATACACATTACTGTGACTATAGCCCATAATTGCCATAGATTTTCATTTAAATAATCAATCATATTTTAACTCTTTAATTATTTAACTCCTTGACCCTATATAGAGACAAACCATACCCAGGAGTACAAGCGCGAGGTCGACCACCTTGGACTTTAGGTTTTTTTCGTGGAATGCTAAGGCTGCGAAAAGGAAACTCACCACCACGCTACCACGCCTAATCATCGATACTATACTAATCATGGCACCAGGTAACGACAGCGAGTAGAAGTAAACGAAGTCGGCGGCTGAGAGGAAGATGCTAATGAACACAATGCACCAGTGCCATCTAAACGGAGTTGTATTCTTTCTGTTTGGCCACCACAACAATAAAAGCATGGCACCCATCATGAAGCATTGGTAGATGTTATACCAGCTCTGTACTATCATTTTGTCGAGTCCCACTCCTCCATCTGCCGGTGAGGCCATGAGATATTTGTCGTATAGTCCGCTTACGGCTCCTAATAGAGCGGCACCCACTATCATCCATATCCAGTGGTCGCGCTTGAAGTCTATTCCCTCTTTTTTTCCGCTTCGGCTAAGCATGAAAAACGATATCACAGCCAATGCCACACCGAGCCATTGCCATATGTTGAGCCTTTCTCCAAATATCAGCAGTGCTCCCACGAGTACCATTACGGGGCGAGTGGCATTTATAGGTCCCACAATGGTTAGCGGCAAGTGTTTCATTCCGAAATAGCCTAATATCCAGCTACTCAATACGATAAAGCTTTTCAGCACTATATATTTATGAGTTTCCCAGCCACCGCTTGCTACATGAAATAGGCTTCCGTCAAGAGCGTCTGTTGTGTAGCTTACAATGATGAACGGCAGGAAGATGAGCGACGAGAACAACGTGTTCAGAAACAATATTGGTATCACGGCGTTGCCTTCCAGAGCCTTTTTCTTAAACGAATCATAAAAGCCGAGCAAAGCGGCAGAAAGAAATGCTAATATTAACCACATAACTCTTAACTTCAAAAACTAATACTCTACATTCTCGAGAAACAAGGCGTTGCCTGGCATTGATTCTCCTGCGGCAGTTCGTTTCCTGCCTTCTATCACACCTCTGAAATCTTCAATCGAGAGTCTACCCCGTCCTACATCGATTAGTGTTCCTACTACGGCTCTTACCATGTTTCTCAGAAATCTGTCGGCACTTATTTCAAAATACCACTCGCATGGCGAAGTCTGATGCCATTTGGCTTCTGTCACCTTGCATATCGTGGTCTTCACGTCAGAATGGCTTTTACAGAAAGCTCCGAAGTCAGAATACTCTTTAAGTATGCAGGCCGCCTTATTCATTTTGTTGAAGTCAAGAGAATATGGCAGTTGGTAGGAGTAATGTCTTAGAAAGGGGTTTTTGTGCGTGTGGACAAAATATCGGTAAGTGCGTCGTTTTGCGCTAAAACGGGCATGCATATCGTCAGCCACATTTTCTATTTTATATATGGCTATTGACCGTGGCACCATTCTGTTAAGTCGATAAGCCAACTGTTGGCAGTCCACGTCGCTATCACTGTCAAAGTGAGCCACCATCTTTCGTGCATGTACTCCCGCGTCGGTTCTTCCTGCGCCCACCACTTCCATAGGTTGTCTCATGAGTGTAGAGAGCGCTTTTTGCAGTTCTTCCTGTACAGAGTTGCCATTTGGCTGTATTTGCCATCCGTGGAAGTCAGTTCCGTCGTATGCGAGTGTTATGAAATATCTCATCAATAATATTTGTATAAATCCCTCGCATCGTGACAACAAGATAATAGTTTTCACGCTGCGAGGGATTTCTGATTCTTACAAGTTGGTTTATTGTATGTCCCAACCGATAGCACTTGCTCCTAGCACAGCAGCCGAAGCTCCGTCGAGTCCGCTAATGAGGAATTGGGCTTTTCCCTTGAATATTTCTTGTACGTGAGCGTCATAAGCCTCTTTTATAGGGTTCATGATGAGGTCGCCAGCCTTTACGAGTCCTCCGAAGAAGATGAAAGCTTCGGGACTGCTGAATGCGGCGAAGTCGCAGCAAGCCTCACCGAGCATTTTTCCTGTGAACTGGAATATCTCGTTAGCTATTTTGTCTCCCTTTCCAGCAGCGATGCTCACGTCGAGCGAAGTGATGTTATCTGGATTGATTTCTCTTAAGAGCGAAGGCTCGTCAGTTTTTGATAGTATTTCTCGTGCGGTGCGTGCCACGCCAGTAGCCGAACAGTATGCTTCGAGACATCCAGTGCGTCCGCATCCACATAATCTTCCTTCTTTGCCTCTAACCATTGTCACGTGTCCGAGCTCTCCTGCCATTCCGTCGCTACCGTAAACGAGCTGTCCGTTGATTACGATACCAGAACCTACACCCGTACCGAGAGTAATCACGATAAAGTTTTTCATACCTCTTGCCACTCCGTATGCCATTTCACCGATAGCAGCTGCATTGGCGTCGTTGGTCATGGCAACAGGAATGCCGAGTCTGTCGCTGAACATCTTTGCAAGTGGCACGACACCTTTTCCCCAAACAAGGTTGGGAGCATGCTCTATGCATCCATTGTAGTAGTTGGCGTTAGGAGCACCAATGCCCATTGCTTTGATCTTTTCGATTCCTCCCACTTGGTCGATGATTATCTGAAGTGCGTCGATAGATGCGTTGACATAATCATCCACGTTGTCGTAAATTTGTGTCTTGATGGCAGTGGTGGCTTTGATGTCTCCACGACTATCCACAATTCCGAATACTGAGTTAGTACCTCCCAGATCCAAGCCGATTACGTACGGCTTCATAACAGGTTGCGCGTTCATTATTTGATAAATTTTTGATATAGTTCTATGTTTTCGACGGCAAAGTTAGAAAAAATATGCGATTATTCAAAGATTTTGGGCAAAAAACTTGTGTGTTTAGCAAAAAATTTGCAATTTTGCAGTCGTTATGCCGTTTCAAATACATATAGACATATTGAATTTCATCTCTAAGGGGATGTTAATCGGAATAATCGCATCGGCTCCAATGGGGCCGGTGGGAGTGCTTTGTGTCCAGCGGACGCTGAACAAAGGCAGATGGTATGGGTTTATCACAGGTATCGGTGCTGCTGTAAGCGACATGATATATGCTGCCATTACAGGTTATGGCATGAGCTATGTGATGGATGTGTTGAGCAACCAGCAAACGAAGATGTATCTACAGATTGTGGGTAGCGTTATGCTGTTGTTGTTCGGATTGTACACCTATCGTTCGGATCCAACGAAGAAAATTCACAACTCGGGCAATGGAAAAGGTACGTTATGGCACAATGGGGTCACCGCTTTTCTAGTCACATTCTCTAATCCGCTCATCATATTCCTCTTCCTCGCCTGCTATGCCCAGTTTGCGTTTGTCATGCCCAATCATCCTTTTGAGATGTTTGTAGGCTTCCTAAGCATAGTGTTCGGAGCATTGCTTTGGTGGTATGGGCTTACATGGCTCATCGACAAGATACGAGGAAAATTTGATGCCAACGGTATTAAAATCATCAACCAGTTTATCGGGTCGGTGGTGGTCTTGTGCTCCATCATTATGTTTTTGGGAACAGTGACAAACCTTTACAGATTTTTCAAGTAAAAAATTATTTTTTAGTTAGAATGTTTATTGCACAGGAATTAAGAAAAACAAATATTGCCGAGTATATCTTGTACATGTGGCAGGTGGAGGACACAATTAGGGCTTTTGGATGCTCGCTCTCGAGAATACGCCGTGAGTATATCGAAAAGTTTGACTATACCGACGAACAAAAGGAAGATGAGGCCGACTGGTTTGGCAATCTCATTAGGATGATGAACGAGGAGGGATGCAGAGAAAAAGGACATCTTCAGGTGAACAAGGCAACACTCTTGATGCTTGAAGACCTTCACGCCCAACTCTTAGGTAGCACAAAGTTCCCGTTCTATTCCTCTGAATATTATAAGGTGCTTCCTTATATTGTGGAACTGAGAAACAGGGGTGCTGTAAAGGAGGAAAACGAGATAGAAACTTGTTTCAACTCCCTTTATGGGGTGATGATGCTACGTTTGCAGAAAAAAGATATCAGTCCCGACACAGCACATGCTGTTAAGGAAATTTCAACTTTGATAGGAATGCTCAACGACTACTATTTCAAGGACAAAAGCGAAGGACTGGAGTTTTAAATCAAGATTTTCGAAACTTAAATAAATATAACAAACAATATGAACATACTGATTACAGGCTGCAATGGACAATTAGGCAACGAAATGCAGTTGCTGGAAAAAAACTATCCACAACATCAGTTTTATAATACCGATGTGGCAGAACTCGACATCACCGACCAGGCTGCCATCGAGAGCTTTGTGGCCGACAACGAAATTGACGGCATCGTAAACTGTGCTGCATATACGGCAGTAGACAAGGCTGAAAGCTCAAAAGAATTGTGCACATCGCTCAATACAGTGGCTCCCGCTTATCTTGCTGCCGCTGTTGAAAAACGAGGAGGATGGATCATACAAGTGTCTACAGACTATGTTTTTAACGGAAAGGCACACACTCCTTATAGAGAAGACGACACTCCTTCACCTGATAGCGTGTACGGAAGCACAAAACTTGCCGGAGAACTGGGAGTGCAGAAATTCTGCAGTCGTGCAATGATTATTCGTACAGCATGGCTCTATAGTACATTCGGCAACAACTTTGTCAAGACTATGCTCAGACTCGGAAAGGAGAAGCAACAGCTGGGAGTGATATTCGACCAGATAGGAACACCGACATATGCTGGCGATCTCGCCATGGCCATTATGACTGCCATAGAGAAAGGCATCGTGCCAGGAGTATATCATTTCTCCAACGAAGGCGTCATCAGTTGGTATGACTTCACTAAGGCCATCCATCGTATCGCAGGCATCACCACATGCCATGTGCGCCCTCTGCACACAAGCGAATATCCCACACCAGCCAATCGCCCGGCATATAGTGTGCTCGACAAGACAAAGATAAAGCAGACATATGATATAGAAATTCCATATTGGGAAGAGTCGTTGGCTAAGTGTATTGAAAAACTGAAATAACACTATGAGTAAGGAAATAGAAAGAAGAAGGACATTTGCTATTATATCTCACCCGGATGCCGGAAAAACCACTCTTACAGAGAAGTTTCTTCTCTTCGGTGGACAAATACAGGTGGCTGGTGCAGTAAAAAGTAACAAGATAAGAAAGACCGCCACTTCTGACTGGATGGACATAGAAAAGCAACGTGGTATCTCTGTGTCTACCAGTGTCATGGAATTCGACTACAAAGACTATAAGGTGAACATTCTCGACACTCCAGGTCACCAGGATTTTGCTGAAGACACCTTCCGTACCCTCACTGCTGTCGACTCAGCCATTATTGTCGTAGATGGTGCAAAGGGTGTGGAGACTCAGACACGCAAACTCATGACTGTATGCCGAATGCGTAACACACCAGTCATCATCTTCATCAATAAGATGGACCGTGAAGGACGCGACCCGTTTGACCTGCTTGATGAATTGGAACAGGAACTGGAAATCAAAGTCCGACCGCTTAGTTGGCCTATCAATCAGGGTGTAAAGTTCAAGGGTGTTTACAATATATATGAAGGTAAACTCGATCTTTTCACACCCGACAAGCAACGTGTGACCGAAAAAGTGGAGGTAGACATCAATAGCGATCAGCTGGATAGTCATGTAGGAGAGGCTGATGCCACAAAGCTGCGTGACGACCTTGAACTTGTTGATGGCGTTTATCCTGAGTTTGACATCGAGTCGTACAGGAAAGCCGAGGTAGCTCCAGTGTTTTTCGGTTCTGCACTTAACAATTTCGGAGTCGAGGAACTTCTCAACTGTTTCGTGGAGATAGCCCCCAGTCCTCGCCCCACAAAGGCCGAGGAGCGCATGGTAGACCCCGAGGAGAAGAAGTTCACAGGTTTCATATTCAAAATCACAGCCAATATCGACCCCAATCACCGCTCATGCATCGCCTTCTGCAAAGTGTGCAGCGGCAAGTTCGAGCGTAACAAGCCATATCTCCATGTGCGTCAGGGAAAGACTGTGAGATTTTCTTCGCCAACGCAGTTTATGGCACAGCGTAAGAGCACTATCGACGAGGCATGGCCAGGCGACATCGTTGGTCTTCCCGACAATGGGATATTCAAGATCGGCGACACCCTTACTGATGGCGAACAGCTTCATTTCCGCGGTCTGCCCAGCTTTTCTCCAGAGTTATTTAAATATATTGAGAATGACGACCCGATGAAGGCAAAACAACTTCAGAAAGGTATCGACCAGCTCATGGACGAAGGTGTGGCACAGTTGTTTGTCAATCAGTTTAATGGAAGAAAGATTGTTGGCACAGTGGGTCAGTTGCAGTTTGAGGTCATACAGTATCGTCTTGAAAACGAGTATAATGCGAAGTGCCGTTGGGAGCCAGTTCATCTGTATAAAGCTTGCTGGATAGAGAGTGACGACGAGGCTGAACTGGAGAATTTCAAGAAGCGCAAGTATCAGTATATGGCAAAGGATAAGGATGGTCGTGATGTGTTTCTTGCCGACAGTGGTTATGTCTTGAGCATGGCTCAGGAAGACTTCAAGCATATCAAGTTCCATTTTACGAGCGAGTTTTGATTATAAGAATAGAGAGAAGAATTATTTACCGACAATGAAAACAGAAGATGACATTAAAAACGCCGTTGAAGTGTTGAGACGTGGTGGGGTGATACTTTATCCGACAGACACTGTCTGGGGCATAGGATGCGATGCTACAAATGCAGATGCCGTGGCCAGGGTGTATAAGATAAAGCGCCGTGAAGACTCAAAGGCTCTTATCTGCCTTGTAGACAGCGACGCCCGACTCCAGCGCTATGTGCGCAATGTACCATCGGTGGCATGGGAACTGTTTGACTGTGTCGACAAACCCACCACCGTCATTCTCGATGAGGCAGTAAATCTTGCGCCCAATCTCGTAGCCGCTGACGGGAGTATAGGAATACGCATCACCCAGGAGGCATTCTCAAAGTCTTTGTGCTATCGGTTTCAGAAGGCTATCGTATCAACGTCGGCCAACATCTCTGGCGAACCAACGGCCCAAAACTATTGCGACATTTCACAGGAAATAATCGACGCAGTGGACTATGTCTGCTGGACACGCCGACAGGAACACAAACCACACCGCCCGTCAAGCATCATCAAACTTGGCAAAGGCGGTGAAGTGGAGATAATAAGAAAATAAACATGATTGAAACAAATACAAAGGAAGGACTTTTCAGACGGTTCTGCCGCTGGCGTGAGGAACATGTCAGCGAAAGGGCTTTTGTTCTTGCACTTGCCTTCCTAGTAGGTTTCTTCTCCGCCATTGCTGCATTTGTGCTTCACTGGGTCATCAACCAGATTGCGGCCCTTCTGACCAGCTCATTCGACAAGACTGGCGCCAACTGGCTCTACCTCGTCTATCCCGTTGTGGGTATCTTCTTCACATCGCTCTTTGTGAGATATATTGTGAAAGACAACATCAGCCATGGCATTACCCGCATTCTTTATGCCATAAGTAGCAAGAGAAGCAGACTGAGAGGACATAACTGCTGGTCGTCGGTGGTAGCGTCAGGCATCACCATCGGTTTTGGAGGCTCTGTAGGAGCTGAGGCTCCTATTGTGCTCACAGGTTCTGCCATAGGTTCCAATTTAGGCAAGCTCTTCCACATGGACAACAAGACGCTTATGCTCCTTGTGGGCTGTGGTGCCGCTGGTGCCATATCAGGCATCTTCAAAGCTCCCATAGCAGGCTTGGTGTTCACACTTGAAGTGCTGATGATCGACCTCACCATGGCATCTCTTCTTCCTATCCTTGTCTCTTGTGTCACCGCCACCTGCTTCACCTACATCTTCCGTGGCTCCACCTCGCTGTTCTCTTTTTATCTTGACATAGAGTGGCCAGTGGAACGTGTGCCTGCCAACATACTTCTTGGAGTGTTCTGCGGTTTGGTGAGCCTGTATTTCATTCGTACGATGACATTCTGCGAAAACATCTTCGCCAAGTTCAAAGACAAGCCTTACATGAAACTGCTTCTTGGTGGTAGTGTCCTTAGCCTTCTCATCTTCCTTTTCCCTTCGCTTTTCGGCGAGGGCTACAGGTCGATAAACCTTCTTCTCAACGGAAAGACACAGGCCGACTGGGATGGCGTAATGAGCAATTCGCTTTTTGCTGGCGAGACCAATATGCTTGTGGTCTATGTAGCCTTGGTAATTCTGTTTAAGGTTTTTGCCACCTCGGCCACCAATGGTGGTGGAGGTTGTGGTGGTACGTTTGCGCCCAGTCTGTTCATAGGATGCTTCAGCGGTTTCCTTTTTGCCCGCTTGTGGAACATATATAATATAGGTGTATATGTGCCAGAGAAAAACTTTGCCCTTTTGGGCATGGCAGGCGTGATGTCGGGAGTGATGCATGCTCCGCTCACAGGTATCTTCCTCATAGCCGAGACTACAGGAGGTTACAACCTTTTAGTGCCTCTTATGATAGTGAGTGTATGTTCTTATCTCACCATCTACATATTCGAACCACATAGCATCTATGGTATGCGACTGGCAAGGCAGGGAAAGCTAATCACCCACCATACCGACCATGCTATTCTTACACTTATGAGCCTCGACAGTGTGATAGACCGCAACTATTTGGCTGTAGATCCAGATATGGAGCTTGGCACCATAGTACATAAGATAAGCCGTAGCCGCACCAGTTTCTTGCCTGTTGTTGACCCGGCAGGCAGTCTGATAGGTGAGATCGACATTACCAAAATTCGTCACGTGGTGTTCCGCATAGAGCTATACCATCATTTCAAGGCCCGACAACTTATGACCCAGCCGTCAGCAGTGCTTAACGACGATGCCCCTATGACCGACGTGATGAAGGTGTTTGACCTTACACATGCCGACTGGCTTCCAGTTCTCGACCACGACCGGCATCTGAAAGGCTACATCTCACGCCAGCGTATGTATGGCATGTATAGAAAGATGGTGGCTGATATGAGTCAAGACTGACAAGTAGACAAGCAAAATACAATTATGAAAAAAGAAGATTTACGCATAGTGTTTATGGGAACACCCGAGTTTGCTGTCGAGACACTCGACGCACTCGTAAGTAACGACTATAATGTGGTGGCTGTGGTCACGCAACCCGACAAACCCGTTGGCCGTCATGGCAGTGTGCTACAAGCCTCGGCAGTGAAGCAGTATGCCATAGAACATAACTTGCCTGTGCTTCAACCCGTGAAGATGAAGGATGAGAATTTTCTCCATCAGCTCCGTTCCTTCAATGCCAACCTGCAAGTGGTGGTGGCATTCAGAATGCTTCCAGAAGTGGTGTGGGATATGCCCGAATACGGCACCTTTAATGTGCATGCAGCCCTGCTGCCACAGTATCGTGGAGCAGCACCCATCAACTGGGCCATCATCAACGGAGAGACACGCACTGGCGTCACCACATTCTTCCTCGACCATGATATAGATACAGGTCGCGTTATTATGCAACTGCCGTTCGACATCCATGACGACTATAACGTGGAGAATGTCTACGACGGACTTATGCGTCTCGGTGCCGATATTTGTCTTCGGACGATAGAAAAAATCATTGCCTCCGACGGACATCCAGATGCCATGTCGCAGCAAGAGATGATTACTTCTGGTGAGCAACTCAAGTCTGCGCCGAAGATATTCAAGGAGACATGTCGCGTTGACTGGACAAAACCCGCCAAACAAGTGTATGACTTCATTCGCGGACTGAGTCCTGTTCCTGGCGCATGGGCAATGCTAACATTGCCAGGAGGCAAAGACACTGTGCTGAAGATATATTCAGCAGCACGTGAGGAAAAGTCCTTCAACGCCGAACCGGGAACGATGTTTGTCGACGGACGAAAGCTCATTGTGGCATGTGGCGGATCTACAGCGTTGAGGCTATTGGAGGTGCAGTTAGCAGGAAAGAAGCGCATGGCTGTATCCGATTTTCTCAATGGAATGAAAGGTCTTGAGGGCAGTATGGTTAAGTAGTGTATTTTTTTTATAGGCAGATATAATAAAAGGGTAGGATGTTGCGTTTCTATTAATATAAACATCAAATTATTTTGCCTATGAAGAAAGCATCTACTCAATTAGAACAAGTACAACCAAGCGAGAAAGTAATTGAAATGATTTTGCTTCTCGCCCATTCATATCGCCCTTTCAGTCATGGAGGCGGCGGTACATTACCGATTTATTATAGTTAACTAAATCCCAAGATATGACAATAGTATCTCCTTCATTGTTGTCGGCCGATTTCCTACATCTAGACCGCGACATTGACATGATTAACCAAAGTGAGGCAGAATGGCTTCACCTTGACGTGATGGATGGTGTCTTCGTGCCCAACATCTCTTTTGGTTTTCCAGTGCTTGAGGCAGTCGCGTCGCGATGCCGCAAAGCGCTTGACGTACATTACATGGTAGTACACCCCGAACAGTACATAAGTCGCACAGCAAAACTTGGCGCCATGATGATGAATGTCCACTACGAGGCGTGTACCCACCTTCACCGCACCATACAGGCAATCCACGATGCAGGCATGAAGGCTGGCGTTACTCTCAATCCCTCTACACCAGTGTCTACTCTTGAAGACATAATAGAAGATGTGGACATGGTTCTGCTTATGAGTGTCAATCCAGGCTTCGGTGGGCAGAAGTTTATCGAGAACACCATATCGAAGGTGAGTCGGCTGAAGACCATGATAGCCGAAAGTGGCTCGAAGGCTTTGATAGAAGTTGATGGAGGTGTACAGGCCGAAACAGCCCCGCGCCTTGTCAAAGCAGGTGTCGACGTGCTGGTAAGCGGCAGTTATGTGTTTAAGTCATCAGACCCTATGGCAATAATAAAAGGCTTGCGCGAACTATAGTGTTCGGCAAGCCTTTTGCTATTTCTTTTTTTAGTTAGAGACTATTGTATTTTTTTGCCATGCGTCTCATGTTCAGTATGGCATATCTCATTCTTCCCAACGAAGTGTTGATGCTCACATTGGTCAGTGAGGCAATCTCCTTAAACGACTTGTCTTCAAAATATTTCATGTATACCACTTCCCTTTGCAACTCAGGAAGGTGATTCATGAGTTTCACGGCGCTATCTTTCACCTGTGTGTTCACAATAGTAGTTTCCGCGCTCACGTCTGTAAGTTGTGGAAGGTACATCTTTGTGATGTCGTTGTTATTGTTAAGGTCAGCTGCCAGAATTCTGTCTTTCCTAAAGTGGTCGATGAGTATGTTGCGAGTTATAGTAGACACCCAGTAGCTGAAAAATCCCTTGCTGGTATACTTTCCTTCCCTGAGTCCCACAATAATTCTCACAAAGACATCTTGAAAGATATCCTCTGCAGTCGATTTCTCTTTTGTCATCGAAAAGATGTATTTGAACACTTTTTCCTTGTAGCGTTCCAAGAGTTTGTCGAAGGCATAGTCGTTGCCCGACATGTATTCCATGGCCAACTCTTCGTCGGTCATTGCGTTTAATTGTTTCATTTACTTAATTTTTTTTATTAAGTAGACTTTCTCAATAGGCGATATGTGTTAATTATATGGTTTGACTATGATATTTGCTGCAAAATTATACCATTTTATTTAAATAAGCAAATTTTCTTTTGATTTTTTGCGATTTATCACAAAAAAAATGGTAATTTTGCATTGAAAATCTAACATTAACATAACTTCTATATATGAAACAACTCTTCGTACCAGGTCGTCTGTGTCTTTTTGGAGAACATTCTGACTGGGCTGGACATTATCGTACAATGAATGCCGACATAGTACAAGGTGCTGCTATTGTCACTGGAATAGAACAAGGCATTCTGGCTGATGTTGAAAAATCACCCGTATTTAAACTTACAAGCGAAGCACCGGAGATAGCCTCTTTTTGGCAAGACTTTTCGTGTCGCATGCAGGACCAAGACCTGAAACATGTGGCTAAGTCAGGGTCATTTTTTTGCTATTGTGCTGGTGTAGCGTCATATATTCTCGAATGGTATAAGGTTGGTGGCATACATATTCATATCAAGTCGATGTCATTGCCTATCAAGAGTGGACTGTCAAGCAGCGCAGCTATATGCGTGCTTGTTGCAAGGGCGTTTAACCAGTTATACAAACTAAACCTCAACACCTTGGGTGAGATGAACATAGCCTATTTGGGCGAATTACGCACCCAGTCTCGTTGTGGACGACTCGACCAGGCTTGCGCCTTCGGTTCAAAACCAAGTCTCATGCACTTCGACGGCGACGAGATAGACGTGAAGGCTCTGAACATCAAGAAACACCTCTACTGGGTGTTTGCCGACCTTTGTGCCAGCAAGGACACTATACGCATTCTTAGCGACCTTAACCGAGCTTATCCCTTTGCCGTAGACGAGGCTGGACGCAGAGAACAGGCTGCCCTTGGTGAGAAAAACCTTGATATCGTGAATCGTGCCGTGAGTTACATGGCCAATGGCGAAATAGAATCCTTAGGTCGTCTCATGACAGAGGCAGAGAGTCTTTTTAACTCCGACGTGGCTCCAATGTCAGAAGCCCTAAAAGCTCCCAAACTTCAACGCACTCTCAACGATCCCAATATTCTTCCCCTCGTATATGGCGGCAAGGGTGTAGGTTCTCATGGAGATGGTTCGGTGCAGTTCCTTGCCCGTAATGAGGAGTGCCAACTCAAGTTAGTCGACTATCTTAACTCCAGTGGCATGCAGGCATATAAACTCACCATGTGTCCTGTACATACCGTACGGAAAGCCATTATCCCAGTGGCTGGTTATGGCACACGACTCTATCCTGCCACACGATGCATGAAGAAAGACTTCTTCCCCATACCCTGTCCTGATGGCATGGTGCGTCCTGTCATCCTCATCCTTCTTGAGGAGCTTGTTGCGAGCGGTATAGAGGAAATATGCTTGGTGCTTGGTTCTGAGGAGGAAAGACAATTGTATCGTGACTATTTCGAGACTCCACTGTCTAAAGAGCATCTCTCCAAACTTAGTCCAGCGGCCTTGGATTATGAAAATCATATCCAAAACATAGGAAAGCGCCTGCAGTATGTCATACAGACTGAGAAACTGGGCTTTGGTCATGCTGTATATCAGACTCGTGATTTTGCCGGCAACGAGCCAGTACTGCTAATGCTTGGCGACACGCTCTATCGCAGTGCCACCAACAAGCCGTGCGCTCTTCAGCTTATTGAGAATTTCGAACTCCATAGCAAACTCACTGTCAGCGTCCATCCCATCCCACTGGCCGAGGTGAGTCGTTATGGTATACTTAGTGGTGTGTGGGAAGACAAGAAACGCACTGTCATGAACGTGTCGCAGATGGCTGAGAAACCCACGGTGGGTTATGCCGAGGAGTTTCTTGGTATTAATGGTCCTGATGGTCAGAAGGAGTATTATTCTGTTTTCGGACAATACATCCTTACCCCCGAGGTGTACGAACAACTTGCCGCCGACATTATTGAACACTATGAAAACAGCGATAGCACTCGCGAGATTGAACTCACCACCGCCCTTGAGGCTGTGCGTCGCAATTATGGCATGATGGGTGTGAGAATAGAAGGCGAAATGTTTGACATGGGCAATCCTGCAGCATTGAAAAATGTGTATAGGAAGTATTGATAGTGAGAGGTAGCAGGATTACAGGAACACTTCCCCGTCTTTAAACCCGAACATTCTTTCGTGGGTCATGAAAGTAATGGTGTCGGCGAGAGCTGTAGTGTCGTCGCTGAGATTCATGAGTTCATACACCTGGTGACGTTTGCCGTCGGCAAGAAAATCGAGTATTTTCCTGATCAATGCCTCGCGTACAGCATTCTTGTCGTCGGCAGCAGTCTCGTTGTTCCGGTTTGTACAGAAGTCACACATCCCGCAGTTGTGCTTTGTCTTCTCGCCAAAATAGTTGAGAAGAAGTCTGCTGCGACACAAGTTGTTGTTTTCGGCATAGTTGATGATAGACATAGCACGCTCCATAGCCCTGTCGTGCATGTCTTCATATACAGCCTTTGGTATTACAAGTCTTTGTGAGTCTTCCCGTCGCTGTTTGTATCGTATGTGAGGAATCTTCTTGCGTGGTATATAGTGCAGGATATTTTTCTCATTCAGACTTTTCAGTATGACATAAATCCTCTCGCTGTCCAGTCCTAAACGCTGGGCAAGGCTGCTTTCGTCGATGAAAGTATAGTCAACAAAGAGTCCTCCATAAAATCTCAGCAGAGTCTCTATCACCATGTCCTCCTCGTGTGAGTTGTTTCTCAGTCGGTAGAGTTCGTCACGTTGTAACAGAAATCTCACTCTCGACTTGTTGTCGTCGCTGTCTGAAAAGTCGAGATAGCCCGACTGCACCAGTATTTTTATAGCCGCCAATGCCTTTGTGGGAAAGTGTTTGAATGTGCGACAGAATCTTTCGGTGTTAAACTCGAAGTTGCAGTTGAAGCCATCGCCGAGTGCCACTTGGAAGAAGTAAGCCAAGTCGTCGTATACCTTTCTTATATAATCCTTTTCAGGAAAGCTGTCGGCAATGGTCTGTAGTATTCTTTTGTGGTCGTTATAGTCGTATAGAAGCACAGCCTTAGCCATCTCTCCATCTCTTCCAGCCCTTCCCGCTTCTTGGAAGTAAGCCTCTATGCTTGAAGGACATTCGTAGTGTACAACCATTCTCACGTCAGGTTTGTCGATACCCATGCCGAAAGCGTTAGTTGCCACCATAGTCTTCA
>SAMEA3663084__coassemble_109_pt1 | contig 27929 bp, 21 predicted proteins | sample SAMEA3663084__metabat2_high_PE_009 | metagenome-assembled genome bin SAMEA3663084 (sample SAMEA3663084) | pig gut metagenome | biome: pig gut; feature: pig-associated habitat; material: faeces | place: France | collected 2012
AATAATCCTATTGCCCATATGCTACGTAAAATGTATATTTATAAACAAGCAAGTTGATATATATTCACTTGCGAAAATTCAGTAATAATAAATAAACTAACACACAAGCATTTAAGATTTTTTAATCCGACTTGATTCAAATTAATCCTATATTCTTATGAGTTGTTCAGATGTCCTGCTTCAACTTTTAGTATAATGATTATCTCTTGCGGTGAGATACATTTTTCATTTGCATGAATTTATCTATTCTTCTTTATAAACCACTGATAATAAAGATAAATCGAAATATTTCGTGTTGCTTTTGGTCGTAAGATAAGCATAAGGGAGATGTGTAAGATGATATATTATTTTAATTAGTAATATTTACACGATTTTAACTTTGTTTTTTTTGATTAAAGACTATGAGGTGCAGATTGATTAATGGTGAAGACAGGACTGAGAGTTACGTTTGCTGCCAATGTTGAAATGTTGTATATGAGACGTAAAAAACTATGAAAATGGTTTAATATACAGTCTTGGCAGTATATTTATTCATTTGAATATACTTTCCTCCCATTACGCAAATATATCAAACTCGGTGGAAATATAGGCTATTTGGGCATTTTGAGTAGACCCACACCGACTTTGGTATAGACTTACACCGACTTTGGTATAGAGTCACAGCGGAGGCAGAGTGGAGGCAGAGCCTACCTGAAGTATACCCACACCCTTGCGATTTTGTATTCGAAATGTGTATTTCTATGCAAAAAGTAACAATGGAATTAGAAATAGAAGATATGGGGTATAAGACTATGGGTAGTTAATTATACTTAAATAGTTTGGTATTCCATAAAATAATGTGTAATTTTGCGCAACTAATTTAATTCGTAACATGCATAAGGCAGGATTTGTAAATATCGTGGGTAATCCCAACGTGGGAAAATCGACACTGATGAACCAATTGGTGGGCGAGCGTATCAGCATCGCCACATTCAAGGCTCAGACCACTCGACATAGGATTATGGGTATAGTTAACCGGGACGACATGCAGATAGTGTTCTCTGATACTCCCGGTGTACTGAAGCCAAACTATAAACTTCAGGAGTCGATGCTGGCTTTCTCCGAGTCGGCATTGACAGATGCAGACATTCTCCTCTATGTCACTGACGTTGTAGAGAATCCTGAAAAAAACATCGATTTCCTTGAGAAGGTGGGACGCATGGATGTGCCAGTGCTGCTGTTGATAAACAAGATAGACGAGAGCGACCAGAAAACTCTTGGTGATATTGTAGAGAAATGGCACGGGTTGCTGCCAAAGGCTGAGATACTTCCCATATCGGCCAAGAACAAGTTTGGCATAGACATGCTTCTGAAACGCATCTACGATCTTTTGCCGGAATGTCCTCCATATTTTGACAAAGACCAGCTTACCGACAAGCCTGCGCGATTTTTTGTAAGTGAGATTATACGCGAAAAAATCCTTCTTTACTACGACAAGGAGATACCATACTCGGTAGAGGTGAGGGTAGACAGATTCAAGGAGGAGCAGAAACTGATAAGGATTAATGCCGTGATATATGTGGAACGGGAGTCGCAAAAAGGTATCATCATAGGACATCAGGGATTTGCACTGAAAAAAGTGTCTACGGAAAGTCGTAAGGCATTGGAGAAATTCTTTGGAAAACCAATATTCCTCGAGATATTTGTAAAGGTGGACAAAGACTGGCGCAGCTCGGAGAAAGAGCTCAACAGCTTTGGATATAATCCGGAATAGAGTAGAGAGGAGAGAGTATTCTTGATAAAAAACTTAAACGTAGAAAAGAATAATATTTTAAATATATGGCAAATTTAGTAGCTATTGTAGGACGTCCGAACGTGGGTAAGTCTACTCTGTTTAACAGACTGACGAAAACGAGAAAGGCGATAGTCAGCGATGAAGCTGGCACCACGCGTGACCGCCAGTATGGCAAATGCGAGTGGAACGGAAGGGAGTTTTCCGTAGTGGATACTGGAGGATGGGTGGTAAACTCAGACGATATTTTTGAAGAAGAAATAAGAAAGCAAGTGATAATAGCAACGGAGGAGGCCGACCTGGTGCTTTTCCTTGTGGATGTCATGAACGGACTGACAGACTGGGACGAGGATGTTGCGCAAATACTGAGGCGCACGAAACTCCCCGTGATACTTGTGGCAAACAAGACCGACAACAACACGCAGCAATATTATGCCGCTGAGTTCTATAAGCTGGGGTTGGGCGACCCGTTCTGCATTAGCGCCGCCACAGGTAGCGGCACCGGCGACCTTCTCGACGAGGTGCTGGGCAGGCTGAAGAAAGATACGGGCGAAACGCTTGAGGAAGGCATACCACGCTTTGCCGTTGTAGGACGACCGAATGCCGGCAAGAGTAGCATCATCAACGCTTTTATTGGCGAGGATCGTAACATTGTTACGGAGATAGCCGGTACTACTCGCGACAGCATTTATACGCGCTATGATAAGTTTGGCTTCGACTTCTATCTCGTCGACACCGCAGGAATACGCCGTAAGAACAAAGTGACGGAAGACCTTGAGTTCTACTCCGTGATGCGTTCCATACGCTCTATCGAGAACAGCGACGTGTGCATACTCATGCTTGACGCTACACGTGGTATTGAGTCACAGGATATGAATATTTTCCAACTCATTCAGAAGAACAACAAGAGTCTTGTGGTAGTAGTGAACAAATGGGACTTGGTGGAAGACAAGACTCAGAAGGTGATAGACACATTCGAGACGGCTATACGCCAACGCATGGCTCCATTTACGGACTTCCCGATCATCTTTGCATCCGCACTCACCAAACAACGCATATTCAAGGTGCTGGAAACGGCAAAGGACGTATATCTGCACCGCACGGCAAAAATAGGAACAACGAAGCTCAACGAGACTATGCTCCCGCTCATTGAAGCCTATCCGCCACCATCTATCAAGGGTAAGTACATAAAGATTAAATATTGTTCGCAAGTGCCTAACACACAGATACCTTCATTTGTGTTTTATGCAAATCTCCCACAGTATATCAAGGAGCCATACAAGCGTTTCCTTGAGAATAAGATACGTGAGAACTGGAACCTTAGCGGAACACCGATAAACATCTTCATCCGCCAGAAGTAAGAAGGATAAAACGAGAAGACTTTTCGTATGAGAAATATTTTATTTTGTGCAGCCTTTGGCCTTTTGGTCATGGGCTGCTCTGATAAGGATCCAAGGGATATGGCTGCCGAGGCTGCCAAAGCCTATTACGACAGTCTGATGGCCGGTGGATATGGCTTTTTTGTTGATGGAGTATACCGTTCCGACTCCATCCCCTCTTCTTATCGTGACCAGTTGGTGGTAAATGCCAAGATGTATGTATACGAGTTGAAGGAAGAGCATAATGGGGTAAACGACATTCGCATAGTAAGGTCGTCGACCGACTCAGTGAGTAAGGTGACCAATGTGTTTCTCATGCTATGTTTCGGCGACAGCGTGAATGAGGAAATTGTAGTTCCTATGGTGGAAAAAGACGGGAAGTGGCTTATGAAATGAGCCTAACTTCCCGTAATGCTTTTTTTCATCTTCTTCAGCAAGTCGCTGGCGAAGATGAAGTCGGTGAGCAGTTGGTTGGTGGAGGTCATGATGTCCTTGCTTTCCCCGCGCCATTCCAAGTGGCCTTGGTATATGAATATTATCGACTCGCCAATACCCATTACGGAGTTCATGTCGTGGGTGTTGATAATGGTGGTGATGTTGTATTCGTGGGTGATGCTATGCAACAGTTCGTCGATGACGAGTGATGTCTTTGGGTCAAGACCAGAGTTTGGCTCGTCGCAGAAGAGGTATTTAGGATTTAGCGCTATGGCTCTTGCAATGGCCACACGCTTCTGCATGCCTCCTGATATTTCTCCAGGAAACTTTGTCTCGGCGTCTATAAGGTTTACTCTGTCAAGACAGGTCTGAGCTCTTTTCACTCGCTCCCGATAGTTCATGTTTGAGAACATGTCGAGTGGGAACATGACATTTTCGAGCACTGTCATGGAGTCGAACAATGCTGCTGACTGGAATATCATTCCCATCTCCCGTCGCAGTTCTATCTTCTCGCGCTTCGACATGGCCACAAAGTCTCGTCCGTCGTATAGCACCTGCCCAGACGTGGGATCGAGCAGACCAACGAGGTTTTTCATCAGTACGGTCTTTCCCGAACCACTTTGTCCGATAATGAGATTTGTTCTCCCGTTCTCAAAAGTAGCCGATATGTTTTTGAGTACTTCTTTTTCCTCAAACGACTTGCAAAGGTTCTTTATTTCAATCATACTCCGTTTTTTTCTAAACACTCAACAACTGCGTCAAGAAGACGTCGCTACATAGAATGAGCACCGAGGAGCAAACCACAGCGTCGGTACTCGCCTTGCCAACATTCACCGAACCACCTTCGACGTTATATCCGAAGAACGAGGGTACGCTGGAGATGATGAAGGCAAAGAAAAGACTCTTGATGATGCTCATCCACACAAACCAGGGGTTGAAGGCATGCTGAAGACCGGCGGTAAGGTCATCGGGCGATAACACATGGCCTATGTATGCCGTGGCATAAGCGCCGAGGATGCCTGTGGCGGAACTGAATATCACAAGAAAAGGCATGATGGTGATAAGGCCGAGAATCTTCGGCAGTATCAGGTAGCATGCAGAGTTCACTCCCATTATGTCAAGAGCGTCAATCTGTTGTGTTACGCGCATTGTGCCTATTTCGGAAGCGATATTTGACCCTACCTTACCAGCCAAGATAAGGCACATGATAGATGAAGAGAACTCGAGAAGCAATATCTCTCGTGTGGTATATCCTGTTACCCAACGCGGCATCCAAGGACTCTGTATGTTAAGCTTCATCTGTATGCATATCACCGCTCCAATGAAAAACGAGATGAGAAGCACAATGCCTATAGAGTTGACACCAAGCTGGGCCATCTCTTTCACATATTCCTTCATGAACATGCGCATACGTTCCGGACGCTGGAATGTCCTGCCCATAAGAATCAGGTAACGTCCGAGTGTGTTAAGCCATTTGTTTATCAACATAATATTATTTCTTCGTTGTGGTTTATCAAAATTTGATACGTTTTCGCTTGCAAAGATATACAAAAGATGTGAGAAACTCATAATAAAGATGCAGTTTTTTAGTTTATTTATTGAAAAAGTACTGAAAAAATGGGAGTAAAGGGATTGTAGATGGAAAAAAAGCAGTACCTTTGCCACAAAATTTCAGATAATCGACATGGACGAGACAACAAATAACGAAACCGGCATGGTGCTGCGCACCGAAGGCTTGGTGAAGCGCTATGGAAAGCGCACAGTGGTGAACGACGTTTCGATAAACGTCAAGCAAGGAGAAATAGTCGGACTGTTAGGCCCTAATGGTGCCGGCAAGACGACGTCATTTTATATGACCACAGGACTTATTGTGCCCAATGCCGGCCACATATATCTCGACGACCTGGAAATCACGAAGTTTCCTGTTTACAAGCGTGCTCGTGCCGGTATCGGATACCTTGCGCAAGAAGCGAGCGTGTTCAGGAAAATGAGTGTGGAAGACAATATCATGTCGGTGCTGGAAATGACAGGCAAACCTCGTGATTACCAACGGGAAAAACTTGAAAGCTTGATAAAGGAGTTCCGACTGCAGAAGGTGCGCAAGAACAAAGGCGACCAGCTCTCAGGCGGTGAGCGCCGACGTACGGAAATAGCCCGTTGTCTTGCCATCGACCCGAAATTCATCATGTTAGATGAACCTTTCGCAGGTGTCGACCCCATTGCGGTGGAAGACATCCAGCAGATAGTGTGGAAACTTAAGGACCGTAACATCGGCATTCTCATAACCGACCATAACGTACAGGAGACACTCAGTATTACCGACCGGGCATATCTTCTATTCGAAGGCAAGATATTGTTTCAGGGAAGTCCGGAGGAACTTGCTGAAAACAAAATTGTAAGAGAGAAGTATCTCAGCAACAGTTTCGTTCTCAGAAAGAAGGAGTTTCAGAGGGAGGAGAGTAAAGATTAAAAAATTAAAGAATTAAAAAATTAAAAATTAAAGATTAAAGGTAGAAAAATATTGGATAAAGAGTTAAAAATAGAAAAAAAGTTGGCTGTTACACCTTTTATATGTAACTTTGCAGCCCAAAATGTGATTACAAACAAAATAATAGATAATAACAAATGAATATTTCATTCGAAAACCCCGACAAAGTCAATGGCGTACTGACACTGACCATTGAGAAAGACGACTATCAGGCAGAAGTAGACAAGACTCTTAAGGATTACCGTAAAAAGGCTAATGTACCTGGTTTCCGCGTAGGACAGGCTCCTATCGGACTCATCAAGCGCCAGTTTGGTGCATCGGTAAAGGCCGACGTAGTAAACAAACTCATCGGCAAGAACCTTAACGATTACATTAAAGACAATAATATCGACATGCTCGGCGAGCCGTTGGCAAATGCCAACCAGGTGCCACAGGACCTCGAAGCTGATGGTCCATACACCTTCATATTCGACATCGCTGTAGCTCCCGAGTTCAAAATAGAGCTTACAGCCGACGATAGCATAGACTACTATGATATTGACGTTGACGACAAACTCGTTAGCCAGCAGGTAGAGATGTTCCAGTCGCGTGCAGGCCACTACGACAAGGTTGAAGAATACGATGGTTCACAAAACGACATGCTAAAGGGTGATCTCCGCGAACTTGATGCTGACGGCAATGCCAAGGAAGATGGTATCGTGGTTGAGGCTGCAGTACTCATGCCTGAATATATTAAGGTTGACGACCAGCGTGCATTGTTCGACGGCGCAAAGCTCGGTAGCGTTATCACCTTCAACCCCAAGAAGGCATATCCTGAAAGCAACGCAGAGATAAAGTCGCTGCTGAAGATTGACGATGCCAAGGCAGAGGAACTGACTTCAGACTTTACATTCCTCGTGACAGAGATTTCACGCTATACAAAGGCTGAGGTAAACCAAGAACTGTTCGACCAGATTTATGGTAAGGACAACGTGAAGGACGAAGCAGACTTCCGTCAGAAGATAGCTGAGGGCATAAAGAACCAGCTGAAGAGCGATACAGACTACAAGTTCCTCCTCGACGTGCGCGCATACGCAGAAAATAAGGTTGGAGAACTGACATTCCCCAATGAATTGTTGAAGCGCATCATGCTCAACAACAACCAGGAGAAAGGCGAGGCATTCGTAAATGAGCATTTCGATGCAAGCATCAAGGAACTGAAGTGGAGCCTTATCAAAAACCAGCTCGTGAAAGCTGCCGAGATAAAGATTGAAGATGCAGACGTGAAAGCTGTAGCCGTTGAGGCAGCACGCATCCAGTTTGCACAGTATGGTATGAACAACGTACCAGAGGAGTATCTTGAGAAGTATGCAAACGACATGCTGAAGGACAAGAACTACATAGACAATCTCGTTGAACGCGCTATTGATGTCAAACTTGCAGATGCAGTGAAAAAAGTGGTTAAATTGAACCAAAAAACCATCTCATTGGACGATTTCAACAAGATGATGCAAGAAAAATAAGGTTTTTTTGAAAAAAAACCTCTAAAAAATAGAGGTTATCGACTTTTTTTATTAACTTTGTTCCACGAACGAGTATAAGAGGGTCGATAACCTCTATTTTTATACCATATTTATATATATAAGACATGAACGATTTTAGAAAGTATGCTACAAAGCATTTAGGCATTAACGGCCTTGTTTTTGACGAAGTGGTGAGCTCACAGGCTCAGTACCTTAACCCATATATTCTTGAGGAACGTCAGCTGAACGTAACTCAAATGGACGTGTTTTCACGACTGATGATGGATCGTATCATTTTCCTTGGCACACAAATAGACGACTATACAGCTAACACCCTACAGGCACAACTTCTATATCTTGACTCGGTTGACCCTGGCAAGGATGTGTCTATATATATCAATTCTCCTGGCGGAAGCGTGACAGCAGGATTAGGCATCTACGACACCATGCAGTTCATCTCAAGTGATGTGACAACAATATGCACAGGCATGGCAGCTTCAATGGCGGCCGTCTTGCTCGTGGCAGGGGCAGAGGGCAAACGCTCGGCATTGCCCCATAGCCGAGTGATGATCCATCAACCACTCGGAGGGGTGCAGGGACAGGCTTCCGACATCGAAATCGAAGCAAAAGAAATAATGAAGTTCAAGAAGGAACTTTATACGATCATATCCGAACACTCTCACACTCCGTATGAAAAGGTGTGGAAGGACTCTGACCGTAACTATTGGATGACTGCCGATGAGGCAAAGGAATACGGAATGATTGATATGGTGCTGAAAAGAAAGACTGGCGAGGAAGGATAAAGATATATGAAGAAATGTAGTTTTTGCGGTCGATCCGAGTCACAGGTAAGCCTAATGGTCACCGGCATCAATGGATGCATCTGCGACAATTGTATTCAACAGGCCTATTCCATCATGGAGTCACAAATGCAGTCGCAGTCTAACAAAAAAGACAACGACAAAGGTCTTAAACAGAAGAGAATACCTAAGCCTGCCAAGATAAAGGAATATCTCGACCAGTATGTAATAGGTCAGGACGAAGCGAAGAAGTACCTTTCTGTTGCAGTGTACAACCACTACAAGCGTTTGCAGCAACCCGACGACGATAGCGGTGTAGAGATAGAGAAAAGCAACATCATAATGGTGGGAAGCACCGGCACCGGAAAGACACTCTTGGCACGCACAATCGCGAAGTTGCTCGATGTGCCGTTCACTATTGTCGACGCCACAGTGTTCACTGAGGCCGGATATGTGGGTGAAGACGTGGAAAGTATTCTCTCAAGACTGCTACAGGTGGCCGACTTCAATGTGGAAGCGGCACAGAGGGGTATCGTTTTCATCGACGAGATAGACAAGATAGCTCGAAAAGGCGACAACCCATCGATAACACGCGACGTAAGCGGAGAGGGTGTGCAACAGGGATTATTGAAACTTCTTGAGGGAACCATGGTCAACGTGCCGCCAAAGGGTGGACGTAAGCATCCCGATCAGGATTACATTCATGTGGATACCCGAAACATTCTTTTTATTTGCGGTGGTGCCTTCGATGGTATTGAGACGAAGATTGCTCAGCGCATGAACACACATACCGTCGGTTACAACTCTGTACAGAATGTAAGGAAGATTGACAAGAAGGATATCATGAAATATGTAGTGCCACAAGACTTGAAGTCGTTCGGACTCATACCGGAGATCATCGGACGTATGCCAGTGCTTACATATCTCAATCCACTTGACAAGGAAGCCTTGGCAAAGATTCTCGTCGAGCCAAAAAACTCCATCATCAAGCAATATAAGAAACTGATGGAAATGGACGGTATAGAATTGACATTTAGCCAGGATGCTCTTGACGTGATTGTAGACAAGGCGGTGGAATACAAACTCGGTGCCCGCGGACTACGCTCAATAGTTGAAAGCATAATGACCGATGCCATGTTTGAACTACCTTCGAAGAGAGTAAAGAAATTTGAGATTACAGCCGATTATGCAAAGCAACAACTTGAGAAATCAAGGTTGCAGAATGTAGGATGACAGCTGCCCCTAAATATCATTGAAGATATAAATGTGAAAATATGAATCTAACCGCAGAATTGAAGAAATATTTCGGCTTTGACAAGTTCAAAGGCGATCAGGAAGCTATAGTACGCAACGTACTTGAAGGCCGTGACACTTTCGTACTCATGCCTACAGGCGGAGGAAAGTCTTTGTGCTACCAATTGCCATCACTGCTAATGGAAGGTACGGCCATCGTCATTTCTCCACTCATAGCACTCATGAAAAATCAAGTCGACTTTATGAATGGACTGAGCGAGGAGGAAGGTGTGGCACACTACCTTAACTCATCGCTCAACAAGGCTGCTATTGACCGCGTGAAAAAAGACATCGTGAGCGGCAAGACAAAGTTGCTTTATGTAGCTCCTGAATCGCTGACTAAAGAAGACAATGTCGAGTTTCTGAAGACTGTGAAAATATCATTCTATGCCGTTGACGAGGCTCATTGTATATCAGAATGGGGACATGACTTCAGACCAGAATACCGACGCATACGTCCAATAGTCAATGAGATAGGCCAAGCTCCTGTTATAGCACTCACCGCCACTGCCACCGACAAGGTTCGTACCGACATAAAGAAAAACCTTGGTATCGTGGAGGCCGATGAGTTCAAGAGCTCGTTCAATCGTCCTAACTTATATTATGAGATACGTTCGAAGACAAAGGATGTTGACAAAGATATTATTAAGTTCATAAGACAACATTCTGGAAAGAGCGGCATCATCTATTGTCTGTCAAGGAAAAAGGTGGAAGAACTTGCGGCCATATTGAAAGCTAACGATATAAAAGCAGCCGCATATCATGCCGGCCTTGACTCCAATACAAGATCGCAAACCCAGGACGATTTTCTTATGGAACGCATCGACGTGATTGTGGCGACCATAGCTTTCGGAATGGGAATAGACAAGCCTGACGTGCGCTTCGTGATTCACTATGACATACCGAAAAGCCTGGAAGGATACTATCAGGAAACAGGCAGGGCCGGACGCGACGGAGGAGAAGGCATCTGCTTGGCGTTCTATAGCTATAAGGACCTTCAAAAGCTCGACAAGTTTATGGAAGGAAAACCGGTGGCAGAACAAGACATCGGCCGACAACTGCTACAGGAGACTGCCGCATATGCAGAGACTTCCGTTTGTAGAAGAAAAATGTTGCTGCACTATTTTGGCGAGCAGTATAACAAAGACAATTGCGGCAACTGCGACAACTGTCTCCATCCACGGAAGAAGATTGAAGCCATGAACCAAATGGTCATAGCCTTGAAAGCCATTATTGCCATAAAGGAAAACTTCCGCGCTGACTATGTCGTGGATTTCATCACCGGAAAAGAAACAAATGAGATACTCGCCCACAAACACCAGAACCTTGAGGAGTTTGGCTCTGGCGAGGATGAAAACGAGAAAATCTGGAATCCACTGCTCAGACAGGCTGTCATTGCCGGTTATCTGAAGAAAGATGTGGAAAACTATGGGCTGTTGAAAATCACTTCAGACGGAAAGAAGTTCATTAAGAATCCTAAGTCGTTTGAAATCGTTGAAGACAAGGAGTTTGACGATGATTATCCAGAGGAAGGAGGCGAGACCACCAGTGCCCTCGACCCTACACTATGCGCTATGCTGCGTGACCTTCGTAAAAAGGTGTCAAAGCAAATGGAGCGTCCTCCATATGTCATATTCCAGGATGTATCCATTGACCAAATGGCCACCGACTACCCCGTGTCGTTAGAAGAACTGAAAAGCATACAGGGTGTGGGAGAGGGAAAGATAAGGCAACCGTATGCCAAAGAATTTGTCAACTTGATAAAGAACTACTGCGAAGAAAACGATATTGTCAGACAGGCAGACCTGAGGGTGCGTACAGTGGCAAAGAAGTCGATGCTTAAGGTTAGCATCATACAAGGCATCGATCGTCAGATAGCTCTCGACGACATCGCTAACGCCAAGGGTATAGACTTTGACGAGATGCTGGACGAGGTGGAGGCTATCGTATACTCTGGAACAAAACTTAACATCGACTATTTCCTCGAGGAGGTAATGGATGAGGAACATGTAGACGATATATACGACTACTTCCTCGACTCCGACACTGATGACCTCGAAACAGCGATAGAAGAGTTGGGAGAAGACTATTCTGAAGATGAAATTCGTCTGGTAAGGATAAAGTTTATTTCTGAAATGGCAAATTAAAGTTAAAAATCTTAATAACGCTCTTTATATAAGAAAATTGTGCTAAATTTGCACGCAATAAAATAGAAAAGAACATTTATGGCATCATTTATTGCAGACAAAATCGTAATGGACGGCTTGACTTTCGATGACGTCCTGCTTATTCCGGCTTACTCTGAGGTACTGCCAAAATCGGTAGAGTTGAAAACAAAGTTCTCTCGTAATATTGAACTGAACGTGCCATTCGTCACTGCTGCCATGGACACAGTGACCGAGTCGCAGATGGCTATTGCCATAGCAAGAGAAGGCGGTATCGGAGTAATACACAAAAACATGACCATCGAGGACCAGGCACGTCATGTAGCCATTGTGAAACGTGCGGAGAATGGTATGATCTATGATCCCGTGACCATACGCCGTGGCTCTACTGTCAAGGATGCACTCGACATGATGGCTGAATACCATATCGGAGGTATACCAGTAGTGGACGAAGAAAACCATCTCGTGGGTATCGTAACCAATCGTGACTTGCGTTTCGAACGTAGGCTCGACAAGCAGGTTGACGAGATTATGTCAAAGGATAACCTCGTAACCACACATCAGCAGACCGACCTCATTGCCGCTGCACAGATTCTACAGGAGAACAAGATTGAAAAGCTCCCGGTAGTCGACAAGGACAATCATCTTGTAGGACTTATCACATATAAGGACATTACCAAGGCCAAAGACAAACCAATGGCATGCAAGGACGAGAAAGGACGTCTGCGTGTTGCGGCAGGAGTGGGTGTGACCGCTGATACACTTGACCGCATGCAGGCGCTTGTTGACGCAGGTGCTGATGCCATCATCATCGACACTGCTCACGGACATTCTAAATATGTCATCGAAAAGCTTGTCGAGGCAAAGAAATCGTTCCCGAAAGTTGACATCGTCGTTGGTAATGTGGCTACAGGTGAAGCTGCACGAATGCTCGTGGACAATGGCGCTGACGCCGTGAAGGTGGGCATCGGCCCTGGATCTATCTGCACCACACGTGTAGTGGCAGGTGTAGGAGTACCACAACTCTCGGCCGTTTACGACGTGTATAGCGCACTGAAAGGCACAGGCATTCCACTCATCGCTGACGGTGGACTACGCTATTCTGGAGACATTGTCAAGGCACTGGCTGCAGGAGGAAGTTGCGTAATGATTGGTTCACTCGTGGCTGGAACAGAAGAAAGCCCAGGCGAGACCATTATCTTCAACGGACGTAAGTTTAAGAGCTATAGGGGAATGGGATCGCTCGAGGCCATGGAACAGAAGAACGGTTCAAAGGACCGCTACTTCCAAAGCGACACAAAGGACGTAAAGAAACTCGTGCCAGAGGGTATTGCCGGACGTGTGCCATACAAGGGCACAGTGCAGGAGGTTATCTACCAGCTTGTGGGAGGTCTGCGCTCGGGTATGGGCTATTGCGGTGCCAATGACATACAAGCGCTGCATAACGCTAAGTTCACACGCATTACCAATGCTGGCGTATTGGAGAGCCACCCACACGATATCGCAATCACTAGCGAGGCTCCTAACTACTCCCGTCCCAACGACTGATATATAGTAATGAACTTAGCTTTTATTATTTAATAAGGTTGAGCAGAAAACGAAAAATAGAAATATAGGGCGGACATGGACATCTGTGTCCGCCCACTTTGCGAATTATGAAGATATTATTCACCTTTGTCTCAATATTGGTGGCTATTGCCGCCAATGCACAAACTGCTGGTGATCCAGTGGTAATGACTGTCAACGGCATACCTGTCAGCCGTTCGGAATTTGTTTATTCCTACTCCAAGAACAATGGCGATGGTGTGATTGACAAGAAAACCGTAGAGGAATATGCCGACTTGTATGTCAACTACAAACTGAAAGTGGCTGCCGCTCTCGATGCACGTCTTGACACATTAACGTCATTCAGAAAAGAATATGCTCTCTACAGAAACAAACAGTTGATGCCGCAGATTGTTACCGACAACGAAATGCTCGAAGAGGCAAAGAGAATATATGAAGACCAGAAAAACCGTATCGGGCCGGAAGGACTCATAAAACCGGCACATATCCTGCTGAGGCTTAGCCAACAGGCTTCTGCTGAGGAGCAGCAAACAGCAAAGACGCGTATAGACTCCATATACGACGCCTTGGTAAAAGGGGCTGATTTTTCTGATATGGCACGTAAGTATTCTGATGACCTTGGGTCGGCACGCAACGGCGGTACACTGCCTTGGATTGCCAAGAACCAAACCCTGAAGGAATTTGAAGAACAGGCGTTTGCATTGCAGACAGGACAGATGAGCACACCTTTCCTGTCACCAGTAGGTTACCATATCATACAAATGAAAGACAGAAAGCAACTCGAACCCTTTGACACGCTTCGTAGCGATATTCTTCAGTTTATGGAGAAAAGAAACATAAGAGAGTCAATAGCAATGAGAAAAGTCAATGCTATGGTAGAGAACTCAAATGGTTCACTTACAGAAGTACAGGCAATAGAGCAGATAGCCGATTCTGTATGTGCTTTGGACTCAGACATGAAATATCTGTTCCAAGAATATCACGACGGACTACTGCTATATGAAATCAGCAACCGCACCGTGTGGGAGAAAGCAGCAAAGGACAAGGAGGCCTTGGAGGCATATTTCAAGGCTAACAAAAAGAAATATAAATGGACAGAACCAAGATATAAGGGAATAGCATACTTCGTGAGAAATGGCGAGGATGTGAAGAAAGTGAAGAACTGTATAAAAAATCTTGACTTTGCCGACTGGAATGAAGCATTGCGTTCTACCTTTAATGCCGATAGCCTGAAACGGATAAAGGCAGAAAAAGGTATCTTTAAACAGGGGGTAAATGCAGTGGTAGACAAAATGGTGTTCAAATGCGACACTACATTTAGCATGCCAGATGGATTTGTTGAGGCTGCCGTATATGGCAAGAAACTCAAAGCTCCAAAACACTATACCGACGTGGAAGGTCTTGTCGTGTCTGACTTACAGGAAAAACTCGAAAAGGAATGGATAGCAGAATTGAGAAGACGCTACCCTGTAAGCATAAACAAAGAAGCATTGAAAACTATTCAATAAATTTGACATAAATAATGAAAACAAGTATTAGACTATATTCATTAGCTTTCCTTGCCATTATCGGTATCGCATCTATGGCCAAAGGACAGATGGCTGGCGATACGGAAGCAACAGACACTACAGCCGTAGACTCCGTGAAGGAAGTGCCGGAAACAGCCATCGTTGACGAAGTGATATGGGTCGTAGGCGACGAAGCCATACTGAAAAGCGACGTGGAAGCTATGCGTCTTCAAGCTGCACAGGATGGACTGAGATGGAACGGGGATCCAGACTGCGTGATACCAGAACAGATAGCAGTACAAAAACTTTATCTCCATCAAGCTGCAATAGACAGTATTGAAGTTTCGCAGTCGGAAGTGTCACAGATGGTTGACCAACAGATAAACGGATGGATACAGATGATTGGCTCAAAAGAAAAGCTGGAGGAATACAAAAAGCAAACTGTGACTCAAATGCGTAATGAGCTCAACGATGTGGTAAAAGACCGACTAATGGCCCAGAAGATGCAGAAGCAACTCGTAGAGGATATATCGGTAACTCCCGCCGAAGTGCGAAAATATTTCAGCTCCCTTCCTGAAGACAGCATTCCATACGTGCCAACGGAGGTGGAGGTGCAGATTATCACACAGACACCAAAAATTGAACAGCAAGAGATAAACAGGGTGAAGGAGACTCTTAGAGATTTCACCGATAGAATAACACGAGGCGAATCGTCATTCACAACCCTTGCGCGCCTGTATTCGGAAGACCCCGGAACTGCAAGGCAGGGCGGTGAACTGGACTATACAGGCCGAGGCATGCTCGACCCTGCATTCGCCAATGTGGCCTTCAACCTCACCGACCCGAAGAAGGTATCAAAAATTGTAGAATCTGAATTCGGCTATCATATCATTCAGCTTATTGACAAGAGAGGTGACAAGATTAAGGTACGACACATACTCATGAAGCCACAGGTGTCTGACGAAGCTGTAAAAAACTGTCTCAACCGCCTGGACTCAATACGCAACGACATCACTGCCGGCAAATTCACATTCGAGGAAGGAGCAAGCTACATCTCTGACGACAAAGACACAAAAAACAACAAGGGATTGATGTCGAACGCAACAGAGATGACGCGTACTTCCAAATTCCGTATGCAAGACCTTCCATCTGAAATAGCTATCGTGGTAGACACCATGAAGGTGGGACAGGTATCGGCTCCTTTCTCACTTATCAACAACAGAGGCAAGCAGGTGTGTGCCATCGTGAAACTCAAGAACCGCGTCGATGGTCATAAAGCAAAAATCACAGAAGACTTTCAGGTGATGAAAGAGGTGGTGGAGAATAAACGCAGGGCAGAGAAACTACATAAGTGGGTGGTAGACAAGATTAAGGTCACATATGTGCGCATTAATCCAAGATACAAGGACTGCAAGTTTGAATATGACGGTTGGATAAGATAGGCGATATGTCAAAAAGAAGTGTAATTTTCCTGACTGCCTTCTGTATCTTCGGACTAACGTTCGCCATAGTACCGCAGAAAAAGAAAAGAACTCGAAAGGTACAGAAGACGGAAGACAACAGGGTGTATCTCATACACTCGGACATGTTGTCTTATGACCAATATAAAAATCCTGACGCACAAATCCTTAACGGACATGTGCAGTTCAAACATAATGGAGCCAAACTGTTCTGCGACAGCGCTCATTTCTATGAGGCCTCGAATTCTTTCGAGGCCTTTGGCAATGTTAAGATGTATCAGGGCGACACCTTGACACTCTTTTCTGATTATGCCTATTATGACGGCAACGAGCAGATGGCAGAGGCAAGATTCAATGTGGTGCTGACACATAGAAAATCCAAATTATATACCGACAGCCTTAACTTCGATAGACTTTACAATATTGGATATTTTTTCGAAGGAGGAAAACTTGTTGACAACGGAAGTGTCCTCACATCAGACTGGGGTGAATATGACACAAAGACCCGTATGGCGGTATTTAACTATGATGTAAGATTGAGAAACAAGAAATTTTATCTTACATCAGACACTCTGTATTACGACACGGGGAAATCGCTGGCACATGTAATCGGACCTTCAAACATTACATCAGGCAATAGTCATATATACACCGAAAATGGATACTACAATACCAAGACGGACTATTCTGAATTGTTTGGACGGTCGGTAATGAAAGACAAAGGCAAGTCGGTCATTGGAGACAGCGTGTATTACGACAGCAAAAAAGGCACGTCGGAAGCTTTCGGAAATGTTATATACACTGATTCAATAAACAAGAATAAACTAACAGGAGATTATTGCTGGTATGACGAAAATACCGGATATGCCATGGCAACAAAACGTGCCGTGGCCATCGACTTCTCACAGAAGGATTCATTGTATATGCATGCCGACACTTTCAAAATCTATACTTTCAACATCAACACCGACTCGGTATATAGGAAAATACATGCTTATAACCATGTAAGGGCATACCGCATCGACGTACAGGCTGTATGCGACTCGTTGGTTTACAACTCAAAGGATTCATGTATGACTATGTACCGTGACCCAATAGTATGGAATGGCAACCAACAACTATTGGGTGAGGAGATAAAGGTATTTATGAAAGATTCCACTGTCAATCGCGCCCATGTAATAGGACAGGCCCTGTCGGTAGAGCAAATGCCGGACACGATACATTACAACCAAATTTCATCAAAGGAAATGTTGGCGTACTTCAATAACGGGGAACTCAATGAGGTGGAGTCTATCGACAACGTGCAGATTATTTACTATCCAATCGACGATAGCGATAGCACAATCATTGGACTCAATTATACAGAGACAACAAAAATGAGAATGTTTCTGGAAAACAGGAAGATGAAAAAGATATGGATGCCAAAGGCCACTGGTACTCTCTATCCTCTCCCGCAAGTACCGCCAGGTAAGTTCTTCCTGCAAAACTATGCCTGGTTTGACTATATACGCCCGCTTGACAAGGATGATATCTTCAATTGGCGGCCAAAGAAAGGCGGCTCGGAAATAAAACCGGAAAAGCGACGCTCCGCACCTCTGCAGCACCTGAAGCCTCTTGAACAATCGTCTACATCGTCCGAAAACAAAAAATCAGAATAATCTATGTCAGACATAATACAACTTCTTCCAGACTCAGTGGCAAACCAAATTGCGGCAGGCGAGGTGATACAACGACCGGCCTCCGTAATAAAAGAACTTGTGGAAAATGCTGTTGACGCAGGAGCTAAATCTATAGACGTCGTCGTTGTCGATGCCGGAAGAACTTCTATACAAGTCATTGATGACGGAAAAGGTATGTCGGAAACCGATGCACGCCTTGCCTTTGAACGTCATGCCACGTCGAAAATAAATAAGGCTGACGATCTCTTCGCCCTTCACACAATGGGATTTAGAGGCGAGGCCCTGGCTTCTATTGCCGCTGTGGCGCAAGTGAAGTTGAAAACGCGTCATAAGGACAATGAGATAGGCAGCGAACTAGAAATCTCTGCCTCGAAGATAGTCAGACAAGAACCAGTATCGTGCCCTGTCGGGTCTAACTTCATGGTGGAAAACTTGTTTTTCAACGTGCCTGCAAGAAGAAAGTTCCTGAAAACCAACAGCACGGAACTCAATAATATCTTGACTGCATTTGAAAGAATAACACTCGTTTACCCTGAGATAGCATTCACTCTTCATAGTAACACAACGGAACTAATAAATCTCAGGCCAGGAAATCTGCGACAACGTATCGTTGATGTTTTCGGCAAAAAACTCAACCACGACCTGCTGCCTGTGGAAGTGAACACTCAAATGTGCAACATATCTGGTTTTGTGGGAAAACCAGAGTCGGCAAAGAAAAAATGTACACAACAATTCTTTTTTGTCAACGGAAGGTATATGAAGCACCCGTACTTCCACAAGGCGGTGATGAATGCTTTCGAAAGACTTGTTCCTGTTGGCATGCAGGTGCCTTATTTTATATACTTCAATGTCAACCCAGGCGACATCGATGTCAATATTCATCCTACAAAAACAGAAATAAAGTTTGAAAACGAACAGCCGATATGGCAGATCCTCGCAGCAGCTATCAACGATGCCATTGGCAAATTCTGTGAGATACCGTCAATTGACTTTGACACAGAGGGACAACCTGATATGCCTCTCTTCGACCCATCTCAGGAAATCATCGCCCCACCACAACCGAAATACAATGCCGACTATAATCCTTTCAGGCCATCTGAGACAGAGAGGCGTCATAACGTGCCTGACAAATGGGAAGACCTGTATAGAAATATAGGTTCTGACTCTAACACTCAAGAAGAACCTCAATTGTTCCCTATGTCTGACGACGACTCTTACACAGAGATTATGCCACATGACAACGAACAACAGATTGTTTATGAAAACAACGAACTCACAGACCGTTCACCCGCACACTACCAGTACAAGGCTACATACATCATGACCGCAGTAAAGTCGGGCTTGATGATTATCGAGCAACACAGGGCAGACATGAGGATAAAATATGAACGATATCTTCAGCAGATGTGCACGCAGTCTGCACATGTCCAACAGGTGTTGTTTCCTGAAGTAGTACATTTCCCGGCTTCATCAGCCGTGATTCTAGACAAAGTACTTCCAGAACTGGCAAAAATGGGTTTTGATTTGTCTGACCTTGGACAAGGTAGCTACTCTATTAATGGTGTTCCTGCGGGTATGGAAGGCATTGACTACAGGACATTGTTGGTGAATATGGTGGCAGAGGCAGTGGAAAAAGGCTCTCCCTCATTAGAAACCATACATAAGTCGCTGGCACTCACCATGGCACGCGTTGCTGCAATTCCAACAGGACAAATACTGACAAACCTGGAGATGGAGTCGCTTGTAAATGAGCTTTTCGCCTGCTCCAATGTCAACTATACCCCTGACGGAAAGGCCATACTCTGCATCTTGCCTCAAAGTGAAATCGAACAATTAATGGGATAAATATAAAAAATGAATATGAAAAAGTTTTTTTTAATAACCTTTGGTCTTCTTGTCGCTATTGGCGCAGTAGCTCAGGATGATATCGATATTTCATCGCTTGAGGATGACGGACAGATGGAACAGCAGTCTGGATGGAACACCAATGCTGTAAAGCATAATAATGTCATCACCAACTCGTTCTTTAGCAACTGGTTTGTATCTTTCTCTGCGACAGCTTCGGCTTTTTATTCCGACAATGAGCCTGAAGCGCTGTCAGGAAGCCCATTCAAGGAGTTCAGAAACAACCTCGGACTGTCATTTGCCATCGGCAAATGGTTTACACCAGGATTGGGACTGAGAACAAAGATGAACGGCTTCTGGGGAAGAAACGTCATTTCAGATAAGGCATCCGATAATTCCATTAACTATCTGGCGCTACAAGAACAGGCGTTATTCAATCTTAGCAACATGGTATACGGATATAATCCTTCGAGAAAATACAACTTCGTACCATACATTGGATTCGGATTCTCAAGGAATATTAGCCACAACGAAAACTCACTTAGTTACTCTCTTGGTTTGCTTAACAGTCTTTCCTTGTCCGAAAAGTTGTCTCTTTCCCTGGATATCAATTACAGCAGGGCGCAGAAGACGGCATCTCGCCTTGTTCCATTCTCCACGCTGAACATGGAAATTGGACTATCATATAATATAGGTGGAGGCAAATGGAAAAAAGCACCCGACGCTGAAGCCTTACATGAGATGTACCAGATGGAAATAGAAGCTATCAATGCACAACTTGAAGACGAGCGAATGGAAAACGAAAATCTTCGACAACAACTCGAATCAAAGGGTGAAAATGTGGATAAATGATAGGATAGGGAACTTTTTTCACTAATAAAGTAAAAAAGTTCCCGAAAAATTTGGTGGAATGAAAAAAAGTACGTACCTTTGCACCCGCAATAAAGAAAGGGCGCTTAGCTCAGCTGGTTTAGAGCATCTGCCTTACAAGCAGAGGGTCGGGGGTTCGAATCCCTCAGCGCCCACACAAGCAAAGAGGTTTCCAATACGGAAACCTCTTTGCATTTTCCCTAGGCTTAACTCCTTAACTCCTCATCTCCTGAACTCCTCATCTCCCATAAATATGAATAAAAATAAAAGTTTTTGGACTTTTATTTTGTATTTCGCCCGAATATCATTATCTTTGCCAACAAAAACTGAAAACTTATCTTATAATGGAATTAACAGAACGATTTATCGAATACACAAAATTTGACACCCAGTCTTCTGAAGAAAGCTCTTCGGTGCCAAGTACAGGAAAGCAATTGGTGTTTGCAGAGTATCTGAAAAAAGAACTTCTGCGAGAAGGATTTGATGACGTTATTCTTGACGGGAAAGGCTATCTTTATGCTACTTTGAAGGCTAATGTCAAAAATCTCAACGCACCAGTAATAGGATTTATCAGTCACTACGACACTTCACCTGATTGCAGTGGCGCAAATATCAAAGCTCGTATTGTGAAAAACTACGACGGAACAGATATTCAACTTTCTGAAGGTATTGTTTCTTCACCTAAACGCTTCCCTGAATTGCTCAGTCATGTTGGCGAGGATCTTATCGTTACTGATGGCCACACGCTGCTCGGAGCCGACGATAAGGCCGGTATCGCGGAAATCGTTCAGGCAATGTGCTACCTACGTGACCATAAGGAAATACCACATGGCGACATACGCATCGCATTTAACCCTGACGAGGAAATCGGATTGGGAGCACACAACTTCGATGTCGAACACTTTGGTTGCGAATGGGCATATACCATCGACGGAGGTGATGTGGGAGAATTGGAATACGAAAACTTCAACGCTGCTTCCGCAAAAGTGGAAATAAGGGGTGTAAGTGTGCATCCTGGATACGCTAAGGGTAAAATGATTAATGCCAATAAACTCGCCGTAGAGTTCGCGTCGATGTTGCCGGCAGACGAGACTCCTGAGACAACGGAAGGCTATGAGGGATTTTACCATCTCATAGGCATGCATACTAATACTGAGTCAGCCAACCTTTCTTATATTATACGCGACCATGACAGGCAACGCTTTGAAGCCAGAAAAAGGACTATTGCAGAATGTGCAGAAGTCATGAACAAGAAATATGGCGACGGCACGGTTATTGCAGAAGTAAAAGACCAATACTATAACATGAAGGAGATGGTAGAGCCTCAAATGCATGTGGTTGACATCGTTCTCAAAGCTATGCAAGAATGTGGGGTGCAACCTAAGGTGCAGCCTATTCGCGGCGGCACGGATGGAGCACAGCTTAGCTTCCGCGGATTACCATGTCCAAATATCTTTGCCGGTGGAGTTAATTTCCATGGCCCTTATGAGTTTGTCAGCGTCCAGTCTATGGAAAAGGCAATGAATGTAATCGTGAAGATTTGCCAAATAGCTGCTGAATATAATAAGTAGGAAATATTACATAAACTTGAATAATAAAAATATGTCAAAACAAAAAAAATTCATCCTTACAGAGGAACAAATCCCAACACAATGGTACAACATTCAGGCAGACATGCCCAACAAGCCTCTGCCCCCACTCAATCCAGCTACTCACCAGCCTCTTACCGCCGATGATCTCAGCCATGTCTTTGCGTCGGAATGCGCCAAGCAAGAGCTTGATGTTACAAACGCGTGGATTGACATTCCAGAACCTGTGCTTGAAAAGTATAAGTACTATAGGTCTACTCCTCTTGTACGTGCCTATGCATTGGAGGAAGCTCTCGGCACTCCAGCTCACATCTATTTTAAAAACGAGTCTGTCAACCCACTCGGTAGCCACAAAGTCAACTCCGCCATACCTCAATGCTATTACTGCAAGCAGGAAGGCACGACAAATGTCACCACTGAGACAGGTGCCGGACAGTGGGGTGCCGCGCTGTCATATGCCGCAAAGGTATTCGGACTTGATGCTGCCGTATACCAGGTGAAGATTTCTATGGAGCAAAAGCCTTACCGCAGCTCTATCATGCGCACTTTCGGCGCGGCTGTAACTGGTTCGCCGTCTATGTCGACAAGGGCAGGAAAAGATATCCTTACCGTCGATCCTACTCACCCTGGTTCTCTCGGAACTGCAATTTCAGAAGCCGTAGAACTTGCCACTACAACTCCAAACTGTAAATATACGCTCGGCTCTGTATTGAGTCATGTCACCCTTCACCAGACCATCATCGGTCTTGAGGCAGAAAAACAAATGGAAATGGCAGGTGAATACCCCGACACCATTATAGCTTGTTTCGGCGGAGGTTCAAACTTTGGAGGACTGGCTTTCCCATTCATGCGTCATAACATTCTAGACGGGAAGACAACTGAATTTATTGCAGCAGAGCCTGACTCTTGTCCGAAACTTACGAGAGGCGTGTTCCAATATGACTTTGGTGATGAGGCTGGCTACACACCGCTAATTCCGATGTTTACCCTCGGACATAAGTTCAAGCCGGCAAACATTCATGCTGGCGGCTTGAGATACCATGGAGCAGGTAGCATCGTAAGCCAACTTATCAAAGACAAGATGATGCATGGTGTCGACATCCCTCAGCTTGAATCCTTCGCGGCCGGAATGCTTTTCGCACGTACCGAAGGCATCATTCCCGCTCCGGAAAGTTGCCATGCCATAGCTGCTACCATACGTGAGGCCAATCGTTGCAAGGAGGCAGGAGAGAAGAAAGTTATTCTTTTCAACCTTTCAGGACATGGTCTTATAGACATGTCGTCATACGACAGATACATCAACGGCGACCTGCAGAACTATGCCCTTACCGATAAGGAAATACGTGAAAACGTAGCTTCTCTCGATAAGATCATATAATTATTTTAGGAGTTAAGGAGTTAACGCCCAAAATAACTCCTTAACTCCTAAAAAGAACAAAAATCTAAAAAAAAGTCTGAGAAAAATTTGGTGGAATGAAAAAAAGTACGTACCTTTGCACCCGCAATAAAGAAAGGGCGCTTAGCTCAGCTGGTTTAGAGCATCTGCCTTACAAGCAGAGGGTCGGGGGTTCGAATCCCTCAGCGCCCACAAGGATAGAGGTTTCTTAATGAAACCTCTTTTTTTGTACCATGTCATTTCAACATGCTTTTTTTGTTTTTTTTATTCTTTTTCTTTGGTTATTCCGAAAAAACTACGTACCTTTGCAGCCTAAAAGAACAAAGCGTAGAAATTACACCTTATTATATATTATAGGAATGGAATTGGATATACTCACCGCTATCTCGCCTATAGATGGCAGATATAGAAGTAAAACAGAACCTTTGGCATGCTATTTTTCCGAGTTTGCCTTGATAAAATATCGCGTGCGTGTTGAAATAGAATATTTCATCACACTCGTTGAACTGCCCTTGCCTCAACTCGCCAGTTTCCCAGTAGACAAGATCGAGACACTGAGAGACATCTATCGTCATTTCAACGAAGAGGCAGCGTCAAGGGTGAAGACTATTGAGCAAACAACAAACCATGACGTAAAGGCTGTAGAGTACTATATTAAAGAACAATTCGATGCCATCGGAGGACTTGAGCAATATAAGGAGTTTATCCATTTCGGACTTACATCGCAAGATATCAACAACACCTCTGTGCCTCTGTCGCTAAAAGAAGCAATCGAAGAGGTATATCTGCCAACATTGCAGCGCCTTGTTGATGATCTTAAGCAAAAGGCTGAAGAATGGGCTGATGTGCCTATGCTCGCAAAGACTCATGGCCAACCAGCTTCACCGACAAGACTCGGTAAGGAAGTTCAGGTGTTCGTATACAGACTGGAACAACAGATAGATTCGCTGAAGGCATTGCCTTACACTGCAAAGTTCGGTGGTGCAACAGGAAATTTCAACGCTCACCATGTGGCTTATCCACAATATAACTGGCATGCCTTTGCCGATAAGTTTGTGGCTGAGAAGCTTGGATTAAAACGTGAGCAATTCACAACTCAGATATCAAATTATGATTGGCTTGGGGCCATTTTCGACGCTATGCGACGAATAAACACCATCATAATAGACCTCGACCGCGACTTCTGGATGTATATCTCCATGGAGTACTTCAAGCAGCGCATAAAGGCTGGTGAGGTGGGCTCAAGTGCCATGCCACACAAAGTAAACCCCATCGACTATGAGAATAGTGAAGGAAACCTTGGTATTGCTAATGCCATCTTGCAATTCCTTGCGGCAAAACTTCCAGTTAGCCGTTTGCAGCGCGACCTTACAGACTCTACAGTCTTGAGAAACGTTGGAGTGCCTGTCGGTCATAGCATCATTGCCATTGAAAGCACACTGAAGGGGTTAGGCAAACTTATACTCAACGAACAAAAATTGTTTGAAGACCTTGACAACACATGGGCTGTAGTAGCAGAAGCTATTCAGACAATACTGCGCCGTGAGGCATATCCTCATCCTTATGAGGCACTAAAACAGCTCACTCGCACAAACAAACCAATGAACAAGGAACTAATACATGAGTTCATCGAGACATTGAATGTGCCTGAAGATGTAAAAGAAGAACTACGTGCTATTACACCACATAACTATACTGGTGAATAAAATTCAATAGGCCGCGAGGCCCTAATGTAAATTAAAAAATCCAATAATCATGGAAGAAAACGAAAAGAAACAGGAACAAGAGACACAACAGGGTGGTTATCAGCCTAATTTCCGCCCTCAGGCAGGACGTTCTCCACGTCCACGCATTAATCAGCCGCGCCCTTATGCCAACACAGGGGCTGGCAATCAGTACAAGTCAAATCAGCAGGGCGAGGAAGAAGGTTTCAGACCGGAAGGCTTTGGAGCTGCATTGCAGGGCGGAACACAACAGCCGCGCTCTTCTTATCGTCCACGCAACAGCTATAATAATCAAGAAGGAGGTTATCAGCGTCCGCAAGGCGGCTATCAACAGCGTCCGCAAGGCGGTTATGGCTCACAGAACGGATATGGTCGCTCACAAGGTCAGGGCGGATATGGTCAGCAAGGTGGCTACGGCCGTCCCCAGCAAGGTGGCTTCGGTCGTCCTCAGCAAGGTGGCTACGGTCGTCCTCAACAAGGTGGCTATGGTCGTCCTCAGCAAGGTGGCTACGGTCGTCCTCAGCAGGGCGGATACGGTCGTCCTCAGCAGGCTGGCTACGGTCGTCCTCAGCAAGGCGGATACGGTCGCCCTCAGCAGGGTGGTTATGGTCGTCCTCAGCAGGGCGGTTACGGTCGTCCTCAGCAGGGCGGATATCGCAGACACACTCCGGGATATGATCCAAACGCAAAATACAGCCTTAAGAAACGTATTGAATATAAGGAGGAGAACTACGATCCAAACGAGCCGATTCGTCTTAACAAGTATCTTGCAAATGCAGGTGTTTGCAGTAGACGAGAAGCCGACGAATATATACAGGCAGGTGTCGTAACCGTCAATGGTAATGTAGTGACTGAACTCGGCACAAAGGTACTGAGAACCGACGAGGTGAAATTCCACGAGCAGCCGGTAAGCCTCGAAAAGAAGGTTTACGTCCTCTTGAACAAGCCAAAGGACTATGTCACCACTTCCGACGACCCACAGCAGCGCAAGACTGTTATGGATCTTGTGAAAAACTGCTGCAAGGAGCGCATATATCCTGTTGGTCGTCTAGACAGAAATACAACCGGAGTGCTTCTCCTCACCAACGACGGAGACATGGCATCAAAGCTCACACATCCAAAGTTCCTCAAGAAGAAGATTTATCACGTCTACCTCGACAAGAACGTCACAGCTCATGACATTCAGTCAATACGTGATGGAATCACACTCGAAGACGGAGAAATCAAGGCCGACGCATGTGAGTATGCTGACCCTATAGACAAGAAGCAGGTAGGCATAGAGATTCACAGCGGCAAGAACCGTATTGTTAGACGTATATTCGAGTCTCTCGGCTATAAGGTAACCAAGCTCGACCGCGTACAGTTTGCCGGACTGACAAAGAAGAACCTTCGTCGTGGCGACTGGAGATACCTCACAGAGGAAGAGGTAGACCGCCTGCGCATGGGTGCCTACGAATAATACTAGGGAAACCTACACTTTGACACAATATCTATTATATTAAAGGTATGAAAAGAACTAGAATTGTCGACGCCCTGAAACTGAAGGCTCAGAATCAGGAAGTGACCGTGGCAGGTTGGGTAAGGACCCACCGCTCGTCAAAAGCCGTTGACTTCATTGCACTGAACGATGGTTCGACGATAAACAACATTCAAGTAGTCGTTGACCCATCTTCATTCGATGCAGAACTCCTGAAGCAGATCACAACAGGTTCCTGCATCTCCGCCACAGGCCTCCTGGTCGAGAGTCCCGCCTCTGGACAGGCTGTGGAGCTCCAGTGCAAAGAGGTGAAGCTTTTAGGAGCATGTCCTTCCGACTATCCCATGCAAAAGAAAGGACAGACATTCGAGTACATGCGACAGTACGCCCACCTGCGTCTGCGCACAAACACGTTTGGCTGTGTGATGCGCATCAGACACAACATGTCTATTGCCATTCACAAGTATTTCCACGACCATGGGTTCTGCTACTTTCACACACCCATCATTACGGCATCCGACTGCGAGGGAGCAGGACAGATGTTCCAAGTGACAACCAAAAACCTTTACGATCTGAAAAAAGGGGAAGACGGTAAGATTATCTACGACGACGACTTCTTCGGAAAGCAGACGTCTCTCACCGTGAGTGGACAGCTTGAAGGAGAACTTGGAGCAACGGCACTCGGAGCCATATACACCTTTGGCCCCACCTTCCGTGCCGAGAACTCAAACACTCCGCGTCACCTCGCCGAGTTCTGGATGATAGAACCGGAAGTAGCGTTCATTGACTTGAACGACCTCATGGATCTCGAAGAGGACTTTATTAAATATTGTGTAAGGTGGGCGCTCGACAACTGTGCCGACGACCTCGCCTTCCTCAACAAGATGGTGGACAAGACCCTCCTTCAGCGTCTTAACTCAGTAGTCAACGAGTCGTTTGTTCGTCTTCCTTACACCGAAGGTATAAAAATCCTTGAGCAGGC
>SAMEA3663084__coassemble_145_pt1 | contig 25062 bp, 21 predicted proteins | sample SAMEA3663084__metabat2_high_PE_009 | metagenome-assembled genome bin SAMEA3663084 (sample SAMEA3663084) | pig gut metagenome | biome: pig gut; feature: pig-associated habitat; material: faeces | place: France | collected 2012
GCATGTCCGCCATAAAGGTCGAGATATTCCTGCCCCTTGTCGTCCCATACATTACAGCCCTTACCTTTAACTATGTTTATGTCGAATAAAGGATATACGTCGAATAATTTCATTTTTAATACAAATTAAAATGCAGAAGCCTTGAGGTTTAGTCCTGCAGCCTCGTCGAGTCCAAACATGATGTTCATATTTTGCACAGCCTGTCCAACGGCTCCTTTCAGAAGGTTGTCGATGGTGGAGGTGACAAGAAGTTTGTCGCCATACTTGTCGCAATGTACAAGAGCCTTGTTGGTGTTGACCACCTGTTTCATGTCGATAGGTTTGTCGACATAGTGAGTGAATCGGGCGTTTTTGTAGAATGCCTTGTATCCCTCTACGATTTCCTCTATCGGTTTTTGGGTTTTTACTACCGATGTGGCAAAGATGCCGCGGGCGAAGTCGCCACGGTATGGTATGAAGTCGATGGCGGCATTGAGATGTCCTTGCACTTGGGTGAGGCTTTGCCTTATTTCAGGAACATGCTGATGAGTGAATGCCTTGTAGATGCTCATATTGTTGTTGCGCCATGAGAAATGAGTGGTGGCTGAGGGTTTCTGGCCTGCTCCGGTGCTACCGGTGATGGCGTTGACAGCCACGTCGTCTGCGAGGAGTCCAATGTTTGCGGCGGGGAGAAGTCCCAGTTGTATGCAGGTGGCGAAGCATCCTGGATTAGCCACATGCTGCGCCTTTTCTATTCTTTCTTTGTTGATTTCGGGGAGTCCGTATACATAGTCGTTGCCGGGAGCTGCCAGACGAAAGTCTTGTGCGAGGTCGATAATCTTTACATTTCCTGGTATGGAATGCTCTTTAAGGAATGCCTCGCTCTTGCCATGTCCGAAGCAGAAGAACACGACATCCACTTTGTCGAAAGGCATCTCCGACGTAAAGCAGAGGTCGGTGTCGCCATAGAGTCCTTCGTGTACTTCTGCCACGTGGTTGCCGGCATTGCTTTCGGAATTGGCAAACACAATGTCAGCCTCAGGGTGATTAAGCAGCAGGCGTATCAGTTCACCGCCAGTATAGCCTGCTGCACCTAAAATACCTACTTTTACCATATTTTTTCCTATAATCCTTTCTTCGGTGCAAGAATCCACAAGAGAATATAAAGCAACAAGCCAGTGCCCCAACCAATGATCAGTGCAACGAAGATAAGTCTCAGGATGAGTGAATCGATACCGAAATATTCGGCGAGACCACCACATACGCCACCGATTTTCTTGTCGGTTTCTGACAAATAAAATTTCTTGTTCATAATTGTTATGTATTAAAGGTTATCTCTCATTCGGATGTATGCCATAATAAACTCTCAGCGGAGTGCTCGACACCTTGATAAAGCCCTTTGCCTCATCTGCTGTCCATCCTGTCTGTGTCTCGCCATATTCGCCAAGCTTCGACTTAGTGAGGTCGTTGTCGGAGTCGATGCCCACTGTCTCGAAACCGTAGGGACGGAGCTTGAGTATTGCCGTTCCTGTCACGTTGCGCTGCGAAGAAGTCAGCATTGCCTCGATGTCCGGCATCACCGGCTCAAGATACTGGCTCTCGTGGAGGAACATGCCGTACCAGTTGGCAACCTGGTCCTTCCAATACTGCTGCCACTTGCTCAGAGTTGACTTCTCTAACAGACGATGGGCTTCGATGATAAGCTTCGGAGCGGCTGCCTCAAACCCTACACGCCCCTTGATACCAATGATGGTGTCGCCCACGTTAGCGTCGCGGCCGATGGCGTAAGAAGCACCAATCTCCTCAATTTTCTGAATGGCGGCAACCTTGTCGTCGAATGTTTCGTCGTTGACTGCCACTATCTCGCCCTTGTCGAATGTGATTTTCAGTACAGCCTCTTGTTCCTTGGCGGTGACATGCTTTAGATAAGCCTCCTCGGGCAGACCTTGTGTTGGGTCGAGCAGTTCGCCACCGCAGATACTTGTGCCCCAAATGCCTACGTTATAAGAGTACTTCAGCTTGGTGAAGTCGGCGAAGAAGCCATGGTCGTTGAGGTAGTCAACCTCTTCCTTGCGGGTCAGTTTGTGGTCGCGTGTAAGTGTGATTATCTCCACTCCCGGAGCCATGACGAGGAAAGTCATGTCGAAACGTATCTGGTCGTTGCCGGCACCGGTAGAACCGTGTGCTATGGCATCGGCTCCAATCTCCTTGGCGTAGCGTGCAATAGCGATGGCTTGGAAGATGCGTTCTGACGACACAGAGATAGGATAGCAGTTGTTTCGAAGGACGTTGCCGAAAATCATGTATTTCAGCGACTTTTCGTAATACTCGTGAGTGACGTCGAGTGTCACATACTGTACTGCGCCGAGCTTATAGGCGTTTTCCTCGTTCTTCTCCAACTGTTCTGCGCTGAATCCACCAGTGTTGGCGCAAGCTGCATAAACGTCATAACCTTCCTCCTTCAGTTTCATTACTGTGTAGGAGGTATCCAATCCGCCAGAAAAGGCTACTACTACTTTCTTATTCATGTTTTATATAAATATTATATTTAAATTTCGAATTAGTTTTGCCAATCGATTATTTTTCCAATTCTCGTATACGGTCCAGCACATCCTGTGGTATTTTTGCTGGCAGATGCTCTTCAGGGTCGTAGAGCATGGCAGTGCAGATGCAGTATTTGCGATCAGTGCGGTGCAGCACATCGACATTGATGCAACCCTCGCATCCACGCCAGAAAGCCTCGTCGTCTGTAAGATCAGCGAAGGTGACAGGTTGATATCCCAATTGAGTATTCATGGTCATTACGGCCGCTCCGCTGGTGAGAGAGAAAATTTTGGCATGTGGCCATCTAGTTCTTGCCAGAGTGAACGTCATGTCCTTGATTTTCTTAGCAATGCCAAGATGACGATAGTTTGGATGTACAATGAGTCCCGAGGTGGTGACATATTGTTTGTTGCCCCACGTCTCGATATAGCTAAATCCGGCGAAGTTCTCGCCTTCGAGTGCAATCACAGCCTTTGCCTCTTTCATCTTTGTGGCAAGGTATTCATGAGTTCGCTTTGCGATACCGGTGCCTCGCACTTTTGCGGCATCGGCGATGGTCTGTAAGATGGTGTCGACATATTTCTCATGTGAAGGGTCGGCTACCAAAATTCTAATTTCTTCCACTTTTATATATTATATATTTAAGTTTCGCATGTGCTTAACATCCCTTACTTGTGATCGAAAGTCACCTCTCTACTTACACCATATTCGGCACTACCTTGCTCAATGCAGCCACCACGTCGTGTTCGGAGGAATTTTCCGTACATACTATAAGAATGGTGTCGTCGCCCGCTATTGTACCTAAGATATATGGTATGTTGCTGGCATCGATGTTATAAGCAATGCTGCTTGCGTATCCAGGTCGTGTTTTTATCACACCAATATTTCCTGAGAAATTGATAGATAAGAATCCCGGAACCTGCATCATCTCTTTCACTTGTGCAGGGCTGCTCACCCTTTTATACATTGCCACGTTTGGCAACACATAGACATAGTTTCCGCCCATGCTTGCCGCCTTGGCGACCTTCAGCTGCTTAAGGTCGCGGCTAAGAGTAGCCTGTGTGAGTTTGAATCCCTCTTCCTGCAAAGCAGCTAGAAGCTCTTCCTGACTCCCCATTTCCCTGCTTGAAATTATCATTCTCAAGGTTTCAAGCCTGTCCTTCTTTATCCTCATTATTGAATGTTTATACAAATTTGAGCGCAAAGGTATACATATTTATGCAAAACGCCAAATAAAATTCCACTTTTTTTTGTTTTAACCATAAAAAATAGCCATTTACTATCAAAAGGTGGAAAAATCAATTAAAGCATGACAGTCTATTATAAAAAGTAGACTGTCATGCCCTAAATAGTCATTATGAAAAATGTGGTTTATTTTAGGTGTTTAAGCCAACAATTTTTTCACGATTTCCGATATTGTCTTTCCGTCTGCTTTACCGGCGAGCTGCTTGCTTGCAATACCCATCACCTTTCCCATCTCTTTGATAGAAGAGGCTCCGGTTTGTGAAATAATGTCTTTTACTGCATTTTCAATTTCTTCGGAGCTCATGGGCTTTGGAAGGTAGCTCTCTATGACGGCAACCTGTGCCAGTTCTGCCTCGGCAAGGTCTTCTCTGTTTTGTCCTTTGTAAAGGGCAGCAGAGTCGTTACCCTGTTTTGCCAGTTTCTGAAGTATTTTCAATGCGGCTGCATCGTCGAGAGTGTCGTTGGCCCCTGGAGCCGTTTTAGCTTCGATAAACACTTTTTTTATGTTGCGAAGTGCTTCAAGACGCACTTTGTCTTTTGCCTTCATGGCAGCAACTATGTCTTTGCTTACTTGATCGAATAACATGTTCTATATTTTTTTATTGAAATTTGTAACTTGCTCAAGTTTGTGTGGAGTGTAAAACTCCAATGAGTTCCGTTGAACTATACAATGATTCCTTTTTTTATAAAAACTTTATGGTTCCTGGAGTGGAGTCTTTGGCTTCCTCAACCACTGGTTCTGGCTTTATGACCTGAATATTTGACAAACTGTTGATGCTCTCCAGTATCTCTTTTGTCCTCTTATAGGTAGGAGTGTCTTCAACCTTGGCAATGACATTGTCGTTGTCGAGGTCTTCAGGATGGAAGAGGTAGATGTGTGGTCTACGCTTATATTTCTTGTTGTTGCCTTCTGTACCATAATATTGGTTTCGTCGTTCTTGACGCTCGGCAGCCCTTTCCTGTTCCTCCGCAATGCGGTTAGCCTCTTCCTGAGTGTGGCGCTTGATATGCCCGTGCATTCCGTCCACGTTTTCTATGCCGAATCCTGTGGCGAGAATGGTGACCTTCACCTTTTTACCTAATTCCGGGTCTGTAGCGATACCCCATTTTATCTCGAAGTCGCCAAACTTCGCCATGAAGTCGTTGACATCGTTCATCTCCTCCATGAGCAGTCCGTCCTTGCTGTCCTTGTTGCCGCAGAAGGAGATGTTGAGAAGAATCTTTTTCGACTTAAACACATTGTTGTCGTTGAGCAACGGCGAGTTAAGGGCGTCGTCGATAGCCTTCTTTACACGTCCTTCCCCTTCACCGTATCCAGTAGACATGATTGCTACACCACCATCCTTGAGAACGGTTTTCACGTCGTTGAAGTCGAGGTTGATGAGTCCATGAACCGTAATGATTTCAGCTATACTTTTTGCTGCTATGCTCAGTGTGTCGTCAGCCTTTCCGAATGCGTCGAGCACAGTGAGCTCTGGATAGATCTCACGCAAACGCTCGTTGTTGATGACGAGCAAAGCATCTACATTTTTCGACATTTGTTCAACACCATCGAGAGCCTGGTCTATTTTTCTGTCACCCTCGAATCGGAATGGAATTGTCACGATGCCCACGGTGAGAATGTCCATTTCCTTCGACACCCTTGCTATGACCGGAGCAGCGCCAGTGCCAGTACCACCTCCCATACCAGCCGTAATGAATGTCATTCGCGTTCCGTCGTTAAGCATTTTTCTGATGTCGTCGATACTTTCCTCAGCAGCCACTCTTGCACGTTCAGGCTTATTACCTGCTCCAAGACCCTCTTTGCCAAGCTGCAAGTGAACAGGCACAGGCGAGTCGTTAAGAGCTTGCGCGTCTGTGTTGCACAACACGAATGTCACGTCGTGGATTCCCTCTCGGTACATGTGGTTAACGGCGTTTCCACCACCTCCACCGACGCCGATGACCTTAATGATGCTATGTTCTTTCTCTGGTGACCCAAAGTCGACCAATGGTATATTGTTGTCTGCCATCTTAATTTTCTTAATGTTTATAAAGTTCTAAAACTGTTGCTCATCTGTCCTCTGAGTATGTTGAGTTTTGGTTTATTCATCGGTAGTGATTTCCTTCACCACCTTTTTAAGCCATCTCATACCCTTGTTTAGAGGGCTGTTGAGTTTTCTCTCTTCTTCTCTTTTCTTTTTCTCCTCTTCTTCGATACGTTTTCTTTCAAGTTCTTCCTCTTCTTTCCTTCGTTCCTCTTCCTCGCGTTTTCTTTGCGCTTCCTCTTCAGCCTTCCGCTTCTCAGCTTCGGTAGGAACCACTCCTGGGCGTTTGGCGGTATCAGCGCGCTGCCCGAGAGCTATAGGGCCGTTGAGCGAGGCAGTATTGTTGCTGTCGAAGAGGTTTGTAGGGTCTACTTCCACTCCAGCGCAATTCTGGTCTCCTTTTATGAGCAGACCCAATATTGTGTTCATCATTCCGTTTTTTGCATTGATGTCTGCATTATTGGACTTAACGGTGTGGTTGACGAATTTAGCCACACGAATTTTGTCGAGATGCGTATAGTTGTAGAAAGCTTTTTCTATGTTTTTGAAATTAGAGCCTCCACCAGTGAGTATGATACCTCCGAGGAGTAGCTTTTCGTAGTAGTCAGAAGGTATCTGGTTCCACACGTTTTCTATTATTTCTTCCAGTCTTCCTTCTACTATTTCGATAAACTTCCTGCTGTCTACGCTTCGGTCAGCATCAATAGGCAGTTTGAGATTGTTGTCGATGTCAGCGTTGTCGGTATATGCGCAACCATATTTCAGTTTCATCTTCTCCGCGTCGCTTTCCTCAATCTGCAGGGAAGCGATATCCTTTGTGATATTTCGGCTTCCGAGTGGAATGACGGCGAGATGGCGCAGTACATTCTTGTTGTAGACGCTCACTGTGGTGGTGTCGGCACCGATATCGACTAGAGCACATCCCGACCTTTTTTCAGTTTCAGTAAGCACACTGTCGGCTAATGCGATAGGCGAGATAAACATTTGTGCGACATTCACTCCAGCATTTTCAAAACACTTGTTGAGGTTCTTGTAGAAGGTGTATCTCTGGAGAATATTCAAGAAATTACCCTCCAGTCTTGAGCATTGTATACCTACGGGGTCGCTCTGATATTGTGAGTCAATCTTATACTCCTGTATGGCCACATCAAGGATTTCCTGATCAGGATACTTCACCATGTTGTTGGCATCCATAAGGTCGATGACCATTTGTTCTGTAACCTTAGTGTCAACAGGCAGGTCTTTTGTAATTACATTTCTTACACTTCTTATAGATTGTCCACCAACACCAACATAGACCTTTGTGATCTCTGTCTTGAGTTGATTAGTCAGCTTCTTGACTATATTCGATATGCAAAGAGCCGTTTTGTCGATATTATAGGCGACTCCCTTACGAATGAACGATGACGACTCCTCCTTAACCACGGCCAGCACATTGATGCTTCCGTCGAGGTTCTTCTGTCCTGCGATGCCTGTCACCTTAGATGAACCAAGCTCGATTGCTACAATAAATTCCTTTGTTGCCATCTTTATATTGTACTATTGTTATGTTGTTTTTTCTTGCAAATTATCTGGTTGTCGAATGCGATGTTTATATAAGAATACTTATTCCACCCTGCCTGACTCAATCCGTACTTATAGAATTTCATTAGTCTGTTGAGCTTTGCTCCTACTTCAACAGGTTCTCCGAGATATACGATGTGGTCGCCAACCCTTGGTACCATTTCCAAAGTTCCGTCGGGCAAGACATTTATCTGTACCACTTGATTTTGCCAGAACTTGTCAGAGAGTATGGTGTTTCCCACCTTTGTCAGCACTTTCTGTGCATACTGTCTGCTGATGTTGCCTGTAGCGACCACGATATTGGTACAGTACTTCACGTTAGGCATAATGCCTCCGTTGTTGTCGATGTAATAGTCGTCGCCGTTGTTTGCCTTTATCCTGATTATTGGCATTCTCTGAGTCAGTTTGATACAGATATGTCCGCTTTGGGTCTTATAGCACTGTGCCTCATTAACGAACGGGCTTTTGACAAGAGTCTCTTCAATTTCCCTTATGTCGACCGTATTCATAGGTTTAGCCAGAGGGTAGAGATGATTTCTCTCCAGTATGCCTTTTATCTCATCAACGTTCAGGAATCCGTCGACCACGCCATCCGTTATGTCAATCTTCACTTTATTGCATATGGCATTTGCCCCTTCAGGCTTGTTGAAGGATGTAACGGCAAAAAGCAGGTAAACTGCCAAGATGACATCGAGTACGATAATGACGATTTTCTTCCAATTCATTGATGCTGATTTGTTGCCACCATTCAGGGGATGTTATATATTCTTTTTCAGTATATTCTCTATCTCAGGCACATAGTTGTCGAGGTCTCCTGCCCCAAGGACAATAAGCACTTGGAAATCTTTGGACTTCACAAAGTCAAGCACCTCTTCTTTTTTGATCATCTTCTTTTCCACCCCTTCGCGCAAGTTGTCGTAGATGAGCTTGGAGGTTACTCCCTCAATAGGCTTTTCTCGAGCAGGATAGATGTCGCAAAGCACCACCTCATCGAGCAGACTGAGACTGCTTGCGAAATCCTTGTAGAAGTCTCGAGTGCGAGTGTACAAGTGTGGTTGGAATATTGCAGTTATCTTTTTATCGCGATATAGTTCCCTTATGCTTCTTGCGCTTTGGAAAATTTCTTGGGGATGATGTGCATAATCGCTAAGGAACACCAGCTTGTCTGTCTTTATCTTAAAGTCAAACCTTCGTTCCACGCCGCTATAAGTCTCCATTGCCTGTCGAAGTTCGTCGGCAGTACATCCTGCCAATTGTGCCATTGCCATTGCAGCCACACCATTTTCGATATTAATAGGCACAGGTTGTCCTAATCTCACATTCTTCACATTTTCTATCGGAGAAACGAAGTCGAATGTTATCTCTCCGTTCTCGATGATGATGTTTTCGGCATGGAAGTCACCTTCGTCAAGACTGTATTCATATCTTTCGACACCCTCCTGCAGTTCGTCCTTCATCTCCAGATTCTTGTGTATGATTAGTGCGCCTCCAGGTTGTATGAGAGAAGAATAGTGTCTGAAACTCTCTAGGTATGCCTCTTTTGTGCCATAGATGTCGAGATGGTCTGGGTCTGTGGCTGTAATGACGCTAATCCATGGTCTCAACCAATGGAAAGAGCGGTCAAATTCGTCTGCTTCTATCACCACATAGTCGCTTTTGCTAAGTATATAGTTGGTGCCGTAGTTCTTTGAGATGCCACCAAGGAAGGCATTGCAGTCTACGTGGCTTTGGTGAAGAAGATGGGCGCACATGGTTGATGTTGTTGTCTTGCCATGTGTTCCTGCCACACACAGTCCCTTGTGGGCTCGTGTAAGTGTTCCGAGAACCTGTGCGCGTTTTTCTATCTCGAAATTGTTTTCTTGGAAGAAGCAAAGCTCTTTATGTTCTGCCGGTATAGCTGGAGTATACACAACAAGACAAGACGTTTTGTCCTTACATCCATCAGGTATGAGGTCGATATTTTCCTCATAGTGGATGCTCATGCCTTCTTTCTCTAACTGTCTTGTCAGTGGTGTCGCTGTTTTGTCATATCCAGCCACAACCAGACCTTTTCCGAGGAAATATCTGGCAATGGCACTCATCCCGATGCCTCCAGCACCGATGAAGTAGACTGATTTTATATCTTTTAGTTCCACGTTCGTAAATTGAATTAATTATTTTTTCCCTTCTTCAGCCAATTTCAACACCTCGTCGGCAATGATGTTTGCAGAGTCAGGAAGTGCAAGTTTCTTAATGTTCATGCTCAGGCTTTCGAGCTTTTCTTTGCTGTTCACGGTTTCCAAAGCGAGGTCTACAAGTTCATCTGGAGCTTGCGCATCCTTCATTATCATGGCAGCCTGCTTGTTAACCAGAGACATCGCGTTTTTTGTCTGATGGTCTTCTGCCACGTTTGGTGAAGGCACAAGGATCACAGGCTTGCCTATGAGGCAGAATTCAGAGATGCTGCTTGCACCTGCCCTGCTGATAATGAGGTCTGCTGCCTTGTATGCTGTTCCCATGTCGCTGATAAAGTCAGTGACAACGAGGTTTTTCACTGGTTCTGCATTCTCCAGCTGAGCCTTTATTTTTGCGCTATAGAATTTTCCCGTTTGCCATATTATCTGTACTTCCGACTTCCTTATAACGTCGAGTCTTCTTAATATGCTCTCGTTGACCGTTCTTGCTCCGAGACTTCCACCCACGAAGAGTATGGTTTTCTTTTTCGGGTCGAGACCGAATGAAGTGACAGCCTCTTCGCGCGACATTTTCGTCTCGATAAGGTTTTGTCTTACAGGATTACCTGTAATCATTATCTTGTCAGCAGGGAAGAATCGTTCCATTCCCTCGTATGCCACACAAATCTTTCTCGCCTTCGATGCAAGATGCTTGTTAGTTACTCCGGCATAAGAATTCTGTTCTTGTATGAGACAAGGTATTCCCATCTTTGCGGCAGCGTCGAGGGTTGCACCGCTTGCATATCCTCCAACACCAACGGCCACATCAGGTTTGAAGTCCTTCACTATAGACTTCACCATGCGAATGCTTTTCAAATAGTCTAAAGCCACTCCGATATTTTTTGGCGACCATAGCGGACGTATTAGTCCTCTCACCGGCAGTCCCTTTATGTCATAACCAGCCGCTGGCACCCTTTGCATTTCCATCCTTCCTTCAGCGCCTACAAACAAGATCTGCGCCTCTGGTCTCTTTGCCTTTATTGCATTTGCAATAGAGACAGCGGGGAAGATATGTCCTCCCGTTCCTCCTCCGCTTATTATGATTCTAATACTGTCACTCATCTTTCTCATTTTTTATAAGACCGCAAAGATACATTTTTTTGGCCTTATTCAACCATTATTTCCAGTTTTTTTCTTTTTTTTCTTTAAATGCTTGATATTATTGAGCTTTTCGGAGCGTTTTTCATAACCATTTCTTGGTTATAATCATCTGCAGCCAATTCTTTCGTCTTTCTTTTTGCTGACCTACTTATGCTCAAAATCATTCCTATATAGACACAGTTGATTACTGTCGATGTGCCACCTTTGCTGATGAGCGGAAGTGGCTGTCCTGTTACAGGCACAAGGCCAACGGCCACCATCATGTTGAACACAGCCTGAATGACAAGCAGCAAAGCAAGTCCCATGACGAGGAATGCCGGGAAATTGTTTTCGCACCTGTTGGCTATCCTTGCCGCCCTGAAGAGCAGTACGATATACAAGAACACTACAATAGTAGCACCCACGATGCCCATCTCCTCAATGATGATGGCATATATGAAGTCGGAGAAGGCCTGTGACAAGAAATCCCTCTCAACCGAATTTCCAGGCCCCTTTCCTATAATATTGCTTGAGACGATGGCGATATTTGCATGAGCCACCTGTGCGTCTTTGTCAAGGTCGTAGTCCTTGGGCGCTATCGGTTTATTGTCGAGAAACTTCTTGATTCTTTTCTTCCATGTACCGAAACGTTGCAGCTTCATGGGTTGTGACTCGACCTTCTCTACATCATTCTTTTGAATCTCTTCTGTCTTGGTAAGATTGGGGTTATCAGTAGTTTCGTCGTTGCCAAGGAGCATAATGCTTCCAACGAACAAGGACACGGCGATAGTCACAACTCCGAGCAATTTCCCCAGTTGCACCATTGGCACTCGTCCTAAGATCATCATGAGATAGATGACGAGACAGAGCAATGCTGCTGTGGAGAGGTTCTCCTTACCTATAAGAATCGACATGGGAATCAGCAGGATCAATATGAACCTGAAGGCGTTTTTATCTGTTGTGCCATGTTCGTTCTGCATGGCACTCAGTATCTGAGCCGATGCCAGAACCATTGTGCCCTTCGCTATTTCAGAAGGTTGGAATGTCAAGGCTCCCAAACCTACTACTCTGTTGGCTCCATTTATTGTCTCACCAGCAAAAAGCACCCAGAGAAGTGTGAAAAATGAAAGGCATATCAGTATCGGTGTAAATAGCTTGAAATACCTGCATGGAACGTTTAATGTGAGTATGGCTACAAACAGTCCCAAAAAGATAGTCATCGAGTGCTTTATAATAGGCATTATATAATTGTTGCTTCCATAGGTCAAGTTGCTGGAGGCACTGAACACCTCGACGATGCTTATCATGCAAAGCATGAAAAACACCATCCACACCACTTTGTCGCCTTTGAAGAGATTGCCTATTTTACGTTTCATTGTTTACTTCCTTGTTTTATTGTTATAAAGCTCTGACCAAAGTCTTGAACTGCTCTCCTCGGTCTTCCATGTTCTTGAACAGGTCGAAGCTGGCGCAGCATGGGCTAAGTAGTACCGTTTCACCAGTTTTCGCCATCTTGTAGCAAGCCTCTACGCAATCTTTCATGGAGTGTGTGTCACACACAGGAATTCCGAATCCGTCGAAGAAGTTATGCAGCTTTGTGTTGTCTGCCCCGAGATAAACCAGACCAGAGCATTTCTCCTTCACCAAGTCGGCAATGGCATTATAGTCGTTGCCCTTATCCTTTCCTCCTATGATGAGTATCACTTTTGTATTCATGCTTTCCAATGCATACCAGCATGCGTCTACGTTTGTAGCCTTAGAGTCGTTTACATAGTGTACTCCCTTTATAGTGGCCACCTTTTCCAGTCGATGCTCCACACCGGGGAAGTCGCTCAGACTTTTTCTTATCACCTCTTTTTTAATTCCAGAGATGTCTGAGGCGATGCCAGCCGCAAGACTGTTATAGATATTATGCTTTCCTGTGAGGCTCATTTCTTCCTGCTCCATGTTGAATGGCATTGGAGTTTCTATTTTGTATTCACCTTCTTCAATGTATCCTATCGAGCCTTTTTCTTTCAGTTCAGAGAAAGGATAGCATACAGCCTTGATATCGTATTTTTCCAGTTCGCGCTTTATTATTGGGTCGTCGTTCCAGTAAATGAACGCGTCCTTTTCTGTCTGATTCTGTATGATACGCATCTTTGCGTCTACATAGTTCTGCATGCAGTTGTCGTATCGGTCAAGATGGTCTGGGGTGATGTTCAGCAGTATAGCGATGTCGGCACGGAAATCGTACATATTGTCGAGTTGGAACGAACTGAGCTCGATGATATAGTACTCGTGTGGTTCTTCAGCCACTTGCAAGGCCAGTGACTTACCGATGTTTCCTGCCAGTCCAGCGTCGTAGCCAGCTTCTTTGAATATATGATATATGAGCGACGTGGTCGTTGTCTTTCCGTTACTTCCTGTGATGCATATCATCTTTGCGTCGGTATAACGTCCTGCGAACTCTATCTCGCTGATGATATGTATACCCTTATCCTTTATCTTGCATATCATCGGCGCTGTGTCTGGTATACCCGGACTTTTTATTATCTCGTCGGCATTGAGTATTTTCTCTTCAGTATGCTTTCCTTCTTCCCACTCGATGTTGTGTGTCTCGAGCAGTGTCTTGTATTTGTCCTTTATTGTCGACATGTCTGACACAAACACGTCGAATCCCTGTTTCTTTGCCAGTACTGCTGCACCGGCACCGCTCTCAGCGGCTCCTAATATAACTATTCTTTTCATCTTTCTTTTATCTAATCTTCAATGTAATGATTGTCAATGCGGCCAAAATGATGGTCGTAATCCAGAATCTTATTGTGATTTTTGATTCATGGAACGGACGGTGTGGCCATTTTTTCAATATGTATGTACTTGTAGAGTCGAGCTGAGAGTCGAGCTTTCTGAAGTTGTCGTGTATTGGAGTGGCACGAAACACTCTTACCCTTCGTCCGTTTCTTTTTTGTATCTTAAACCACTGCGTTTGAATTATCACACTGAGGCTTTCCACGAAGAAAATACCGCATAGTATTGGCAGCATCAGCTCTTTGTGTATGATGATGGCACACACCCCGATGATGCCTCCGATGGTAAGCGAACCAGTGTCGCCCATAAACACCTGAGCTGGATAGGCGTTATACCAAAGGAATCCTATCATGGCACCTACGAAAGCACATGAGAATACCACAAGTTCCTCTGTTCCTGGTATATACATTATATTTAGATAAGAGGCATATTCTATATGACTCGACACATACGCCAAAATACCTAAAGCCACACCAATGACTGCTGAGTTTCCTGCACACATCCCGTCCATTCCGTCGTTGAGATTTGCTCCGTTAGACACGGCAGTGACTACTATTATGGTCATAAGCACGAAAAGTATCCATCCTGCCTCTTCCTTATATTTCCCGCAGAACGACATTATCTTCGAATAGTCGAGATTGTGGTTCTTGATGAATGGAATCGTAGTTTGCAAAGACTTTTCAGCCTTGCTCTTGTGTTTCACCACAAGTTCCTGATTTTGTCTTTCCACAGAGATGTTTTCCCTTATTACGGCGTCAGGACTGAAGTATATCACCAGTCCTACGATGAGGCCTATCGACACCTGTCCCACAATTTTATATTTGCCTTTCAGTCCTTCCTTGTTGCGACGGAATATCTTAATATAGTCATCGAGAAATCCCAAGAATCCCAACCACAAGGTTGTGACAATCATGAGAATAAGATAAATATTTCTCATTCTTCCGAGAAGAATGACTGGCACGAGAATGGCTACGATGATGATGATGCCGCCCATGGTTGGCACTCCTTTCTTCTCAACGCCAAACGGGTCGATGCTTGCGTCGCGCTGCACCTCAGAGATGTTTCTTCTCTTCATGTATTTGATAAACTTTTCTCCAAACCATGCCGAGATGACTAGCGAGAGTATCAGGGCGAGAAGCGACCTGAAGGAGATGTATGACCATATATGGGCTCCGGTAATTCCAAACTGGTCAAGGAATCTAAACAGATAGTATAACATTTGCCTTTACCTTTTATTTGTGTTTATTGTGCGAATATTTTCCTCACTTCTTCCCTGTCGTCGAAATGATGTTTCACTCCCTTCACGTCCTGATAATCCTCATGGCCTTTTCCGGCAATGAGTATCACGTCACCCTTTTGGGCAAGCATACATGCTGTTTTGATGGCTTCTCTTCTGTCAACAATGCTTATTACCTTCTTCAGTTGCTGAGGGGTAAGTCCGGCGAGCATGTCGTTGATTATGTCCTGTGGCTCTTCGAATCGAGGGTTGTCGCTTGTGATTATCACCTTGTCGCTCTGCCTTACCGCTTCCTGTGCCATCAGAGGTCGCTTGCCCTTGTCTCTGTTTCCTCCAGCACCACAGACCGTGATTACATGTCCTTTGCCATCTAACACTTCATGTATGGCGTTCAGCACATTCTCCAGTGCATCCGGAGTGTGCGCGTAGTCAACGATGGCCGTATATCCATCTTTCGAGCGTATTGGTTCAAGACGTCCGCTCACACTCTTCAATGTGCTCATTATCACCAGGATATCCTCCGGAGACTTTCCTAACATCACTGCGGCACCATATACAGCGAGCAGGTTGCTGACATTAAACTTTCCAATGAACTGCACTCCTACCTCATGGGAGTTGATGTCCAGATACATGCCTTCGAAGTGGCATTCTATGATTCGGGCCTTGAAGTCTGCCATAGTTCGTATAGAATAAGTCTTCACCTTAGCCTTGGTGTTCTGAACCATCACCATTCCATTCTTGTCGTCGGCGTTAGTTATGGCGAATGCGTCTTTTGGCAGCATGTCGAAGAACGCCTTCTTTGCGTCGCGGTAGTTTTCGAATGTCTTGTGATAGTCGAGATGGTCGCGGGTGAGATTTGTAAACAATCCACCCGCAAATTTCAGTCCTCCAATGCGTTTCTGTGCAATGGCATGGCTCGAACATTCCATAAATGCATATTCGCAACCAGCCTCCACCATTTTTGCAAGCATTCTGTTCAGCTCAATGGGGTCAGGAGTGGTATGACTGGCTGGTATCGCTTCTTCTTCGATATAGTTGCATACGGTAGACAATAGTCCGCAACGATGTCCGAACTTTCGGAACATATTATATAATAATGTGGCGATGGTAGTTTTTCCATTTGTTCCAGTCACGCCCACGAGTTTTAGTTTAGAAGTAGGGTCTCCGTAGTACATGGTGGCAACGGGGCCAACGGCCTCCTCTGTCGATTCAACGACAACATAAGTCACGTTGTCGTTTAGATTTTCGGGCAATTGTTCGCAGAGTATTGCATCTGCTCCCAAGTCTATCGCCTTTTGAATAAACGAATGTCCGTCCACCTGTGTGCCTCTGATAGCGACAAAGAGGTGTCCGTTCTCTATGCGGCGTGAGTCAATGTTCACTCCTGTTATCTCGACATCATTATTTCCTACGATGTTGAGAATCTTCACTTTGCTTAGAATTTCGTTCAGTTTCATATTATGCTCCTTTTTTACTAATTCATTGTCAATATGCATATCTGTCCACGCTTTACCACGGTTCCGGGTTCTATGCTTTGTCCCACTACTTTTCCGCAGCCATTGATGGTGGTCTTCAATCCTCTGCTTTCAAGCATGAATACGGCGTCTCTTGCTCCCATGCCTTTCACGTCAGGCACGATGTTAGAGTATGTCTTTACATGTTTCAGCAGAACTTCCTTTGGATGTTCTTGAGTCTTTCCCCATATAGGATTCCCGTTTGAATAACTGCCGCTCCACTGTGCGTTGTTTTTTATTCCAAGTCTGTCCAGCACGTAAGAAGCCGCAAGCAAGTTCCCGTTTTTTACGTTCGGTATAAATACAGAAGATGTGTCTCTTGCGTCTTCCACACTGAGTTTGAGATGTCTTGCCATCACTCCTTCTGCCACATGATGGAACACCACTCCACTCATACCACCTCCAGATGCAGGCAGTCCTGACTTTTGTATACATACGATGCAGCTGTACATCGGGTTGTCGGCGGGGAAGTATCCTGCAAAGCTAAGCAGGTAGTGAGTCACTCCAGTTTTGTATCCTCCTGCACCCTGAGATACCTGAGCCGTACCTGTTTTTCCAGCCACCTTAAACGATTTCGACCCAGCCTTTTTCCCGAGACCTTGGCTCACTACGTGTTCCAATATTGTTTGCATCTCCTTCAGAGTCTTTGGCTTGCAGATGCTGTTTTTTATTACCTCAGGTTGAAATTCCTTCACCACCTCTCCGTTTTTCATCACCTGTTTCACAAACCGTGGTTTCATCATCTTTCCGTTGTTTGCAATAGCGTTGTAGAAAGTCACGGTAGAGATGGGTGGTATCTGTGTTTCATATCCTATGCTCATCCATGCCAGTGCCGTTTTGCTCCAGTTTACATACTGTCCTCTAGAGTTTTTCTTTGGCATGCGAATTCTAGGAGGTGTAGAGCCTGCAATTGGCAGATGCAGGTCGCTGGCCAGTCCTATTCTTCTTATTCCCTCAACAAACTTCTCGGGGTTGTTGTGGTAGTGGTCGTCGATTATTCGGCTTACACCTATGTTAGAGCTCACCTCAAGCGAGCGTGGAAGTGATATGACCTGATAGCCACCTCTTCTCCAATTATGGTCTTTCATGTCTCTTCCATACATTTTCCAGATACCACATCCCGTGTCTACTTTGTAAGTAGTGTCCACCACTCCGTCGTCGAGAGCCACCATGATGGAGGCTGTTTTGAATACAGACCCTGGTTCAAGCAGATTGCTGACAGCAAGATTCTTGATTTCCCTATACTCACCGTCGGCACATTTGGTCATGTTCACCATGGCCTTTATGTCTCCTGTAGGTACATCCATGACAATCACCACTCCCGCATCGCCATTCACCTGTGGGTCTTTCAGTTCCTCAATGAGAGCCCTTTCTGCCAAGTCCTGTATACCCACGTCGATTGTGGTGACGATGTCGCAGCCATCAATAGGCGGTGTGACTGGAATGTTCATCCAGTGGTTTAGCACCTTGCGTCGATGTGTCAGACCGTTGGTGCCTCTTAGTATGGAGTCGTATGTCAGTTCGAGTCCGCACCTTGCAGTATCCTTTGCTCCATACATGTCGCCTACGGTGCGTTGTGCTAACGAACCGAAAGGTCTTCGTCGGGCGTTGAACTCTTCATAGTTGAATCCTCCTTTGTATTTTGAAAGGTTGAACACTGGAAGTTTTTTTACCTCTGTAAACGTGTTGTAGTCCACTCGTTTAGGCCAGATAGCCCAATATCTGGACTTTTTCTTTCGTCCCTTTTCCAGATGCTGTCTAAACTCCTTTGCACTTTTCGAAGGAAATATCTTGTTGAGTCCCATGCATATGCTGTCAAGTTTTACTTCCCAAAGCGAGTCTTTCTCCTCACCACCAGCCACGAAGTCCATATACATTTTAAACTCCGGCAGACTGCTGGCCATGAGCTGCCCGTCGCAGCTTAGGATGTTGCCTCTATTTGGTCTGACGTCCACACTATCTCTTTTAAGCCTTGACGCCACTTCTTCCCAATAATCCTTTTTAGCCGTCATGATATACATGGCCTTTCCTATGATGGCAACTCCAAGCAGAGTCAGTACCACGGCAATGGCGAAATATCGCGGCATCACCTTATCATTGTCAAACTTACTCATTGTCTGGAATATTTATTATATAAGGCGGTTGTTCTGACACTTTCAGCAAGCTGTCCTTGTTGCTCTTTAGTAATTCGAGCACATGGCTTTCCCTGCATCGTTCAGTGAGAGTGCTTGAGCTCGACAGTGCCTTGTATTTTGCATCCTTCAGCCTAACCTCGAGTTTGTCGATAGTTATCATGTCTTGCTGGCATTGGTATCTGAATGCAATATATACGATGGCGAAAAATACTATTATTGTTATTGTCAGCAATTGCTTTCTCAACACTTCTGCATAGAGGATATCGCCTCCAAGTATTGTTCTCAGGGTCATCGATGATGCAGGCATCTCGTCTTCCTCGCTTACGCTTTGTCGCAGTCGCTCGAAAGCCGACGTTTTTTCTGCAGCATCCTCCTTTATGTTGTTTTTATCAGCCTCGCCTTTGTTGTTGACTTCAGCTTCCTTTATATCATTCTTTTTTTCGTTCATATCACACTTCCGATAATTATCAGTTGAGTTTTTCTGCCACTCTCAGTTTTGCGCTTCTGCTTCTTGGGTTTTCCTCTTGCTCTTGTGCCGTTGGCACTAATGGTTTTCCTTGCAGTTGTTTCATTAGCGATGTCGACCTTCCATAGAAATCTTTTTCCGTTCGTCCCTCAGCGTTTCCTGTCTTCATCACGTTTTTCACCATACGGTCTTCAAGCGAGTGATATGTGATTACCGAGAGTCTTCCTCCTGGCTTTAGCAGTTCCACGGCTGCGGCAAGCATTTCCTTCAGAGCTTCCATTTCCTTGTTTACTTCTATCCTCAATGCTTGGAATAGCTTTGCGAGGTCTTTCTTCTGCCTGTCTTTCGGCATCAGTGGTTCTACTATTTCAAGTAGGTCTGATGTCGTCATTATTGGTTTTGCAACTCTCGCCTTTACCACAACCGAAGCTATTTTCCGTGCGTTCTTTAATTCTCCGTAGATGTAGAAAATGTCGGCAAGTTTTTCTTCTTCGTATTTGTTCAGCACGTCGGCGGCTGTTTGTCCCGCTCGTTTGTTCATCCTCATGTCCACTGGTGCATCGAATCGGAACGAGAATCCACGTGTTTCGTCATCGAAATGGTGACTCGACACTCCTAAGTCGGCAAGCAGCCCGTCGATTTGTTCAATGCCGTAATATCTCATCCAGTTTTTCAGATACCTGAAATTGCTTCTTACGAATGTAAACCTGTCGTCGTCCACAATATTGTTTTCCGCATCGGCATCTTGGTCGAAACTGAACAGTCGTGCCTTTGTGTCAAGTCTTGAGAGTATTTCGCGGCTATGGCCACCTCCGCCGAATGTGACGTCAACATACACTCCTCCATCTTTGATGTCAAGTCCGTCAACACTTTCCTTTAGCAGTACTGGTTTGTGATATACAAAATCTCTTTCTTCTGTCATTGTCACTCCTCCATCTCCTTTTGGTCGTTTTCCTTTGTTTGTCTTTTGTCTTCAGCCATAAGGCTCTCAATGGCGTAGCTGAAGGTGTTGTCGTCCAGAAATGCTGTTGGCTCTTCTGGCTTAGGCCATATCTCAATGGTGTCGCCCATGCCTATAAACATTACATTCTGGTCAATATTTACCGACTGCATGCATCGCTTTGGCAACAGTATTCTTCCGCTTGCGTCGAGCTGAACGATTTCGGCTTCAGCAACAAACTGCCTAAACACCTGCTGGTGGGCCTTGTTCCAGCGGTTGAGTTTGTTTCTAAGCGTTTCCATTTGGTTATTCCATACATCGTCTGTGTAAAGTACAAGACAGTCGCTGAACACGTCTTTGCGCAACACGAGTTTATCCGCAGTAGAACCTTGAAGTTCCTTGCGGAAAGTAGCAGGAAGGAACACACGTCCCTTGCTGTCGAGTTTTGCTTCTGTCTTACCTATAAAACGCATGTGTACACCTTATATATTGAATTCGCTTGCAAAGATAATCATTTTCCCCCACATTTCCCCACATTTCCCCACTTTTTTTTGTTATTTCTTAAAGCGTATATAAAAAACAAATCGCAAAGTCCTTATTTACAAGCACTTTGCGAAATGTTAAAAATATCATAACCCTACTTCTTCCTTGGTTTCCTCATAGCCCATCCTTCTTCGCTGAAGTCAGGTTCGTCGTCCTTGAACTTTACATTGTTGTTCTTAAAGAACTGGCGCCAGTCGCCATTATCGTTGTTAACCTTTCGACCGTGACCTTTCTCGTCGGCATCGTTACAACGAACTTCTCGTCCTTTGTACACTGTTCCGTCGAGAGCTTTCATTACCTTGGCGGCGTCTTTTTCAGGCACTTCTATATACGAGAATTTGTCAAGAAGGTCTATGTGTCCCACGTCTTGCCTTCCTTTCACATGCTTGTTGATATACTGCATGACCTCCCCAGGATAGAATCCGTCATTCTTTCCAAGGTTGATAAACAGTCGTTTGTAGCCCTTTTCTGCCTTTTTTTTGCCACGCTTAGTCTGTCCCTTATCGCCTCTTTGTGAGTTTCTGTCATTTCTCTTTGTTTTACGCTCCTCCCTTGCCGGTCTTGATGTAGGTTTCTCTATTTCAGGAGCGTCGGCATAGTATGCAAGAAACTTTCCGAACTCCATACTTACAATTTTCTTTATGAGGTCGCCTTTGTCCATGAATTCGAAATAGCGGTTTATGTCCTTCATAAACGGGTCTATCTCCTCGTCGTTCACGTCGGTTTTCACAATCTGGTCCATCACCTTGTAGAGTTGCTTTTTGCAGATCTCCTTTGGCGATGGAATATCCCCTTCTACAAAGGCCTTCCCTATCTCCTTTTCTATGGCCCTCATCTTGTGTTTTTCACGTGTGTGTATGATGGATATCGACGTACCTTTCTTACCTGCTCGTCCAGTGCGTCCGCTACGGTGGGTGTAACTCTCTATGTCGTCAGGCAGTCCGAAGTTTATCACATGTGTGAGGTCATCCACATCAAGTCCTCTTGCAGCCACGTCTGTAGCCACGAGTAGCTGAGTGAGATGCTGTCTGAACTTCTGCATTGTAAGGTCTCTCTGCTGCTGGCTTAGGTCTCCGTGTAAGCTTTCCGCATTGTATCCGTCGTGAATGAGTTTGTCGGCAATCTCCTGCGTGTCGAGTTTAGTACGACAGAAGATGATGCCGAAAATCTTTGGGTTGAAATCCACTATACGTTTCAGTGCAAGATACTTGTCTTTGGCATTTACGAGATAGTAGATATGGTTTACGTTTTCAGCACCCTCGTTTCTGCTACCCACTATAATCTCCTTATATTCATTCAGATAGCTCTTTGCTATTTTCTCTATTTCCTTGCTCATGGTTGCCGAGAAAAGTAGCGTGTTTCGTTCTTCTGGCAGACCTTCGAATATCTCGTTTATACTGTCGGCAAAGCCCATATTGAGCATTTCGTCAGCCTCGTCGAGCACCACGTTGTTCACGTTTTCCAGCTTTACTTTTCCTCTGTGCATCAGGTCGATAAGTCTTCCAGGGGTAGCTACAATTATCTGTGCTCCATGCCTAAGAGCGTGAATTTGGTTTTCGATCGATGTACCTCCGTAAACTGCTACGATATTTACACCCTTCATGTATTTCGAGAAGTCTTTCAAGTCGTCTGCAATTTGTAGGCACAACTCTCTTGTTGGACTAAGCACCAAAGCCTGTGTGTCCTTGTTTTTAGGATTGATCTTTTGTAGCACAGGTATTCCGAATGCAGCTGTTTTTCCTGTTCCGGTCTGTGCTAATGCAATAACGTCGTTACGGCTTCCAAGTAAATAGGGTATTACTTCCTCTTGTACAGGCATTGGGGTTTCAAATCCCAATTCCTCAATGGCTCGGCGAATCTCTTCGCTTACACCCAATTCTTCAAATGTCTTCAAATTAAAAATATCAAAATTACGTAATGGGGGAGGGGATTTTTTCAGGAGTTAAAGGGGGCTTTTAGGAGTTAAAGAGTTCAGGGGTTAAGACAATAGTTATGAGCGCAAAGTATTCTTGGCTTTGACATTTGTCTTAACTCCTAAACTCCATATCTCCTTTACTGCTAACAATTCTTTCTACTTATTATCACAGATCAAGTTCTCACCAGTCATGTCAGCCGGTTGCTCAAGTCCCATGATGTGGAGTATAGATGGAGCCACGTCGGCAAGGCGTCCGTTCTTTACTGTTGCCGAGTTGTTGTCGGTCACGTATATGAATGGAACTGGATTGAGAGAGTGGGCAGTGTTTGGAGTGCCGTCTTCATTGATGGCATTGTCGGCATTACCATGGTCGGCAATGATGATTGCCTCATAATCGTTTGCCTTTGCAGCCTCTATTACGTCGCGTACGCAGTTGTCCACTGCATGTACGGCCTTGGCTATGGCATTGTATACTCCAGTGTGTCCTACCATGTCGCCATTTGCGAAGTTTACCACGATGAAGTCATACTCCTGGGTGTTGATGGCACCAACGAGCTTGTCTTTCACCTCGTATGCCGACATCTCAGGTTTGAGGTCGTATGTAGCCACCTTTGGAGAAGGAACGAGGATTCTGTCTTCGCCTTCGAATGGAGCCTCTCGTCCGCCGTTGAAGAAGAATGTCACGTGAGCGTATTTTTCAGTCTCTGCTGTGTGAAGCTGTTTTTTGCCCTTTGAACTGAGATATTCGCCGAGAGTGTTCCCCACGTTCTCTTTGGGGAAGAGAATGTTCACTCCGGTGAACGAAGCGTCGTATGGAGTCATGCAGTAGTATTGCAGCCCAGGAATGGTCTTCATGCCTTCCTCTGGCATGTCTTGCTGTGTGAGCACCTGTGTGAGCTCTTTTGCACGGTCGTTTCGGAAGTTGATGAATATAACGACGTCGCCTTCTTGTATCGTACCGTCAATATTTGCGTTGTTGATAGGCTTGATAAACTCGTCGGTCACACCTTCCTCGTAGCTTTCCTCCATTGCCTTCACCATACATTCTGCTTGTTTTCCCTTTCCTTCCACTAGCAGGTCGTAAGCCTCTTTTACACGGTTCCAACGCTTGTCGCGGTCCATGGCATAGAATCGTCCTATGATAGATGCAATGTGAGCGTCGTTTTTCTCACACACCTCGGCGAGCTGCTTGATGAATCCTACACCGCTCTTTGGGTCGGTGTCGCGTCCGTCCATAAAGCAGTGTACGAAGGTTTGTGTCAGTCCATACTCTTTGCCTATTTCCACAAGCTTAAAGAGGTGGTCGAGAGATGAGTGTACGCCTCCGTCTGAGGTAAGTCCCATGAGGTGAAGTCGTTTGCCGTTCTCCTTTGCATAGCCGTAAGCTGCCTTTATTCCAGGGTTGTCCATTATTGAGCCGTCTTTGCAAGCTCGGTTGATTTTTACGAGGTCCTGATAAACCACTCGTCCTGCTCCGATATTGAGGTGTCCTACTTCAGAGTTTCCCATCTGACCGTCGGGCAGACCCACGTTTTCGCCTGATGCCTGAAGTTCAGAGTGAGAGCTGATAGCTGTAAGATAGTCAAGATAAGGTGTTGGTGTATTGTAGATCACGTCACCATTTCCGTGTTTTCCGATTCCCCATCCATCGAGAATCATTAGTAATGCTTTTTTTGCCATAATTTGCTTATATATTTATTAATGTACTTATTCCGACTGCAAAGTTACACTAAAAAGTGGTAATATCCAAAGAAAAAAATCACATTTTAATAAAAAAAAGCAGATGAAATACCAACTATTCCAAATATTTTCATTACTTTTGCAAATTGTAAAGTGGAGTTGACAAAACTACCATCTCATAAAGCCAGAAACAAATTTCAGAACTACATAAAAAACAACTATGAATTTAGTAGAAAAAATCATTGAACGCGCTAAGAGCAACAAACAGCGCATCGTGCTTCCGGAAGCTACCGAGGAGCGCACATTGAGAGCTGCCGACCGCGTGTTGGCAGATGACGTGGCAGACCTTATACTCATTGGTAATCCAGATGAGATTCATTCGCTGGCAAAGCAGTGGGGCCTGACAAATATCGACAAGGCAACACTTATCGATCCTGAAAACAATCCAAAGTCGGAGGAGTATGCCCAACTGCTCACCGAGCTTCGCAAGAAGAAAGGAATGACGATTGAGAAGGCTCGCGAACTGGTGAAGAATCCTCTCTACCTCGGATGTATGATTATCAAGACTGAAGGAGCCGACGGTCAGATAAGCGGTGCTCTGAGCACCACGGGCGACACACTCCGTCCTGCCCTACAGATTATCAAGTGTGCTCCTGGCATCTCTTGTGTTAGCGGTGCCATGCTTCTTATCACCGACAAGCCTCAATATGGTGAGGAAGGTATACTTGTGATGGGCGACGTAGCCGTAACACCAATGCCTGATGCAAGTCAGCTGGCTCAGATTGCAGTCTGCACAGCTCAGACTGCCAAGAGTGTGGCTGGATTTGAGGAGCCGCGTGTGGCAATGCTGAGTTTCTCCACGAAGGGTAGCGCAAGCCACGAGGTGGTTGACAAGGTTGTTGAGGCCACTCGCTTGGCAAAGGAAATGGATCCTGAACTGCAGATTGACGGTGAGCTTCAGGCTGACGCTTCTCTCGTGCCCTCCGTGGGCGAGAAGAAGGCTCCTGGTAGTAAGATTGCCGGTCATGCTAACGTACTGGTTGTGCCATGTCTCGAAGTGGGCAACATCTCTTACAAGCTCGTTGAACGTCTTGGAGGTGCCACAGCCCTCGGTCCTATCCTCCAAGGAATAGCTCGTCCGGTAAACGACCTGAGCCGCGGATGCTCTGTCGATGACATATACAAGATGGT
>SAMEA3663084__coassemble_174_pt1 | contig 23003 bp, 22 predicted proteins | sample SAMEA3663084__metabat2_high_PE_009 | metagenome-assembled genome bin SAMEA3663084 (sample SAMEA3663084) | pig gut metagenome | biome: pig gut; feature: pig-associated habitat; material: faeces | place: France | collected 2012
TGGCAGTACGGAGAGTTACAAGGTCGTTGGTGATTTTCACATACAATGTGGCTATTTGGAGTTTAAGCTGGTCGAAGGCCGCGTCTTTCTCCAACTGAGCCCTGTCCACTTCCATCTTCTTTCTTTTCACGGCTGCCTTTAGGTCGAGAATGTCCTCGAGGGGCACTGCAAGACTTACACCAATATTCCAATAGCTTTGTTCTGTGCCTTGGAACTGGTATAGTGTAGGACTATAAGTCGACGAGTTGTTACCCCACATGTCGGCCTTTCCATAGCTGTAGCTTGCGTGTCCTTGTAGATAAGAGAAGATGTGACGCTTCTGTTTCTCAACCTCAGCCTTTGCTATCTGTTGCTGCTTGGCGAGAATGAGGATGTTGGGGTTGGATTTTGCATTTTCATACAGCACCGAAAGAGGAGGCAGATGAAAGTCGGTGAAGTTAAGCTGGCTCTGCTCGCTTGAGTCGAAAAAGCCCGCGTTAATTCCACTCTTGTTGAATTGTGCTGATGCAGGTATGGCCGCTACAGCTAATGTAAGAGCAACAAAGGCTCGATGTAATTTCTTCATCGTTTGTGTATGTTGATATTGGTAAATGGTAAGACAGACAACTCCATTCAGACATTGTCCTTCTGAACAAAAGCTGTCAATGTACGGAATATTATTTTCATGTCGAGAGAGAAATTGTAGGTCTGGCCGTATCGGATGTCGAGTTGCTTGCGCTCCTCGGCCGACATGTCGCCACCCTTACCCCTTTCCTCAACTTGCCAAAGACCGGTGAGACCCGCAGGGGCCATGAAACGGTCTATGCAGTCGTCAGCGGTAAGGCGTTCTGCCTCGTAGAGTGGGAGAGGACGATTGCCTACTATGGACATGTCGCCTCTTAGGATGTTGAATAGCTGCGGCAGTTCGTCGATGCTGTATTTTCGTATAAAAGCCCCGACTTTGGTGACCCGAGGGTCGTTTTCAATCTTAACGAACGCATTTTGTATTTCTTCATTCTTCTTTTTGTTAAAATCGCCTTCAGCCACCACGAAATCGTCGCCAACGAGCATTACCTCATCGTCGCTGATGAGCATCTCTGCACCCATATTATCGTCAACCAAACTATACTCCAATGCGTCATTGGAACCAATATTGAGAGTTGGTATCTTGTTAGCTTCCTCTGTATGGTTGATATACTGATTTTGTGACTTGCTCAACTCTTTAAGCTTCTTGTCGGCATTGATGAACATACTACGGAACTTCAAGAAGTTAAAAATCGTATAATTGGTGCCCACGCGCTTAGACTTAAAGAGAACGGGCCCTTTGCTTTCCAACTTTATGGCTATAGCGGTAATGATGAATACCGGTGAAAGAATAATGATGCCCAATAATGAGAATACGATATCGAAAAGTCGCTTCCACAGAGGTATCTTGAAACTCAAAATCTTGAATTTCGGTCCCACAGGGTCGAAAAGAATGCCCTCACGGTCGGAGATAAACTGTATCTTCTTGTTCAGCTCAGTGACAGACGCGTTTCTGTCGAGTGTGTCGTTGATGCCGCACTTCAGATAGGTCTTCCTTTCCGTATCGTTCATTTTTTCGGTAAGAAGGATAATGTAGACGTTTGGACATTTCTTTTTAAGATAGGTGATAGCCGTTACGTCTGTGTTGGGATCGTTGCGCTCGAAAAAAAGGATGAAATGTTCATTGCGAACTTTCGGTATGCAGAGTTTTGCGGCATCCTTGTATGTCGTAGTCATACGAACCAATTGCCCGGGAATGTATTTCAGACGTTCTCGGGTATTCTGGCTGTCACCAAGGTATATTACACCTATCATATCTTAGAGTATTAGTTGGGAAGAATCTTTTTTACTCTTATCTTCAACTCCATCGGGTTGAATGGTTTTACGATATAGTCTACTGCTCCTATCTCAAGAAGGCGGATGCGCTCGTTGGTGCTGTCTTCACTGCTGAGCATGATAACTGGGATGTGGCGGAACAATTCGTTCTGCTTTATCCACTCCAAAAAGTCATCGCCACGCATGCCTGGCATCCTGATGTCGGAGATAATCAAGTCTGGAGTGTTGCCTGACTGAAGCCATTTAACACCTTGTAAACCATCGGGCAACCACTGTACTTCGTAGTCGCTCATGAGATAAATTGACAATACTTTTGCTATTGTCTCTTTGTCGTCCAATATAAGAATTTTCTTTTTCATAAAAAAGCTTTTATATGTCTAAGGTAATATTTATTGCTGCAAAGATAAAACAATATTTTGAATTATCGACTAATTTTTACAAAAAAAAATGCAATTTACAAGAAAAAAATATTTTTTTTGCTTTTTAGGGTGGGATTTGTGATAATTATGCGTATTATATTTGATTTAATTATATAAGTATGGCAAATAGATATTTATTAGGATTTGACGTGGGAAGCAGTTCGGTAAAGGCTTCTCTCGTCAATGCAGACACAGGTAAATGTGCTGCAACTGCTTTCTTTCCAGAACATGAGGCGCCTATAACGGCCGTTAAAACAGGATGGGCTGAACAGGACCCGGAAATGTGGTGGGAAAACGCAAAGCTCAGTTTGAAGAAAATCATGGCCGATGCAGGTGCAAAGGCTGAAGAGATTAAGGCAATCGGTATCTCATACCAAATGCACGGACTTGTTTGTGTGGACAAAAACCTAAAACCGCTCAGACCGGCTATCATTTGGTGTGATTCAAGGGCTGTTCCTTATGGTGACAAGGCATTCCATACATTAGGACCGGAGAAATGCCTACAACACCTGCTTAATTCACCAGGTAACTTTACTGCTGCAAAATTGGCTTGGGTGAAGGAAAACGAACCTGATATATATAATAAAATATATAAGGTGATGCTTCCTGGTGACTATATCGCGATGAAACTTAGCGGCATTGCCAACACTACGGTAAGCGGTCTTAGCGAAGGTATGTTCTGGGACTTTAAGAAGAACCAGGTGGCTGACTTCCTTATGGACTACTATGGATTCGACATGTCGATAATGTCGGATATCGTGCCTACATTCAGCGTGCAAAGCGAAGTGTCGGAGAAGGCTGCTGAGGAAACAGGACTGAAGAAAGGCACGCCCATTTCCTATCGTGCTGGTGACCAGCCTAACAATGCCGTGAGTCTTAACGTGTTCAATCCGGGTGAGATCGCTTCCACTGCTGGTACTTCCGGTGTAGTGTATGGTGTGTTGGGTGACATCAACTACGACAAGAAGAGCCGGGTGAACACATTTGCCCATGTGAACCATGAGGCTGACAAGACTCGTCTTGGAGTGCTGTTGTGTATAAATGGTACCGGTATTCTGAATGCATGGGTGAGAAGAAACATTCTTGCTTCGGGTGTGGGATATGCCGAGATGAACGAGATTGCTTCAAAAGTGGCTATCGGAAGTGAAGGCGTGAGCGTCATTCCGTTTGGAAATGGAGCGGAACGTGTGTTGGAGAATAAGGAAATTGGTTGTACTGTTACAGGACTAAGTTTCAACAAGCACACTAGCGCGCATATTGTAAGAGCCGCACAGGAAGGTATCGTCTTTAGTTTCTGCTATGGAATGGAAATCATGCAGCAGATGGGAATGAACATTAAGAAGATTCATGCCGGAAAGGCAAATATGTTCTTGAGCGACATCTTCAGACAGACTTTGGCTGGAGTGAGCGGAGCTACAATAGAACTATATGATACCGACGGCAGTGTGGGTGCTGCAAAGGGTGCCGGTATAGGCGTTGGTATTTACAAGGACAACAATGAGGCCTTCGCCACTCTCGACAAGCTAATGGTGATAGAACCTGACGAAAACAAGCGGGCTGAATACCTCCATGCTTATTCTGAATGGAAGAGCCAACTTGGTAAGTTGGTATAAGGATTGAGGCAAGTTGTGGGTGTCTCACTCACGACTTGCCTCAATGCATACTGGGCTTTGCCAAGTAATCTCACTTCACATTCCTCACACTCCTGCGTACCACTTGAACAGTTTTTCGACTCCTTCTTCTATTTCAACTTTATGTGTCCAGCCAAGCGAGTGGAGTTTTGTTACATCGATGAGTTTTCGTGGTGTACCGTCTGGCTTTGCTGAGTCAAATACAACTTCTCCTTCGAAACCGACTGTTTTTACTATCAGTTTAGATAACTCTTTGATAGTGAGTTCCTTTCCTGTTCCGACATTGATGTGGCAGTTGCGTATTTCTCCAAGGGAGGGAATGGCGCCTCCACGGCCATCACTGTTGTTTCGGTCGACGACACCTGAGGCCGATACACCATAGAACACCGATGAGTATTTCTCTATTCCAATGATGTCTTTGAAGTCAACATTTAGCAATACGTGTACACTGGCGTCTGCCATGTCTTCGCTCCAAAGAAATTCGCGCAATGGTGTGCCGGTGCCCCATAGGGTAACCTTGTTGTCGCTTATGCCGTATTTCTCAAGTATACGAAGAATGTCGTCTTTACTGCTGTTGCCATTGACATTTTCCACAGGACGTTTATTCAGGTCTTCCTTTATCGTTTCCCATGCACCTTCATGTATGAGTTTTGCAAGGTAGATCTTTCTTATCATGGCAGGCATGACATGGCTGTTCTCGAGGTGGAAATTGTCGTTCGGACCATAGAGATTAGTGGGCATGACGGCAATATAGTTAGTTCCATACTGGAGGTTGTAGCTTTCGCACATCTTCAGTCCCGCAATCTTCGCTATGGCATATTCCTCGTTGGTATATTCCAAAGGTGATGTGAGAAGAGCGTCTTCCTTCATGGGTTGGGGAGCATTCTTCGGATAAATGCAGGTTGAGCCAAGGAAGAGAAGTTTCTTGACATTATGGGAATAGGCGTTGCTGATGACGTTGCACTGTATCTTCATGTTTTGCATAATGAAGTCGGCACGGTAGAGGGAGTTGGCCATGATGCCACCTACAAATGCAGCTGCAAGAACCACGGCATCCGGCTTCTCTTCGTCAAAGAATGCCTTAACCGCATTCTGGTCGGTCAGGTCCAGTTCTTTGTGCGAGCGTCCTACAAGATTGTGGTATCCTCTTTCCTCGAGATTTTTCCATATTGCCGAGCCAACGAGTCCGTTGTGCCCGGCAACATATATTTTCGAATTTTTATCTAACATGTTTTTTCTTTTTCAAGTTCTGTAGATACTAATTATCAAGGAGTTAACGTATCACTCTTCCATCTTTGCCTTAAGATAGAGTTTCTTTGCAAACACCATGTCGTGCTTGACCATAATCTTCACCAAATCCTGGAATGAGGTCTTTGTCGGGTTCCAACCGAGTTGTTTCTTTGCCTTTGAAGGGTCACCAAGCAACTGTTCCACTTCGGCAGGACGGAAGTATTTTGGGTCTACCTCCACGATGCATTTTCCCGTGTTCTTGTCATAACCTTTCTCGTCAACACCTTCTCCCCTCCACTCGAGTTCGATGCCCACTTCCTTGAATGCAAGTGTAGCAAACTCGCGTACGGTATGGTATTCGCCAGTGGCAATGACGAAGTCATCGGGTTTTGGCTGTTGGAGAATGAGCCACATACATTCAACATAGTCCTTGGCATAGCCCCAGTCTCTCAAGGCGTTGAGATTGCCGAGGTAGAGCTTGTCCTGGAAGCCTTGGGCTATACGTGCAGCTGCCAGAGTGATTTTGCGTGTCACGAAATTTTCGCCTCTTCTTTCGCTTTCGTGGTTGAAGAGGATGCCGTTGCAGCAATACATGTCGTAAGACTCACGATAGTTTTTCATAATCCAGAAACCATAAAGCTTGGCAACTGAATATGGTGAACGGGGATAGAATGGTGTGGTTTCACTTTGAGGCACTTCTTGCACTTTTCCGTATAGCTCGGATGTGGAAGCCTGATATATACGACATGACTTTTCAAGTCCACAAATTCTTACAGCCTCCAAAAGTCTCAACACACCAACGGCATCTGTGTCGGCAGTATATTCAGGAACATCGAACGACACCTTAACGTGGCTTTGAGCCGCAAGGTTGTATATTTCGGAAGGCTTGGTTTCTGAGATAATTCTTATGAGAGAAGAAGAGTCTGTCATGTCTGCCCAATGCAGATTTATAAGTCTTGACTTCTTCATGTCTCTCACCCATTCATCGAGATACAGGTGCTCTATACGCCCTGTGTTGAATGAAGAAGAACGACGGAGAAGTCCATGGACTTCATATCCCTTCTCTATGAGAAACTCAGCAAGATATGAACCATCTTGACCTGTAATACCTGTAATGAGAGCAACTTTCTTTTCCATTTTTTTCTTGTTTCCTTTTAATATTATTCAAGTTTATATTTACCTTACTTTTGGAAGTGATGAAGTTAATGAAGAGTCTTAACTCCTTAGTTCTGTCCTGTAAACTGTTTTATCCGTTGTTCCTCCGATAGCTTGCAAATGAGAAGTGTGTCTTCGTTTTCTGCAACTATATACCCGTCGAGTCCCTGAATGATTACCTTTTTCTCCTGCATGGTGTGTACCATACAGTTTGTTGACTCAAACATATTTATGTTGTTGCCAATGCATCCGTTGCCATAGAGGTCTTTCTTTGTTTGCAAAAGCAGTGAACCCCATGTACCGAGGTCGCTCCAACCGAAGTCGGCAGGACATACGAAAATCTCTTCCGCCTTTTCCATAATGGCATAGTCGACGGATATGCTTTGGCATGTAGGGAACAGGCGGTCTATTTCCTCTTGTTCCTTCCCGGTGCCGTAAACGGGCAGTAGCGATTCGAAAATCCTTGACATGGTAGGTTGGTATACCCTGAATGCGTTTACAATGGTACTTACGCTCCAGAGGAATATTCCAGAGTTCCAGAAATAGTTGTTTTTCTGAACATATTGACTAGCGGTTTCTTTGTCTGGCTTTTCGCGGAATGAATCTACTCTGAATATCTCCTTGTTTCTAAGCGAACTTGAGGAAAGGTCGGCCTGAATATATCCATAGCCTGTTTCTGGTCTTGAGGGTTTTATACCGAGTGTTACGATGGCGTCTGTCTCGCCGGTAAACCTCAGGCAGTCTTTTATTACACGTTTAAACTCCGTTGTATCGGTAACGATGTGGTCGCTTGGAGAGACCACAATATTGGCTTTGGGGTCAACGGCCTTTATTCGCCAACTGACGTATGCTATGCATGGGGCTGTATTTCGACGGCAGGGTTCACAGAGTATATGGTTTTCAGGAAGTTCAGGCAATTGCTTCTTTACTATGTCTACATACTTCCTGTTAGTCACTATCCATGTCTTGTCAATATCGCAGATGCCGCTGAAACGTTCCACGGTCATTTGCAACAGAGACTTGCCAACACCTAATACATCAATGAACTGTTTGGGCATTTCGTCTGTACTCATAGGCCAGAATCTGCTTCCGACACCTCCGGCCATAATCACTAAATGATTCATAATTTGTGCCATAATAATCAGATATTTACATAATGTGCAAAAATACTAACTTTTATTTATTACTCCAAATATTATTGCAGCATTTTTTTCAAACTGCCTTTTTTTGTTTCTTTATTATCGTTTTTATTGTGAAAAATGCCACTACAATCAGGAATAATGCAATGATGACAATCTTTATATATTCAGAATACTCGTCAATTTTCGACTGAAGTTGCGCCTCGGGCACTATTGAGTGGAGATACCATCCCAAAGCAGCCAGAATAGTGTTCCATACTCCAGCTCCTATGGTGGTGTAGAGGATGAATTTGCCGAAATGCATCTTTGCCAGTCCGGCTGGTACCGAGATGAGCTGGCGTATCACCGGAAGAAGTCGGCCGGTAAGGGTTGCAACGACTCCATGGTCGGCAAAATACTTTTCGCTTCTCTCTACCTTTTCTTCATTTAGCAGACACATTTTTCCCCAGCGGCTGCGTGCAAACTTGTATATCAATGGCCTGCCAAGATAGTAGGCGGCTGCATAGTTTATGGCAGCTCCAAGGTCGGCTCCAATGGTGGCGAAGAGAACCACAAGAAACACGTTCTGGTATCCAGCGGCTGCATGGTAGGCTGCCGGTGCCACCACCACTTCAGATGGAAATGGTATCACAGTGCTCTCAATAAGCATGAGAAACAGTATGGTTCCGTAATTCAGATTACTTAATAATGATGATAAGTTCATTTTTTGTATTTATTCTTCAGATTTATTATAAATTCATAATAGTTTTCTGGTCGCATTCCTTCCGGGAAGAGATGCCTAAGGGATAATTCAGCTTCTTCTGGATTTAACTCTACGCCCATCTTCAGATATTTAAGAAATTCCTCGTCCTTTCCCAATTCAAAGCAGTAGAGGGCGAAATATGAATGGCCATAGTCTTTGGTATCAAAGGGGAACTTGGTTTGCATTAGAGTATATGCTGATTTCCAAAGATGGTTTTCGTAAAGCACAACGCTAACCTTCAACACGTATAATGCATCGTAGGAGCATTCATCAAGAAGTTCGCTTAATATCTTAAGACCGTCCTTGTCTCCTGCCTCGAGAAGTATATAACCTTCAAGGAGCATGATGTGGAGATGATCGACATAATTTGTATACGTCTTGAGCTTGTTTATCATCTCCAAGGCTTTTTCTTTTTCACCAAGGTGACTATAGGCTAAAGAAAGATTGTCGTAGATGGTGCACTGCAGCTCCGGGTCGTCGGTGACATTGGCAAGCGCACTGGAAAATGCATTGATGGCCTGTTGGTAATTTGACAGATTAATGTGACAGAAGCCTATCTGGACGAGGCTGTTGGCATCTAAAGGGTAAATTTCGAAATACAGACTATAGTATTTGATTGCCTCTTTGTATTGGAACAACTTTACCAGAGCTTGTGCCTTGCAGGATAAGCCTCCAGGATTGTTGGGGCTGGCGGCAAGTGAGTATTCGCTACTTGTGAGCGCATCGGCAAACTTGCCGTTGACGAACTGAACGTATGACAGCATGTTCCAGTATTTTTCGTTATATGGATTACTGTCTATCAGCTTGTTGATGATTTTTTCAGCCTTGTCAACATTACCGATGGCACTGTGTATCTTTATACTCATTTCATAGAAGTCCTCGCTGTCTATGTCTTTCACTTTGTCCAGCCACTCTTTGGCCAAGTCAAAATAACCATAGTCTACGAAAATATTTAAAGCGTCGAGGATGCAGTTGTCCACATCGTCCTCGTCGGCACACCGAATGGCATCTTCCAAAATATCATTAGCTTCATGGCCTTGGTTTTTGGCCAGGTATATTTCTGCTTTTATGAATTTATACTCTATATCCTTGTCTTCCACTTCCTCTGCAAGTTCTTCCGCTGCAGAGAGGTCATCCCTGTCTATGAATCTTCTTACCAAATAGGTGATGGGACCTGATGCGCCTGGATATAGCGAAAGGGCATAGTTTGCAGTCTCTTCCGCCTCCTTGTCCATGTGCATGAGGTTATAATAGTCGATAAGGTCTGTCAAGTCATCGACATCCATAAAAATTGGTTGTCCTGACTTGACAGACATCTCGTAAGACTTCAGGAGTTCCTTGAAGTCATCGCTTTTGAAATACTCTTCGTCTATTTGCATTTATTTGTTAATCTTTGCCCATGTGTCCTTAAGGCCAACGGTACGGTTGAATACCAAGTGGCCGGGTGTGGTGTCCGGGTCTAATGTGAAATAGCCTATGCGCTGGAACTGCAGAAAATCACCAGCCTTCTTTTCTGAGAGATAGTTCTCGACATAACAGTTGTTGAGCACTTTTAGCGACTCGGGGTTGAGAAGGTCGCGGAAGTCTCTATCGTCGGCTGATGGGTTTTCTACGTTGAACAGTCGGTCGTAAAGGCGTACCTCTGCCTTTTGGCAGTGGTTGACGCTGAGCCAGTGGAGGGTGCCTTTCACTTTTCTGTTGGCTCCTTCCATACCGCTCTTGCTCAGTGGGTCGTACTCGGCATATATCTCTGTCACGTTGCCTTCATCGTCTTTTTTGCATCCAGTGCATTTTATTATATATGCGTTTTTCAGTCTTACTTCCTTTCCAGGCGAAAGTCTGAAGAACTTCTTTGGTGCGTCTTCCATGAAGTCGTCGCGCTCAATCCATAGTTCGCGGCTGAAGGTGATGGTATGGCTTCCGTCTGCTTCATTCTCTGGATTGTTTATGGCCTCAAGCTCCTCTGACTGTCCTTCCGGGTAGTTGGTGAGGATAAGTTTTACTGGGTTGAGTACGGCTGACACCCTGCATGCCTTCTTGTTAAGATCGTCGCGAACGGCTGCTTCCAGAAGGGCATAGTCGTTGAGAGCGTCAAACTTTGTATATCCTATAGAGTCGATGAAGTTTCTGATACTCTGGGCTGAATAGCCACGTCGACGCATACCGCATACCGTAGGCATTCGTGGGTCGTCCCAGCCTCGTACCAATTTCTCATCTACCAGCTGGTGGAGCTTGCGCTTGCTCATCACGGTATATGTGAGGTTCAGACGATTGAACTCTATCTGGCGGGGGCGGTTGTCGTTAATGTCGGCTGTCTCGCCACGCATCTCTTTCAAAAGGTCGATGAACTTGTCGTAGAGAGGACGATGGGGAACGAACTCAAGCGTACAGATGGAGTGGGTGACACCTTCGAAAAAGTCGCTTTGGCCATGGGCGAAGTCATACATGGGGTAGGCGTGCCATTGTGTGCCTGTGCGGTGATGAGGTGTGTGGATGATGCGGTACATCACTGGGTCACGGAAGTGCATGTTCGGGTTTGCCATGTCCATCTTAGCCCTAAGCACCATGGAGCCCTCAACGGCTTCGGGTGTATTCATCTGTTCAAATAGTTTCAGGCTCTCTTCTACCGGTCGGTCGCGGTAAGGACTTGCGGTACCCGGGGTGGTAGGTGTGCCCTTTTGTTGTGCTATCTGTTCTGAGGTCTGTTCGTCGATGTAGGCGAGACCTTTCTTTATCATCCATACGGCAAAGTCCCAAAGCTGCTGGAAATAGTCGGATGCGTAATATACGTTGCCCCACTTGAATCCAAGCCACTGTATGTCGTGGAGGATGGAGTCTACGTATTCGGTGTCTTCCTTCGACGGGTTGGTATCGTCGAATCGGAGGTTGCAGACACCATTGTACTTCTCGGCTACTCCAAAGTCCATGCATATGGCCTTTGCGTGTCCGATGTGTATATATCCGTTTGGCTCTGGTGGGAAACGAGTCTGAATCCTACCGGCATTCTTTCCTTCTTCAAGGTCTTTCTCGACCATTTGTTCTACAAAGCTAAGGCTTTTCTTCTCTTCGCCTTCGTTGATTTTCTTTTCTTCCATTGTGTGTCTGTTTTATATCTCGTTATCAAAAACTGTTATTCATTGTTCCAAATGTTCCATTCGTAATGGCGTATGTCGTCGTTGGGCTTGTATATATACATAGTGTTGTATACTGTATTAGGTACAAACATGCTCAGGCCGCCATAGTTCTCCTCGGAAACTGTGAAGTCGTTGAATATTGACGGATAGAGGGTATTCCACTGGCTGCCTGCCGCTTTATAAACCACGGCTTTGTCGAAGGTCTTCTTCCATTCCGTGTAGCTGTTGGAGTCGAGGTTGTTGAGCATGATGTTCTGCATGTCATACATGATAGGGCAACCTTCAAACCTAAAATAGTATATTACATCATTGAAATTACAATGCTCTGCCTCCAATTTGCCCGACTTCACGAGTGAAAGTGTGGCTTGGCGAAGGTCTTCGAGTGCCGAGGTCTTTACCAGTGATGTTGGCACTTGGTAGCTGCCTTTTGTATTGTTGTAAATGGCATTTGCAAGAACCTTGTAGTCCTCTTCGCTTGAGCCAAACATGTATTTTATTACAGAGTCGTATGGTAGTCCGTAGCCTGGCACTTCAGAAGGAGCTCCTACGATATAATTTGTGTAGTTGCGCAACTCATAGGCTATCTCCACGCATTGCAGGAGGCAGATATCGCCAATGATGACGTCGAACTTTGCCGGAAGCTGGGAGAAGACGTTGGCCATCGCTGTATAGTTAATCCATTTGTTTATGCCGGAACCGGTCTCGCCAATATTGTCCGGACCGTAGCCTCTTGTATTCGCGTATGCAATCGTGTCGCGCTCCATCATCCATCCGGTAGAATGTCCCCAAAGCAACAGGGCATAGCTGTTTGACTTGTACTCGTTCATGATATAGGTAAGAATTTGCCTCATCTTTTCTGGGTCGGTCATGTAAAAATCAGTTTCGTATGGTTCTGATTTAGTGTATTCACCGTTTCTTACATGTATGAGTGTTGGATTAGTCTTCTGGTTATCGACCACCACAACAATCATATTATCTTTTCCTATTTCCTTTGAGCCTTGAAGAATAAGGCTTGTTATGTTCTCCTTGGCATCAGATGAGAGATTGTTGTCACCACAGACGTAGCATATCAGAGTGCGCTGGCAAATGGAAGAATTATCATCCTTCTTGTCGTCTTTACATGAAGTAAAGAGCAATAATCCTGCTATTAGGGTTAATAAATATTTCATTTCTCAAACTTTTTTCTGCAAAGATACACTTTTTTTGTTATTAGTTTGTATCTTTGCACCTAAATTTTGCAATTAACTATGAAAAAACTGATATTAACAGCCTTTTTGGGGCTGGCATTGGGCGCAAATGCCCAAAATATGTATGAACAATGTGAAGACACCTGCAATCATGTACATGGCATCGATCTTAGCCACTATCAAGGTGAGGTGTTTTGGGAAACAGTGGGTGAAAACACAAAGATGGCCTACGTGTATCTCAAGGCCACCGAGGGAGGAGACCGCATTGACGAAAGGTATGAAAACAATATCATACTGGCCCATAAGCATGGACTGAAGGTCGGAAGCTATCATTTCTACAGGCCAAAGACCGAACAAGTGAAGCAACTTGAGAACTTCATGACACAATGTAGGCCAGGAGAACAAGACCTCATACCTATGATAGATATCGAGACTAAAGGAGGACTGTCGACAGAGGCTTTCTGTGACTCGCTCATGAAGTTTCTCGACCTCGTGGAAAAGGCATACAAGCAGAAACCTCTTCTCTACACTTATACCAACTTCTACAACAAGTGGCTTGTGGGGAAAATACCGCAATATCCACTGATGATAGCCCAATATAAAGACGAGGAACCTGTGCTTGCTGACGACAAGGAGTACATAATATGGCAGTACACTTGCAAGGGGAGAATAGTAGGAGTGAAAGGATATGTGGACAAAAGCAGGTTTATGGGAAAGCATGGACTGAAGGAAATACGTTACAGGCACTGATACAGAACCTGGAACAAAAAACAAAAATATGAAGATAAACAGTTTATAGAATTATGGCAATAATAAAATGTCCTGAATGCGGCCATCAGGTTAGTGACAAGGCCGCTACATGCCCAAGTTGTGGTGTGGGCATACAAGGTAAGATTACAAAGTGTCCGGAATGTGGAGAAATCGTGTTAAACGACCAGATCCTATGTCCTAACTGCCACTGCCCGTTGATTTCAACAAACAACAATGATACTGAAAAATCAGAGCCTTCGCAATCCCACAAAGTTGCAACTGTAGAACCAAACAGCGACACTAATGGCGAAGGGAATAAAAACGAAAAAAAGAAAAAATCTTATACTCCATGGGTCGTATCGTTTGTCATCGCACTTGCAGTGGTGTTTGTGGGCTTGTATTTCTATAAGACAACACAGATGAGAAATGAGCTTGAGGCTTATGAGAATGCAATGATGAGTAACGAACCGGCTGTGTTGCAAAACTATCTAGACATTTATGCAGATGCGCCAAGCGAGCATCGTGACTCTATACAAAGCCATCTGGAAATGCTAAAAAAAGTGGACTCCGACTGGACTAATGCCGTGGTGAGCAATTCTAAGGCTGCCATCTTGAGATATATGCAACTTTATCCAAACAGCCTGCACAACGTGGAGGCAAAACTGAAAATAGATTCAATCGACTGGATGGAAGCTACACAGAAAAACACCATTGAGGCATATCAGAAATATATAGACGAACATGCTGACGGGATGTATATAGACCAAGCACATGACGCTTATACGCTTCTTGACTCGAAAAAGGTAAACGCAGAAGACAAGGCTAACATAAGTGCGATATTCACTTCGTTCTTCAACGCTTTGGCAAATAATGATGAGGCTACACTTGTATCGTGTGTCGACATTATTCTCACAAGTTTTTTGCATAAGGAAAACGCTAACAAGAATGATGTCATAGAGTATATGCACAAGATTCATAATGAAGCACATGTGGAAAATGTGGAATTCAGACTGAACAACGACTGGATAATCGAAAAAATTGACCGGGGAAATGGTTCGTTCGCATTTAAAGTGAATTTCTCAATAGACAAAATTACGCAACTCTCCGGCGACTCTAATAGTTCATTCGACACCTTCAAGGTGAAAGCATCTGTCTCGCCCGACAATAAAATTTCAGAACTTAATATGCAACGAATTGTACAGTAACTTTGTACTTTACGCGCGCACGTACATTAATATATATTTATAAACAATCCTGAAAATGAAAACATTCAGACCAAAGATTTATGTATATGCAGTGTTGGCTGTTGTGGTAGCAATAGCCATTCTGCTCTATTGTTTCTTCTTCACAGAATTCTCGAAACAGTCTAATACAGAATATATCTACATTGATGCCGACGATACAACAGACTCGGTGGTCGTTAAGTTGGAAAAGGTAGGGAAAAGCCATGCAGTGAATGCCTTCTCAAATATGGCAAGACACTTTGGTTATGATGGCGACAAAATACGTACAGGCCGATATGCCGTAGAACCGGGAGAAAGCACATTCTCATTGTTCAGAAAAATGAAAAACGGTATGCAAAGCCCAGTGAAACTTACAATGCCAGAATCGCGTACCACAGACCGGTTGGCTGCCGTGTTGGCTCATAAACTGATGCTCGACAGTGCGGAAGTGGCTGAGCAACTGGCCGATCAGGAATTCTGCAACAAATACGGTTGTGACACATCCACAGTGATGGCTTTGTTCATTCCAGACACATACGAGGTGTACTGGAACATCTCGCTCGACAAACTTATGAAGAAGATGGAAAAGGCAAACAACAACTTCTGGAATGAAGAAAGAACGACCAAGGCAAACGCCATGGGACTTACAAAAGATGAAGTGGCAACACTGGCAAGCATCGTGGATGAGGAGACGGCAAACAATTCAGAGAAACCCATGATAGCTGGAATGTATTTCAACAGATTGAAAAAAGGTATGCCATTGCAAGCTGACCCGACAATAAAGTTTGCACTGAAAGACTTTGCCCTAAGAAGAATATATCATAAACTTCTAACAGTAGACAGTCCTTACAATACATACAAAAACCAAGGACTGCCGCCAGGACCAATAAAAATAGCTTCTGTGGCAGGCATAGATGCCGTACTTAACTATGTACATCACGACTATCTATACATGTGTGCAAAGGAGGACTTCTCAGGAACACACAACTTTGCCGTAACATATGCAGAACATCTACAAAATGCCGCAAAATACACAAAGGCACTAAACAATAGGGGGATAAAATGAGGGAAATATGTTCTAAATTTCCTAATTTCTCATAATTTTAATAATGTTTAGGGGATAATCGATGATAACTACATTGAATATTCGACTTTTTTCCTTAATTTTGCAATCGTATAACATAAATAATATAATATAAACCCGAATATGAACAAAAAAATAATTCTGCCTCTTGTAGCTGTCATCATATTGCTTGCAGCCGGAGTGGCTTATCTGGGATTGGATCTCTCAAAACAGAAAAAAGCAAATCAGGAGATGCAAGAACTCGCAATACTTGACAAAAAGGAAATGGAGAATGAATATGAGCAGTTTGCAAGACAGTATAGCGAAATGAAAACTCAAATCAACAACGACTCCATCGTGGCACAACTCACTCAGGAACAGTTAAGAACACAGGAACTGCTCGAGGAATTGAAAAGAGTAAAGGCTTCAGACGCAAGAGAAATTGCAAGACTGAAGAAAGAACTCGCTACCGTCAGGGCCGTCTTGAGAACTTACGTGCTTGAAATAGACTCGCTCAACAGACTGAACCAAAACCTTACCGCTGAGAACAACAGGGTGAAGGGACAATATGCAGAAGCCACAAGACAGATAGAAGGTCTTAGCAACGAAAAGGAATCGCTTTCGCAAAAAGTCGCTATAGCTGCACAACTCGACGCAACTGGAATAACAATGACCGCAAAGAAAAAAAACGGGAAGCCCGCAAAGAAAATAAAAGACTGCAAGAGCTTTCAGGTCGACTTCACTGTGGCACGAAACGTGACAGCGTCAAACGGATTGCGCACGTTCTATGTAAGAATAACAACCCCAAACGGCACTACACTCGGAGGTGGTGGCTCTTTCCAGTATGAAAACCGTACATTGGAGTGTACAATGAAGAAAGCCGTAGAATATTCTGGTGAGGCAATCACGCTATCTACTTACCGACAGGTGACAGAATACCTCGAGGCAGGAACTTATACAGTGAGCATATTTGCCGACGGAAACATGATAGGCTCACGTACCTTTGCTTTCAATTAAACAAATAAAAGCGATATTGGATTTGAACATATTATATTCAGAATGATTCGTAGAAAGTGTCTTTTTTCAACTCTTGTCGTAGCGTGTCTGACTGCTACTACTGCCATGGCTCAGAGAATATTCAGCCTCGACAGTTGTAGACAAATGGCTTTGCGCAACAACAAGCAGATGGGGGTCGCAAGAGCGAAGCTGGAGCTGGCAAAAAATGTCAGAAAATCGGCTCGCACAAAATACTTGCCGCATGTAAACGCTTTCGGAGGCTACATGTATGTAAGTAAGGAGTTCTCTTTGCTTAACGACGACCAAAAAGTGGAACTCCAAAATTTAGGCTCTTCGTCAATGGGAGCTATCGGACAGATTATGCCCGACATAACACAGACACTCTCACAAGAACAGATAGGGGCTCTTACAAACATGTTGAATGCTACAGGACTAAGTCTTGTTGACGCTTTGCATACAGACACTCGTAACCTCTTTGCTGCCACCCTACAAGTCACACAGCCCTTGTTTATGGGAGGAAGTATCATAGCCATGAACAAAATGGCTGATATTGCAGAGGATATCGCTTGCAATACGGCAGATGCACAAAAGCAAATGACCCTATACAATATCGATAAGGCCTACTGGAACGTCGTTTCACTGAAACACAAAAAAGAATTGGCGGAGAGCTTCCTTAAACTGGTCAAAAAACTGGATAGCGATATAAGCAAAATGATACGTGAGGGAGTTGCCACAAAGGCAGACGGACTCAAGGTGGGAGTAAAAGTGAACGAGGCTGAAATGTCGCTTCTGCAAGTGAACAACGGGCTCGCCTTGTCAAAAATGCTTCTTTGCCAACTCTGTGGAATGCCAGTAGACGAGTCTTTTGATGTAGAGGATGTTGAGGTGGAAACTGCTGAAGACAGATTGACCTGTAACATTCTTTCTGAGAATGACTATTCGTTGAGACCAGAACTAAGAGTGATGGAAAATACTGTTGACATGAGTAAACAGACCACCAATATGCTTAAGGCGGGTAACCTGCCGAAAATAGCATTAGCTGGTGGATATACAGTTACAAATCCAAGCGTCACCAACGGATTTGAAAACAAATTTGTGGGACTTTGGAACGTGGGCGTAGTGGTGAGTGTGCCTGTGTGGAATTGGGGAGATGTGGCCTACAAGGTTAGAGCATCAAAAAATGCTACAACCATTGCCACACTTGAACTGAATGATGCAAGGGAAAAGGTGGACCTTCAGGTAAGCCAAAGCCGATACAAGATGGACGAAGCTTATAAAAGGCTTACTATGGCTAACTCTAACATACGCAAGGCGGAGGAAAACCTTCGGTGTGCTAATGTGGGTTTCAAAGAGGGTGTGATGGAATCTACAGCCGTGATAGAAGCTCAGACTGCATGGCTACAGGCTCAGTCTCAGCGGATTGATGCAGAAATTGATGTTAAACTCAGCCAGGTGGCCTTAAGGAAGGCTCTTGGAACTTTACACGAATAAAATTATGTCAAAGAAAACGCAACATAACAACATATTGCTTGCTGCATTGGGCTTTACTGCCGTTGTAGCAGTAGTGGCATTGATTGGCTTCTTCACTCTTGGTGAAAAGGACAGATCGATACAGGGACAGGTAGAAGTGACTGAATATCGTGTGTCGAGCAAAGTGCCAGGCAGGATTGTAGAACTGCGTGTTAAGGAGGGTGACTATGTTAAGGTTGGCGACACGCTTGCCATAATTGACGCCCCTGAGGTGAGGGCTAAGATGACACAAGCTAAAGGGGCTGAAGATGCTGCGGCTGCTATGAATGCAATGGCTGTGAATGGGGCAAGGCAAGAACAGGTGAGGGGCGCGTTTGAGGTGCTCCAACAGGCTAAGGCTGGACTTGAGATTGCTGAGAAATCGTATGGCAGAGTGCAAAGGCTTTTTGACGAAGGGGTCATGAGCGAACAAAAAAGAGATGAGGCTTTTGCTACATTTAAGGCCATGGAGGCTCAGGTGAAAGCTGCTCAAAGTCAGTATGACTTGGCAAGAAATGGTGCCCGACGCGAGGAAAAAATGGCTACTGCGGCTCAGGTTGAACGGGCTAAGGGGGCTGTCGATGAGGTTGACTCATACATAAAGGAAACTGTACAAGTAGCCCAAGTGGAAGGAGAAGTAAGTGAGGTGTACCCTCGTGTGGGCGAACTGGTGGGTACTGGAGCGCCTATTATGAGCATCTCTGTTATGAACGATGTATGGGGTTCGTTCAATGTGCGTGAAGACTTGCTTGAAGGTCTTGCCGTAGGTAAAACATTTGTCGCTTTTGTGCCTGCTTTCAATAAAGATATTACATTGAAAGTGTTTTATATGAAAGACCAGGGCAGTTATGCTGTTTGGAAAGCAACCAAGGATAATGGGGATTTCGACTTGAAAACCTTTGAGGTAAAGGCGCGTCCTGTCACTCCTCTTGAGGGCTTGCGTCCGGGAATGTCACTTGTGATAAAGAAACCATGACCAATAAGCCTGTTGTATCTTTTGTCAAGGCTCTTTGGTATACCATGCTTAGGGAGTGTGGTATTATCCAGCGCGACGCCATGTATGCTGTTTGCCTTTTTCTCTTTCCTTTGCTGGTGACTGTGTTTTTCACTACTCTAATGGATGAGGGGCAACCGGCTGACATACCTGTGGGTGTTGTTGATCTTGACAATTCTGCTACTTCACGCAATATCATCCGTCGTCTCGACGCTTTTCAAAATAGCCATGTGGTTGGTAAGTATAGCAGTGTCAATCAGGCAAGGAAGGCAATGCAGAGAGGTGAGATTTATGGTTTCCTCCTATTGCCCGAGGCTATGTCGGCTGACCTAGTGGCCGGTCGTCAGCCTAAAGTGTCGTTTTATTACACTATGACGTCTCTTACAGCTGGTTCTCTCGTGTATAAGGATCTTAGAACGATTGCCACTCTCGGTTCGGCTGCTGTGGGTCAGACCACCCTTAGGGCCAAGGGAGCAACCGACAAGCAGGTTATGACATTTCTCCAACCAATAGTCGTTTCACTTCATCAGATTTCTAATCCCTATACCAATTATAATGTATATCTCTCCACTATGCTTGTTCCGGGGGTGATAATGTTGTTTATTTTCCTTGTCACGGCATATTCCCTTGGCACAGAAATCAAGTATGGACGTTCTAAGCAGTGGCTTGAGAAGGCTGGCGACAATATTGTGGTGGCTGTGACTGGAAAAATGATACCACAGGCACTCGTAAGCCTCGTGGTGGTTTATGGCTATATGGTTTATGTTTATGCTTTCCTGCATTTTCCATGTCCGGGAGGGTGGGGCATACTGCTCTTGAGTGGTCTGCTCATAGTGCTGGCTGCTGAAGGGTTCGGCCTATTTGTCTTTGCCCTTATGCCATCCATGCGTATGTCGATGAGTGTGTGTTCGTTATGGGCAGTTCTCAGTTTCTCAATGGTTGGCACTGCTTATCCTGTCACTTCCATGGATCCAGCCCTTCAGTCGTTGTCGTGGCTGTTTCCTTTGCGTCACTACTTCGTCATTTACCAGACCTCAATATTTAATGACTACCCGCTTTCCGACGTGTTTTGGCATGTGATAGCCTTGGTTGCATTCGCCATGCTTCCGGTTATTATGCTTCCTAAACTTCATAATGCAATGAAGAACTATGAATATATTCCGTAACATAATCAGTGGTATCAGCGATATCTGCCTCGTTTGGAAAAACGAGATGAAGAATGTGGTGAAAGATGAAGGAGTATTGATTTTTTTCCTACTCGTTCCTCTTGTATATCCTTTGCTTTATTCATGGATATACAATAATGAGACTGTACATGAGGTTCCAGTGGTTGTGGTCGACCTTGCTTGTTGTGAGGAGAGCAGGACTTTTGTGCGTATGGCCGATGCCTCTTCTGATGTAGATGTGGCTTATATGGCAGGAAGCATTGACGAGGCGAAGAGAATCGTTGCCAGGGGAGATGCCAGCGGCATATATGTCATTGCTTCTGACTTTGGCAGACGTCTTAACCTTATGGAGCAAGCCACCATTTCTGTCTATTGTGATATGAGCCTTATGCTTCATTATAAGGCAGTGTTTCAGACTGCCATGAATGTATGTTCGCAAATGAATTCTGACATTCAGGTAAAACTGTCTGGTAACACGACCAATCGTCAGGACGAAATATCTACCAGACCGCTTGAGTTAGAAGAAGTGGCATTGTTTAATCCTACTTCTGGATATGGGTCGTTTATCATTCCCGGTGTACTGATGCTTATCATCCAGCAGACGCTGGTTCTTGGCATTGGCCTTGCAGCGGGTACTGCCCGTGAGAATAATCGTTTCTTCGTGCCGGTTTCTTCAGAAAGCATGCTTCCTGGATCAATAATTGTAGTGTTGGGAAAGACCATGTGTTATTTCATGATATATGTCGTGCTTGCGGCCTATCTTACCCTTGTGGTGCCTCAACTCTTTGGTTTCACGTCGTTGACATCCGCCGCCACTCTTGTTGCCTTGATGCTGCCTTATATTCTTGTATGCATATTCTTCGGCATTACCGTGTCCTGCATGGTACGCCATCGTGAGAATGTTATTCTTCTGGTGGTGTTTATGTCTGTGCCGTTGCTATTTGTTTCTGGCGTGTCGTGGCCGGGCAGTAATATACCACGTTTTTGGGAATGTATTTCGTGGCTTTTCCCTTCCACCTTTGGCATCAGAAGTTTTGTGCGTGTGAATACCATGGGCGCCACCTTGGCGGATATTGCTTTGGAATATCGCGCCTTGCTGGTTCAGATGGCAGTGTATTTCCTGCTCGCCTGTGCAGTTTACCGTCATCATGTCAATGAGTTACGTAGTTGACTTGAATCCTATTTCTTTGGTTTATTGCTCCATTTTCTCAGCATTTGCCTGTGGAACTTGTCTTCGGCAATAATAGCTTTAAACACTTTTGAGGCAGGCATGACTTTCAGCAATTTGTTGTGGTATTGCTGTTGAAGGTTTTTCAACTCTATGTCCATCTTGTCTTTCTGTCTAATGGCTTCAGCACATTCTTTCTCGCCCCGTCCTGGTTTATGCCAAATGTCTTTCATGGCTTCGAATGTTTTCCGCTGCTTATTCTGCATCTCCTTGAATATTACTCTGAAATCAGCAGCTTCTTTTGCAGTAAACTGGGCTTCTTGAATAATGAACTGTTCGAGTTGTGCCTGATAATGTTCTTTAGACAGTCTCTTGTCACGAGATTGTGAAGAGGCCGTAAGAAGTAAGAAGGCTATCGAAATTAATGTAAGAAATAATCGTTTCATATTTTTCTCCTTTTTTTGTTATTCTTCGTTGAGGCATGCAATAATGTCTGCGTTGTCCATCATGGCATAGTCGGCTACGGTGTCGATATATTTGTCATGTTCAGACAGTTGCTCTGTGTGATTCTCTGCTGTAGCCTCAACTGCCTGTTGGTCGTTGTTTGTGAAATAAATGGCAACCGACATTATCACTCCTACTGCACAGGCAGCACAAGCAGCCAAAGGCTTCCAGAGTCTAACAGTCCTGCGTTGTACAGTTCTGTTGTCTTCTGGCAGTTTATCCATTATTTTTGTCTTCAGATTGTCGAAATATCCTTCCGGCACTCTGAAATGGTTTTCTTGACCGAATTTGTTTCTTATGATATTCTCTTGCTCGTTCATGATGTTTTTTTCTTTTTGACGTTGATAATTAATAAAGGTTTAATTGCGAAGCTTGAAAAATTCGCATATCTTGTTTACTGCTATATGATATGAGGCTTTCAGGGCTCCTGTTGTCGTACCCAAGATATTGCTCATGTCGCTGTATTTCATTTCTTCGAAATATTTCATTGTAAATACTATGCGTTGCTTATCTGGTAGTGAGGCAATGGCTTCTTGCAGTGTGGCTTGTATTTCGTCGCCGTCAAAATACTCGTCAGCCATAAGTTTTTGTGCCAATGATTCTTCTACGGCTGGCAGTGAGGTCTCGTTTTTTTTCTTGCGAATGAAGTCTACACTTTCGTTCAAGGCTATACGGTAGAGCCAGGTGGAGAGTTTTGAGTCGTTACGGAATGTATCGATGTTCTTCCATGCCTTTAGGAATACGTTTTGGAGAATGTCGTCGGCATCTTCATGCACAAAGACGAGACGCCTTATCTGCCAGTAAAGCTGTTCGCTATAGATGTCTACCATTTGTTCGAAGGCCGCCCGCCTTGTTTTGGGGTCAAGCAGTCTCGTGGCTATCTGGGAGTCGTTGGTTGTTATCGTCATGTGTATTGGTGGTGTTCAAATGATTAATGCTATTTGTCGTCCAGGAAAGGAGCGAGTTGTCTGCTTGTCACAGCATCGAATCCATAGATGTCGGGATATGTTTCCCAGTTACCTCTGGATGTCTTTGACATTGTTTGATATATTATATATAGAGGTATGTTGGGTTGTAAGCTTTTGGAATTAATGAGTTTCCTGCTTCTTGTCGTGTCGCTCACATATCTTATT
>SAMEA3663084__coassemble_220_pt1 | contig 20287 bp, 20 predicted proteins | sample SAMEA3663084__metabat2_high_PE_009 | metagenome-assembled genome bin SAMEA3663084 (sample SAMEA3663084) | pig gut metagenome | biome: pig gut; feature: pig-associated habitat; material: faeces | place: France | collected 2012
TATATTCTCTCAAGTGCTTCTCTCAGGTCGTCGATGATGTCGTCGATATGTTCCGTTCCGATGCTCAGGCGTATGGTTGACGGATAGATGTGCTGCTGCTCCAGTTCCTCGGGCGAGAGCTGCGAGTGGGTAGTGGTGGCAGGGTGGATGACGAGGCTCTTCACGTCAGCCACGTTAGCCAGCAGTGAGAAAATCTTCAGATTGTCGATGAAGGTCCAAGCCTCCTTTTCTCCGCCCTTCACTTCGAAGGTGAAGATGCTTCCGCCACCGTTGGGGAAGAGTTTCTCGTAGAGAGCATGGTCAGGATGATCCGGCAGTGAAGGATGGTTCACCTTTGCCACCTTTGGATGGTTGGCGAGGAATTCAACAACCTTTGCCGTGTTGTAGGCATGACGCTCCACACGCAGCGACAATGTCTCAAGACCTTGCAGCAGAATCCATGCGTTGAATGGCGATATGGCGGCACCAGTGTCGCGCAGGATGACGGCACGAATACGAGTGACGAAAGCAGCAGGACCAGCCACATCGGCAAACACAGCGCCATGATAGCTTGGGTCTGGCTGTGCTATTGAAGGATATTTTTCAGCGTTAGCCTTCCAGTCGAACTTACCCGCATCAACGATCACTCCACCGAGAGAGCTACCATGTCCGCCAATAAACTTTGTGGCAGAGTGGACAACGACGTCGGCACCGTGTTCTATTGGACGAATAAGGAATGGGGTGCCAAACGTGTTGTCGACGATAACTATGGTATTATGGCTATGTGCAATTTCAGCAATGCGGTCGATGTCGGTGACACTAGCGTTAGGATTTCCGAATGTCTCGATGATGATGGCCTTGGTGTTTGGGCGGAAAGCCTTGTCAACGGCCTCAAAGTCAGCAGGATTGACAATTGTGGTTTCCACTCCCTGTGTAGACAACGTGTGTTCCACGAGGTTGTATGTTCCTCCATAGAGATTGTCAGCCGCTATGATGTGGTCGCCATTGCGAGCCACGTTCTGAAGAGCATAGGTGATGGCAGCGGCGCCAGATGCGACAGCAAGTCCTGCCACGCCCCCCTCAAGTGCAGCCACACGGTCTTCAAACACACCCTGAGTAGAGTTGGTCAGTCGACCGTAGATATTTCCAGCATCGCGAAGACCGAATCGGTCGGCAGCATGTTGTGAGTTACGGAACACATAAGATGTGGTCTGATAGATAGGTACGGCACGTGCATCTGTTGCCGGATCAGCCTGCTCCTGTCCCACATGGAGCTGAAGGGTTTCGAAGTGTAGTTTCTTGTTGCTCATAATCGTTATATTTTTTTTTGTGTTAATAATCAGAGTTTTTTTTTCGTCTGCAAAGGTACTGCAATTTTTTCAATCAGCAAATAGCACAAATAGGTTAATCTATATACCACAATCGTGGTATTTTGCATGTTTTTTATGCTTTCACCTTATATATATAATAAAAGAATAGTTTTTTTTTCGCTTTTTTGCCCAATTTATTTGGTAGTTTGAAGGATTATCCCTATTTTTGCAAAACGGAATAAAAACACTTATAATTATGATAGACGTAAAAGCAACTTTAAGTTCAGCCGAAGAGAAAATGGAAATGGGCGTCATGTATCTTGAAGAACAACTCTCAAGAGTACGTGCCGGACGAGCCAACGTAGCCATTCTCGCAGGCGTAAAGGTAGAGTCTTACGGCTCTATGGTTCCACTTAACCAAGTAGCAAACGTGTCGACGCCCGACGCTCGCACCATTGCCATCCGCCCATGGGACAAGAAACAGATACGCATTATCGAAAAGGCCATAATGGACTCTGACGTTGGCATCACTCCAGAGAACAATGGTGAGATAATACGTCTCGGAATACCACAGCCCACTGAGGAACGCCGCCGCGAACTTGCCAAGCAGTGCAACAAGATGGGCGAGCAGACCAAGGTGCAGATTCGCAACATACGCGCAGACATTAAGGAAAAGCTGAAGAAGGCAATAAAGGACGGACTGTCGGAAGATCTTGAGAAGGATGCGGAAAACGACCTTCAGAAGATTCACGACAAGATGATAAAGAACGTGGAAGAACTCCTCGCCGCTAAGGAGAAGGAGATAATGACGGTGTAATATTAGCACATGACAGGATTAGTGATTAAAAATACAGGAAGCTGGTATACTGTCAAGACAGACAGTAACCAGCTTGTTGAATGCAAGATAAAAGGTAACTTCAGGCTTAAAGGTATCAGAAGCACAAACCCGGTTGCAGTGGGCGACAGGGTGAGCATCACGCCTAACCAGGAGGGAACAGCTTTCATCACCTCAATAGAAGACCGAAAAAACTATATTATCAGAAAATCGCCCAACCTGTCAAAGCAAAGCCATATCATAGCCGCTAACGTAGACCAGGCCTTCCTCGTGGTTACCATCAATCGCCCCGTGACCTCAACAACATTCATCGACCGCTTCCTTGCATCGGCCGAAGCCTACAGGGTGCCCGTGGTGCTGCTGTTTAACAAGACTGACGCTCTGGAAGATGAAGAACGGGAATACCAACAGATGATGATTGACCTCTACGAAACCGTTGGCTACCAATGTCTTGCCATCTCAGCCGCTAACGGAAGCGGAATGGACAAAGTGAGAGAACTACTGGCAGGAAAAACTACCGTGCTCAGCGGCAACAGCGGCGTTGGCAAATCTACACTTATCAACAGTCTGTTGCCTGACGTACAACTGAAGACGGCAGAGATAAGCGACGCCCATAATGCAGGCACTCACACCACAACATTCAGTGAGATGCTTGAACTGCCAGAAGGAGGATACATAATCGACACTCCAGGAATAAAAGGCTTCGGCACATTCGATATCGAACCGGAAGAGCTCACAAGCTACTTCAAGGAGATATTCCACTTCTCCAAAGACTGCCGCTTCAACAACTGCACACATACCCATGAACCAGGATGCGCAGTTCTGAAAGCAGTGGAAGAACACTACATAGCACAAAGCAGATACCTCTCGTATCTTAACATGCTGGAAGATAAAGAAGAAGGGAAGTATAGGAGTTGAGTACATGCGAAACTAAAATTATTTACTGATGGAGAACAAGATTGCTGTATTATTGTCTGGTGGAGTGGACAGCTCGGTCGTGCTCTACGAACTGGTGCGACAAGGCCACCAGCCCGACTGCTTCTACATAAAAATAGGTCCTGAAGAAACTGAAGAATGGGACTGCTCGTCGGAAGAAGACCTGGAAATGGCCTCTTCTGTGGCAAGACGCTATGGATGCAAGCTCGAAGTGGTGGACTGCCATCGTGAATACTGGGACGAAGTGACAAGATACACCATGGAAAAGGTAAAGGCCGGTTTCACGCCAAACCCAGACGTGATGTGCAACAGAATGATAAAATTCGGAGCCTTCGACCGAAAGATGGGACACAACTACGACACTATAGCCACAGGACACTATGCGCAAACGGAAATAATAGACGGGAAGAAATGGCTCACCACAAGCCCCGACCCAGTGAAGGACCAAACCGACTTCCTCGCACAGATATACGACTGGCAACTGAAAAAGGCAGTATTCCCCATCGGACACTTTATGAAAGAAGACGTAAGGGAGATAGCCGAAAGAGAACACTTGGTGAACGCCAAACGCAAAGACTCACAAGGCATCTGCTTCCTTGGGAAAATAAACTACAACGACTACATCAGGCGTTATCTTGGAGAACAACCAGGCGACGTGATAGAACTCGAAACCGGGAAACGCATCGGGCAGCACAAAGGACTGTGGTTCCACACCATAGGACAACGTAAGGGAATGGGATTCGGAGGAGGACCATGGTTTGTGATAAAAAAAGACGTGGAGGCAAACATACTTTACGTAAGCCATGGCTATGATCCCGACACAGCATACAAGAGCGACTTCACCGTGAGCGACTTCCACTTCCTCACAGAACAGGAACTACCAGAGAAAGTGACATTCAAGATAAGGCACACGCCCGAATTCCATAACGCCACGGTGGAAAAAACCTCTGACAGACAATATGTCATACACTCGTCAGACAGAATACACGGAGTGGCTCCAGGACAATTCTGCGTAGTCTACGACGCCAGTCACCACCGTTGCTATGGTAGCGGAGAGATAACCATATAAATATGGATTAACAAAAAGAAAGGACAACAATGAAACAAGAGCTATTAGCAAACAACGAACAGACACAATATATCTTGAAGAAGCCTTCATTATTCAATGTCATCATGCATAACGACAACGAGACCACCATGGACTTCGTTGTAACTGTTCTTATGAACATCTACTGCATGACACGAAGAGACGCCGAAACGACAATGATGAAAATTCACAATGAGGGTTCGGCTATTGTAGGCCAGTACTATCGCGACATTGCAGAGACCAAAATCCTTCTCACTGTCAATTTGGCGAAAAAACATAATTTTCCATTACAATTAACCATAAAGGAAGCATGACACCAATTCCCTTTTTTTCGGAAAAAAACTTGGTCACTTATGACCTTGGAGTATTATACGAGGACACGGTAGAATACCTGAATGCACAAAAAGCCGTATTCTTCACTCCTGAGGCTTTCTTGGAAAAAATCATAGCACACAAAGCATTTCAGGAATTTGCCAAAGAATACCCCATCGAACTCGAAAAGATGTTGACGGAACTAAAAGAATACAATGACATTCAAGAAAAAGCAAGAGACACTGGGATAAACGAGATTATTCCAACAAAATACATGATGGACATCTCGGAACGCGTGATGAGACTTCAAATAGTGAAAATCGCCGACAACAATTACAATGACTTCTCAAAAAACCGAATAAACATTTTCAACGTCTTTTACGAGATTTCGAAACAGAAAAACTCCATGGCCCAATACCTAATATACAAATATTTAGGTGAAGACCCGGGAAGCTGGTTCTCAAAACTTTATTTGTTTTTCCGAAACTACGAAAATGTAGAAAAACCACAGAAAAAGCATAGCCCAAAGGTCACTATGTCGACAACTGCCGTAGTAAACGGAAAGACAGTGAACCTGGATGAGCTATTGCCTCCTGAGATGGTAAAGAAAATGATGGAAGGTGCGGCAAACCTCGCACAGACGATAAAGGAAAAATTAAGCGAATGCACAAAAACCGGCAATGGTTTCTCTGAAAACATTATCGAGTTAAACGATGAAAACGACAACGACGACAACTTCGTTTACGATGACGACGACACCAAGAAACAAAAGTCGCCACTCGACACTATCATGAATCCCATACACATGACTTGGCGCGTAGAACCAAATGTGATCGGAAGGGAAAAGGAGATAGAACGGGCTATAAGAGTGCTTTGCCGTATGAAAAGACACAACATCATTTTCGTGGGGGAGCCAGGAGTGGGAAAGACCGCTCTCATCTACGGCATTGCACGAGAACTGGAAAAAAATACCGCACCAATACACCTGAGAAAATCAAAGATATATGAATTTGACATGAGCACCATGCTCGCAGGCGCAAGCATACACGGAGAGTTTGAAAGAAGGGTGAAGACGATACTCGACGAAGCCAGAAAACAAGACAAATGCATCATCTATATAGACGACATTCACACCATTGGCTCTACCGGAGGCGGATCGGGCAGCGGGACTATGAACGCGGCAGACCTATTCAAGCCTTATCTCGACGACAATAAGATAAGAATAATAGGCAGCACGACATACCAGAACTACAACAAGTTCATTGCCAGCAACAAGACACTTGCACGACGATTCTCACTCATCGACGTAAAAGAACCATCGGTGGAAGACACTATAAAAATGGTTGATGGAGTAATACGCCTATACGAACATTATCACGACGTGAAATACAGGCCCAACGCCATAAGCTATGCCGTGAAACAGTCGGCGGCTCTTATTGCCGACAGATACCTGCCCGCCAAGGCTTTCGAAATAATCGACGAGGCTGGCGCTTACATGCAACAGCACCCACTGCTCAACAAGCAGGGCAAGCCAAAAGCGGCAAGATACCAGTTTGTCGACGATACTGTTATTAATAAGGTATTGACAGAAGTATGCCGAATTGACGCCAAGGCACTCGCCAGCACCAACAACGAATCGCTGCGCGACCTCGACAAGCGCATAAGCAACGAGATATACGGACAGGACGATGCCATCAAACAGCTCACACGCGCTGTGATGATGTCGAAAGCAGGACTCAACGAGCCCAACAAACCTATGGCATCACTGCTGTTCGTCGGACCTACAGGAGTGGGAAAGACAGAGGTGTGCCGCGTACTGGCAAAAGAACTCGGCATCGAGCTCATAAGATTTGACATGAGCGAATATACCGAGAAACACACCGTGTCGAAATTCATCGGTTCACCGGCAGGATACATAGGATACGAAGAAGGCGGACTGCTAACAGACGCAGTAAGGAAAACACCAAACTGCGTGCTTCTGTTCGACGAGATCGAAAAGGCGCATTCCGATATCTACAACATACTGCTGCAGGTGATGGACTATGCAAAACTCACCGACAACAAAGGCAACAAGGTAGATTTCAGAAACGTGATTCTCGTCATGACATCAAATGCAGGGGCACAGTATGCCGGACAGGCCGCCATCGGATTCTCTGGCGGAACAAGCCGAGGTGAGGCAATGATGGCCACAGTAAAGAAAACATTCAAGCCAGAATTCATCAACCGACTCTCGGGCACTATAGTATTCAACGACATGGACGAACACATGGCTTCGCTCATACTCGACAAGAAACTAAGACAACTCGCCGACAGACTGAAGGAGAAAAACGTTACGGCTACACTCACACCTGAGGCATACAAACTATTGCTCGAAAAGGGATTCACGAAACTCTACGGGGCTCGTGAGATGGACCGTTCCATAAACCAGTATCTCACCCCAATGCTCATGGAAGAGATGCTCTTCGGATCACTGATAAAAGGAGGCGATGTTACAATAACACGAAAAGGTGACAGTTTGGCAATTGACCGATAAAACAAAATAACTATAGCAATGAAAAAACAACAAACAATTATCGCGGCTTTAGCACTGACCATAGCATTGCAAGCCAACGCTCAGAACTCACGTGGCGGAATATCGTCCGACATGCTGTCAAAAATTCAAAAGGAGCAGAAACTCACTGCTGCCGACAATGCCATTGCCAATGCCATTGCGGCTAACGCTATCGACGATATAGCCAAAAACAGAAAGGCAGCAGCAGACATCGACACACACTTCAGCATAGAGACTCCGACACAGAGCATCACCAACCAAAAAAGCTCCGGAAGATGCTGGATGTTCAGCGGAATGAACGTGCTGAGGGCAAACTTCGCCAAACGCACCGACTCGCTGCAGGTGGAATTCTCACAGGCATACCTCTTCTTCTACGACCAACTTGAAAAGGCAAACCTCTTCCTGCAAGGAATAATAGACACAGGAAAGAAACCTATCGACGACAACACAGTGCAGTTCCTGTTCAAAAACCCAATCAACGACGGAGGAACTTTCTGCGGCGTGGCCGACCTGACCGAGAAATACGGACTCGTGCCAAAACAAGTTATGCCAGAGAGCTTCTCAAGCGACAACACGGCAAAAATGGCACGACTCATATCGTCAAGACTACGCGAAGACGGACTCAAACTGCGCAAGATGGTGGCTGAAGGAAAGAAAGACAGCGAAATACAAAAAGCAAAGACCGAAATGCTCGGCTCAGTCTACCACATGCTCGCACTCACCATAGGCGAACCGCCAACACAGTTCACTTACGCACACTTCAACAAAAAAGGCAACACTGTGGGAGAACCGAAGACATACACACCACAGCAATTCTACAAAGAAGTGGTTGGAGAGTCGCTCAACGGAACATTCATCATGGCAATGAACGACCCCCGACGCCCATACTACCAGACATACGAAGTGGAGTATGACCGACACACGTACGACGGACATAACTGGAAATACATCAACCTCCCAATGGATGATATAGAGAAAATGGCCATCGCCTCACTTAAAGACGGACATAAGCTCTACAGCTCTTACGACGTAGGAAAAATGCTTGACAGAAAACGCGGATACGGCGATACTGAAAACTTCGACTACGAGTCGCTCATGGGCACCACATTCGGCATGAACAAGGCAGAACGCATCAGCACATACGACAGCGGTTCCACCCACGCCATGACACTCACCGCCGTAGACCTCGACGCCAACGGCAAGGCCACAAAATGGAAGGTGGAAAACAGCTGGGGTGAGTCTTGGGGACACAAAGGGTGCATGATAATGAGCGACAGATGGTTCCGCGAATACATGTTCCGCCTCGTGGTAGACAAGAAATATGTACCCGAGAACATACTAAAGATGAACGAACAAAAGCCTACAATGGTCACATTCGACGACCCTCTGTTCGGCAACGATGACTTTTAAAATCTTCTATACATGGGACTAATAGACAGCAATCCGATACTCGAGGCAAAAGCCAGCATCGGACAAGGCGACCTCATCAACGCCATAGTCACGCTCACAAAAGCCATTACGCTCAACCCAGACTATAGCGACGCCTACCTGCTACGCTCACAGACACTACTCAGAATGGGCGACAGGAAAAGCGCACGCGAAGACATGGAAAAACTCATCACCACCTATCCACAAAACGAAGACGTGCTGATGCTTAAAGCACGCATAGAACATGCCGAGGGCAAAGGTGACGAAGCCATAGAGACCTACACTCAGGTGATAGCACTCAACCCATTCTCCACAGACGCCTTCAAGGAACGAGGACAGGTGAAATATGAAAAAGGAGACATGAACGGTGCAAAGGAAGACATGCAGAAAGTGCTCGAAATCGATCCCGACAAAGTAGCTGCCATCACAGGAGAATACTCAGCGGAAGGCATCGAACACAAGGTAAAACAGGCTTACAGCAACATCAATCCGTTCGGAATTTAAAAAAAATAGGCAAATAGCGAAAAAAAACTGCAAATAATTTGTATAATTCAAAGAAAAGTTATACTTTTGCACCAAAATAAACAAAAAAGCAAAAAAATATGAATAGAATATACGCATCCTTTTACTACTTTTACTTTTACTTTGCAAGAAATTGTAGAGCGGGAAGTTGCGTGTAAATTTCAACTTAAGAAACAGTGAATCAAAACAATTCATATATGATTTGCAAAGTCCCGCTCCATCAACAGATGAGGCGGGATTTTTCAATATAGAAGACATAAGAAGTAAACAAATAATAATTAACACAATTCGTTGAACACATGAAACGAATAGCTATACAAGGACTCATCGGATCATTCCACGACATCGCGGCACACCAGTATTTCGAAGGCGAACAACTTCAACTGATCTGCTGCAACACATTTGAGGAAGTGTTCGAAAACGTAAAAAAAGACCCTACGGTCATAGCCATGACTGCTATTGAAAACACCATCGCAGGCAGTCTGCTACACAACTATGAACTGCTGCGCGACTCTGGACTGACAGTGGTGGGTGAACACAAACTACACATCTCACACTGCATCTGCTGCCTGCCGGATGACGACTGGGAAACAATACAGGAAGTACACTCACACCCAGTAGCTCTCATGCAGTGCCGGGCTTTTCTGGCAAAGTATCCAAACATGAAAGCCGTGGAAAGCGACGACACCGCAGGTTCGGCAAAATATATCAGCGAAAACAGCTACAAGTGCCAAGGATGGGCTGCAATATGCAGCAGCACGGCCGCAAGACTCTACGGGCTGAAAGTGCTCGAAGACCATATTGAGGACAACAAGCATAACTTCACACGATTCCTTGTGTCAACAAACCCGATGAAGGCCGACTTCCTGAGACCATTGGAAAAAACCAACAAGTCGAGCCTCGTGTTCTCACTGCCCCACGAAGAGGGCTCACTATCACAAGTGCTCAGCATACTGTCGTTCTACAAGATAAACATGACAAAAATACAGTCGCTGCCCATCATCGGACACGAATGGGAATACCTATTCTATGTAGACGTGACTTACGATAACCTCACACGCTACAGACAAAGCATTGACGCAATTATTCCATTGACAAAAGAACTGAAAATACTCGGAGAATATGAAAGCAAGTAATATACAGCCAGCTGAAAGGCTGTCGCTCGTAAGCGAATACTATTTCAGCAGAAAACTGAAAGAGGTGGCACAGATGAATGCTGAAGGAAAAGACATCATTAGCCTCGCCATAGGCAGCCCCGACATGCCACCATCGGAAAAAACCATCGAGACTCTATGCGAAGTGGCAAAACAGGACAACACCCACGGCTATCAACCCACAATGGGAACTCCTGAACTAAGGAAAGCCATGGCAGACTTCTACAAACGATGGTACAACGTGGATATCAACCCCGCCAACGAAGTACAGCCTCTCATTGGCTCAAAGGAAGGCATACTACACGTTACTCTCGCCTTCGTCAATCCTGGCGAGGAAGTGCTCGTGCCAAATCCAGGATACCCTACATACACGTCGCTAAGCAAAATACTTGGAGCAAAGGTTGTTAACTACGACCTTATGGAAAACGACGGATGGCAACCTGACTTCGAACAACTGGAGAAAATGGACCTCTCACGCGTAAAACTCATGTGGACAAACTATCCTAACATGCCCACCGGAGGAAATGCGAGAATGGAGACATACAAGAAACTCGTAGACTTCGCACGCCGTCATAATATCGTGGTGGTGAACGACAATCCTTATTCTTTCATACTCAACGAACACCCCATGTCGCTCATGCAGGTTGAAGGAGCCAAAGAATATTGCATAGAGTTCAACTCAATGTCCAAAAGCCACAACATGCCAGGATGGCGCGTTGGAATGTGTGTCACCAACCCCACCTTCATCAGCTGGATACTAAAAATAAAGAGCAATATCGACAGCGGAACATTCCGCGGCATCCAGCTCGCCGCCGCAGCAGCCTTGGAAAATGACGAGGCATGGCACCGACAGGCTAACATAGAAACCTACGGACGACGACGCCAGTATGCCCAACAAATCATGCAGATGCTTGGCTGCACATACGATACCGACCAAGTGGGCATGTTCCTCTGGGGACGCATTCCCGACAGCTATGACAATTGTGAGGCACTTACCGAGCGTGTGCTGCATGAGGCAAGGGTGTTCATCACTCCAGGATTCATCTTCGGTAGCAACGGCGAGAGATACATCCGAATCTCACTTTGTGCAAAAGAGGATAAGTTTGAAGAGGCTCTAAGAAGAATAAGACAAATATTATAACTTTCATTATAAAAAAAATTAAAATAAAAAATATAACAATTATGGAATTAGAACTTGAAAAACTTACGTTGCCAAGCGACAACGAACGTCCATTTGTGATAGCAGGACCATGCTCAGCCGAAACGGAAGAGCAAGTGATGACAACAGCAAGACAACTTGCGGAAAAGGGATGCCACATGTTCCGAGCCGGAGTATGGAAACCTCGTACCAAGCCAGGAGGATTCGAAGGTAATGGAGAAGTGGCACTGCCATGGATGAAACAGGTGAAGGAAGAAACAGGTATGCTCGTTGCTACCGAAGTGGCAACTCCTGAACATGTGGAACTCGCACTGAAATACGGCATAGACATACTTTGGGTTGGAGCACGCACCTCAGCCAACCCGTTTGCCATGCAGGCTCTCGCCGACTCCCTCAAGGGCATCGACGTACCGGTGTTTGTGAAAAACCCAGTCAATCCCGACCTTGAGTTGTGGATAGGAGCCTTGGAACGCATCAACCAGGCAGGAGTGAAAAAGCTGGCCGCCATACATCGCGGCTTCTCAAGCTACGACAAGAAGATATACCGCAACACCCCGATGTGGCAGATTCCTATCGAACTCCACCGCCGAATACCCGAACTGCCTATCATATGCGACCCATCACACATTGGAGGCCGCCGCGAACTCATCGCACCTCTATGCCAGCAGGCCCTCGACCTTGGCTTTGACGGACTCATAGTAGAAAGCCACTGCAATCCAGACTGTGCATGGAGCGACGCCAAGCAGCAAGTGACCCCAGACGTGCTCGACTACATTCTCACCCTGCTCGTCATCCGCAGCGAGACAAATTCAACAGAAGGCATCACCCTGCTGCGCCGACAAATTGACGATCTCGACAACCAGCTCATGGACCTTCTCTCAAAGCGCATGCGCGTATGCCGCGAGATAGGACAGTACAAGAAAGAACACAACATGACTATCCTTCAGGCTGCCCGCTACAACGAAATACTCGAGAAACGAGGCGCACAAGGCTCACTCTGCGGCATGTCGCCCGAATTCACAGCCAAAGTGTTCGAACTTATCCACGAGGAAAGCGTTAGGCAGCAGATGGAAATAATTAACAAATAATTGTATTATTTGTAATTAAAAAATTAAAGAATAAAAAAATTAAAGTTCGTTGGCGCTGATGTATATGAGCAAGGAGAATTTAGTTGCTGAATTGAGCTTGGAATTCGCTGTAAGGATTGTGAACTTAAACAAGTATCTTAGGCTGAACAAGAAGGAATTCGTCATATCTGCACAAGTACTTAGAAGTGGCACAAGTATAGGTGCAAACATTGCAGAAAGCCAGATGGCACAGAGCACTCCTGATTTCATATCTAAACTACACATTGCTCTGAAGGAGGCAAATGAGACAAAGTATTGGCTTGATTTGTTGCTAAGAACAGAATATGTGACAGACGAACAGTACAGGTCTTTGAACAAGGACTTACGAGTAATGATCGGGTTATTGGTCACCATAATAAAAAAGGTAAAAGGAGAGGTCAAAACCAGCCTCAATGAACTTTAATTTTTTAATTCTTTATTTTTTTAATTACAAAAATTTTAATGAAATGAAAATTTTAGTATTGGGCGCAGGGAAGATGGGAAGTTTCTTTCTCGACCTGCTCAGCTTCGACCATGAGACGGCCGTATACGAAAAAGACCCGAAGCGAATGAGATTTACATACAACTGCCAACGCCTCACCACATTGGAGGAAATAAAGGCATTTGCTCCAGAACTCGTAATAAATGCAGTGACAGTGAAATATACTATCCCTGCATTTCAGGAAGTGTTGCCATCATTACCTGCCGACTGCATCATCAGCGACATATCGTCGGTGAAAACCAACCTGAAGGATTATTACGAAACCACAGGACATAGATACGTGTCAACCCACCCGATGTTCGGCCCCACATTCGCCAACCTCAACCAACTGAGCGAAGAGAACGCCATCATCATCAGCGAAGGCGACTACATGGGACGTATCTTCTTCAAAGACCTCTACAGTCGGCTTGGCCTCAACATCTATGAATACACATTCGAGGAACACGACCGCACGGTGGCTTACTCCCTCAGTATCCCGTTCGTCAGCACTTTTGTGTTTGCGGCAGTAATGAAACACCAGGACGCTCCAGGCACCACCTTCAAGCGCCACATGAGCATAGCCAAGGGAGTGCTCAACGAAGACGACTACCTGCTTCAGGAAATCCTCTTCAACCCCTATACCAGCGATCAGGTGTCAGAAATTCGCGACGAGCTAAAAGAACTTCTCGATATTATCGACCACAAGGACTCTGAACGCATGAAGAAGTATCTGACGAAAATCAGAAATCATGTAAAAAGAGACATAGAGATAAGAAGTGAAAGATAATATTTTCCATATCGTGGCATTCTTTACGGTTGCCATCTGGGGGACGACATTTGTGTGGACGAAACTACTGATTATCAATGGTCTTTCGCCCGCACAAATCTTCACGCTCCGCTTCATCATCGCCTATGTGATGCTTACTGCCTTCTCTTTGCTTCGCCCGTTGTTTCTACGTGGCAAGCTGAAGACAGCGTATCCTGAGAAATGGAGAAAGATACAGCATAAATGGGTTGCAGACAACTGGCGCGACGAACTTGTCATGGCGGCATTGGGAGTGACTGGAGGCTCCTTGTATTTTCTGAGCGAAAACGAGGCTCTTCGCTTCACCACAGCCACCAACGTGTCGCTTATAGTCTGTTCGTGCCCACTATTCGCAGCCATCGTCATCGGTATGTTCTACAAGTCCGAGCGTTTCAGGTTGTGGCAGACCGTGGGGTCGCTATTGGCGTTTGCCGGTATGGCGATAGTGGTGCTCAACGGCAGGTTTGTGCTCCACCTGTCTCCCATCGGCGACGGCCTTGCCTTCACGGCATGCATGTGTTGGGTGTTCTACTCGTTGCTGATGAAGCTCGTAATGGACCGTTACTCGGCATTGTTTATCACGCGTAAAGTGTTTTTCTATGGAGTACTGACTATTCTGCCCTACTATCTGATAGAGCCCGACATGCCTTCGGCAGAAGTGCTTTTCCGCCCGGAAGTGATGGTCAACTTGTTGTTCCTTGGCTGTGTTGCTTCCATGCTCTGCTATCTCACGTGGAGTTGGTGTATGGCGAAGCTTGGTGCCGTAAAATGTACCAACTGGGTCTATTTCAATCCCATCACTACCATCATTGTAGCATGGTTTGTATTAGACGAACAGATTACTCTCTTCTTTCTCGTAGGCTCACTCTTCATCCTTTCGGGGATGTATATGAGTGGCAGGAAAAAACTTAAATAAAATAATATTATGAGTGCAGGCAAATGGATTGGCGGTATAATCGGATGGATTACCGCAGGACCACTCGGGGCATTGGCCGGAGTGGCAATAGGAGCATTGTTCGACACAGGACTTGACTCAGTAAATAATCCCGGCAACTCGGGAACACGCAGCGGGGCTTTCGGCAACAGCTATGATACTGCCCGCGAGTATAACGCCGACGAACAGCGCAGCAGCTTCATGTTCTCGCTTCTCGTACTGGCTTCGTATGTAATAAAGGCCGACGGACGGATTATGCATTCGGAAATGCAGCTCGTAAGGGAGTTTTTGCGTCATAACTTCGGCTTGTCGGCTCAGACACAGGGTGAAGAGATTCTACTGCGACTCTTCGACGAGCAGAAACGTCAAGGACGCCTTCTGTTTAAAAACACCGTGGCAGACTGCTGCAACCAGATTGCTCAGTTCATGGACTATTCACAGCGTCTGCAATTGGTCAACTTCCTTGTGCTTATATCTCAGGCCGATGGCAGTGTAGACCCAACAGAGGTCACTGCCATCCGTGAGTGTGGCACTTGGCTCGGTCTGTCACATGCAGACATCGAGTCGCTCTTCAATCTCAAAGGCGACAGTCTTGAAGAAGCCTACAAGGTGCTTGGTGTGTCTCCCGACGCTACCGACGATGAAGTGCGCAAGGCATATCGCAAACTAGCCCTCGCCCATCATCCCGACCGCGTTGCCACCCTTGGCGAAGACGTGAAGAAAGCTGCTGAAAAGAAGTTTCAGGAGATTAACGCCGCCAAGGAAAAAGTGTTTAAGGCAAGGGGGATGTAGGGATTGATTATTGATTATTGATTATTGGTGATTGGTTATTTTACCAGTTCTTCACACAGTTTTCTTTGCAACACCCTTGCGTCAAGCACCGACATCTCGCTGTCCATGATGGCAAAGGCAAGCAAGTGGCCGTTTGAGGCTTCACAAAAGCCGGCAAGGGAACTGATGCCATAGGGATGAGACAGAGTGCCGGTTTTCGCACTCACCTTTCCACGGGTCTTCGGACCTGTCATCTCACGGGCCAATGTTCCGTCAACACCAGACACAGGGAGATTACGTTCCAGAGAGGCACGAATCTCCTTGTTTTTATATCCAAAACGCAGTATTGTTGTAAGGGCCTTGGGCGAGAGACGATTGTAGATACATAGGCCGCAGCCATCGTGTATGCACAATGTCCGGTCGGTCATCCCGAGGTCGTTATGCAAGAATCTACGCAGGTAAGCCACACCGCTCGCCACAGGGTCAGCCTCAGGATTTTCCCTATGTCCTATGGTGTAGAGCATTGCAGTGGCCTGAGTGTTGGAACTGTTTTTCCACATTCTCTTCACTACATCGTCTATAGGCCGCTTTACGGTGTGCACCGCCTTCATACCTTTGGGAGCATGAGCCACAACCACCTGGCTGTCAGCCACTGCCACTCCATGAGCCCTTAGCGAAGCCTTTAGGTTTTTCACCACCTTGTCGCCTCCCTTATATAGCAATCCATATTTCGAGAAAGTGAGATCCCATGGATACCAGTGTCTTTCGCTTTTCACGGGTTCTGTTATTGTGAGGTCCACATAAATCTTTCCCTCCACCTTTTTCACCCCGCAGTCTTTCACAGCCTTCGAGAAGTCGTTAAGGTCGGCAGCCATCAGCTGCGGGTCGAGTCCGGCTTTGAAGGCAATATTTCCTGTGAGAGTGCCATCGTGTGTCACCTTTCCTGAAGTAAGCATCTCCGTATGATATTCATAATTACTTCCCAAAAGGTGAAGCCCGGCAATTCCGGAAAGCAGTTTCATGCATGATGCAGATGGCAGGGCCAGAGTGTCGTTGCATCCGTAGACAGGTTTGTCGGCAGTGATGTCAAACACATGGAAAGCGAAATTGCCCTGCGGTCGAGGTTTTTGTGCAAAGCATTCCAGTCTGTTGCGCAGGGCAGTATCCACGGGTATTGTGTTTATCGTGTCTATGTCATTATGCTCGCCATCAGCCTTGTTTCCATTCGAGCAGGCTGATATTGCACAAGTCACCATTGCGCATACAATAGCCGTAATCACGACAAACATCATATTTCTGTTTTTCATGTTTTCTCTTGCGATTATTCTATTTAGCAATGAAATATAATCCAGGTTATTTTGAGCCTATCTTTATTGTTTTGGTAGCCTTTATCGGCTTGCCGCTACTGGTAAGGCTCGACTTTGTTGTAGTCGTTGTCTTTGTCGCCGCCGATTTTGATGTTGTTGTCTGCGGCGTGTAATATTGTTTAGCCTCGTTCATCCATCCCTGTATGTTCTTTATTCTGCTTTCATCGCTTGGGTGGTCGCTGAGCAAAGAGTAAGAGTTACCGGTAGCGGCAGCCATACGTTTCCAGAAGTCGATAGCCACCATTGGGTCATATCCAGCCATGGCAGCAAAGATGATGCCGAGATGGTCGGCCTCGTTTTCCTGGCTACGTGAATAAGCAGCCCCACCCAGAGCCGAACCTAATCCAAACACTGTTGAGCTGATGGTCTGCAGGTTAGTGCTGGCGCCAGTTCCCTGAAGCACAGCCCCGAGTATCTGTCCTCCATATTGTTTCCTTATTTCGTTGCTCATGCGTTCAGCCGAGTGTTTTGCCACGGCGTGTGCTATCTCATGTCCGAGCACCACTGCGAGCGAAGCTTCGTCTTTCGTTACGGGCAGCAGTCCCTCGTACACCACTATTTTTCCTCCGGGCATGCAGAAAGCGTTTACGCTTTTGTCCTGCACTAGGTTAAACTCCCACTTATAGTTGGCCACTTCCTGTGCCATTCCGTTTTGCTGCAGGTATGACACCACAGCATTAGCCAACCTTTGTCCGCAGCGTTTCACCATTGCCGTATTTGTAGCGTTCGTCGACACCTTGGCTGAATTCATATATTCTTGATACTGCTGGTTGCTTAGACTTAGTACTTGTTCGTCGCTCACCAGTATATTCTGCTTTCTCCCCGTGATAGGCACAGTGGATGATGTTCCGCATCCCGCCAGCATCATAGCAACCAGTGCCATTGCAAAAAATTTGTTTTTTATCATTATATATTCAATAATTCTTAAATTTCTCTGCAAAATAAGTGAAAATAAATGAGAAAACCAAGGAATTACCCAAAAAAAAAGGACCCGCACCTAAAAAAACTGGTGCAAGTCCATCTTCATCTGATATTGTTCTCTCTCTCTTTTCTGAATTTACTTGTTCAAACCACGATTGTTGAGTGTGGTGTTGAGGATCATCACGTAAGTTCTGTACTGCTTGTCGTTCAGCAGGTAGTGCATATACTTGAGGTCCTTGTTCACAGCCTTCTTCACGAGAGCGTCGCGATCGTCTTCATTGGCCTGAGAAGCAATAAGCATCTCTCCACAGAATGTGCGGTGTACGTCAGCCACGCTTTCCACCTGGTCAACGGTGAGTTTCAGAGCGTCACTCAACCTCGACATATTCACTGTCATGTCATAGGCATTAGCGTTGTTTACGTTGTTTGCCTTCTCATCTTTTGCGAATGTTGCTGTCAATGTCAATGCTGCAACAACTGTCAAAAACAATCTTTTCATAATGTTACCCTTTCTAAATCTTTTGTTAAACCTAAATAGTTAAATGTTATCCTTTTGTCTTTTGACGCTGCAAAATTACTATGTTTTTTTGATACCCGCAAGAAAAACAAGTCATTGTTTGCGCACACAAGCTTATTAATTGACACAAATCAAACTAAAGGCACAACAAACTGTAAGTTTTCGCTAAAATCTTACGCCTATCGACAATGAGTTGCCCGTAAAGGCGAGCGAAGCGTTGTATTTTGGAAACAGCTTATCTGAAATGTAGTATGCCAATTCCGTAGAAAGCACTCCAATGGCGGCACCTGCACACACGTCGTACCAATGGTGGCGGTCTCTTATCACCCTGTCGACGCTTACTCCCGCCGCCACGGCATATCCTCCCACGGCAATCCAGGGCGACACATGTCCGAACTCCTTTTGCAGTGCGTGAGCTCCTGCAAACGACATTGTGGCATGTCCTGACGGGAACGACTTGTTGTCGCTGTTGTCTGGACGCCATTCGTGTATGGTGTGTTTCAGTCCGTAGGTCACCACTCCAGCCACTACATAGCTACCGAGCACGCTTGCGCAAAACTCAAGGTCGTCCTTTGTATTGCTGTCCACTCCGCAAAGCTTCATCGTGAGTGTGGTGAGCATTGGCAGATGTTCAAGTGCATCGTCAAAGGTGTCGCTCTTTGGCTGAGCCGACGAGTTAATCATCGACATGCAAAACAAGACAGCCATCAAGACCCGCCTTATAAAATGAGACTTGTTATTATTCCACATACATTTTTCTGAATTTTCCCCTACTCTTTCCAAGGTCTATCTGCACTCCGACGTTGAAGTCGAAGAAGCCGTTGCTTCCAGCCGCCACCGACATGCCAGTTCCCGATACACCTCCCGTAAATTCACTCGTGATTACCTGGTATGCCATGTCTGCATACACGCTGAGCCTTCCTTTCACCTTGTATGTGCCTCCCAGTCCTACTCCCACCATAGGCGATGAAGAGCTGATGGCGAGGTTGCATCCGAGTCCTGCCCGCGGAAAGACATAGAAGTTCCACTTCTGGTCGGGATCGTAGTCCATGAAAATGTTTTTCACGCTCACCGGGCAGTCCACCGAAAGAATGACTATTCCTCCCTCATCGATGTTGCTTGTCGGGTCTTCGGCCGGTCCCACCCATTCCAGGTGTTTGTTTTCAAACAGTGGCAGTCCGTTTTCCCAGTTCACCTTTCCTCTTACCGCCACATGTGGCGAGAACCACTTTCCCAAAGCCACGTCCAGTCCGAATGTTTTTCCTTTTGGAAACACCTGTGAGAAGTTGCAGCCATAGGGGTTCTGCAGTGTCATGTCGAGTCCGGCCTGTACAAACCAGTTGCCCCATATAGATCCTGTCACCGTCTGTTGCTTGTCTTGTGCCGTAGCTAATGTCACTCCACCTATTATATATATAAAGAGAGACAGTATTCTATTTCTTATCATGCTTATAGTTCAATTTTCTTAAATCCCCTTGTTTTTCCCAATTCCAAAGTCACGCCGAGGTCTATATCGAAGAATCCGTTGCTGTTTGAACCTGTTCCTGTGTTTTTTTCCACTCCCACGAATCCACTCGACACCATATTGTATGCCACATCGAAATAAATACCGATGTTGTCAGTTATCCTGAACGTGTTTGCCACTCCAAGTCCAAGCAGAGGTGTACCTTTCGACACACCGAAGTTATAAGCTCCACCTAATCGTGGAAACACCTGCAAGTTCCACAGTCTGTCGGTGCGGTATCCGCAGAAGAGATTGTGTATGTCAAACTGTATGTCGCCCACGAAGGTGACATATCCGCCTTTGTCCATATTCTCGCCTGGCTGATAAAAAGGTGCGAGCCAGTTGTCGTGTCCGTTTTTCAGCAGTTTTATTCCGTTTTCCCAGTTCACCCTTCCCCTGATAGTGAGTTCAGGAGTGAACCTTTTTCCGAGGGCAGCATGCACTCCAAACGACTTTCCGTTAGGGAATACATCGCCAAAATCATGTCCATACGGGTTTTGTAACGACATGTCGAGACCCGCCTGTACAAACCAGTTGCTCCAGAACGAGTTCACCACATATCCTTCCTTTTTTTCTTGTGCTGCGATGTTCATTACAGCAAGCATTAT
>SAMEA3663084__coassemble_235_pt1 | contig 19718 bp, 14 predicted proteins | sample SAMEA3663084__metabat2_high_PE_009 | metagenome-assembled genome bin SAMEA3663084 (sample SAMEA3663084) | pig gut metagenome | biome: pig gut; feature: pig-associated habitat; material: faeces | place: France | collected 2012
GATTTGTTCCATGTATATCTTTCCGTCGCGCTTTGCTATGAGCTGGGCTGTGGCAAACTTGATGCCGTCGATGTTTATGGGCAGTATGCACATTGTGCCGGCTGGAATGGTGAGCTTGGGCAGTTTTATTCCGCAGGCTTCGAGCCTTACGCCTTTTTTGGTGGAGAGGTTCTGCAGGCGTTCGTAGTTGTTGATGAAAATGAATGCGCTATGTCCCTGAGAGCGGTATGACCAGCGGAGGAATGTGTCGTCGCCTTTCCTTATGTCCTGTCGGCAAGGGAATGTGGTTTCCATTGGCGCAAGCAGCTCGCCATAGTCTTGCATGAAAAGGTGTAGCTTGCGCAACATGTAGTAGTGGGGCAAGGTCTGTCCGAATTCGCCGAGTGGTGCCTGGAAGTCGTAGTTCTTCACTGGCATGTCGTTGTAGTTTGTGGCAATAGTTCGTTGCATCTCGTTGAGCCACGTCTGTCCTTCGGGGTTTGTTCCACCGTGATACATGTAGTAGCCGAGGAGATTGGAGCCGCTGCCAAGTTTCACCAATGCCATCGAATAGGCATCTTCAGGATAAATATATGGACGGCGGTGGTATGCTTGCATCATGCCTCCGCCAAGTTCGCAGGTGAAATACGGATACTGCTCGTCACCCTCGTTGAGCCGCTCCTTTTGCTTGCCAAGTTGTTCGGTGGCAATGGCTGTGGAGGAGCGGAACGCCTTGAAGTTGAACGCCTTGTAGTAGTTGCCGGCCGTCTCCTCAATCGACCGTTCCCAAAATCCGTCTGCATAGTCGCCATATAGTGGAATCATCTCGCCGAAGGGTACAGGTTTAGATAGTTCAGGCCAACCTGTGCGTGTATAGAACGGCAGGTCGAAGCCGATACCCTTGGCCATGTGTTTCAGAGCCATCAGATAGTCGCCGGAGCCACGATACTCGTTGTCGAACTGACACGCCATCAGCGGTCCGCCATCCTTCCATTGCAGTCCCTGTATCTGTGAGAATATCTGTCGGTAGAGCTTATCTACAAAAGACAGGAATTTAGGATCCTGCGAACGTGTCTTGCATCCCTTGGTAAAGACCCAGTCTGGAATGCCTCCGTTGCGTACCTCACCGTGGCAGAAAGGTCCGATACGCAATATTACAGGCAGTTGTTCCTCCTTACATATCTCAATAAACCGACGCAAGTCGCGCTGTCCGCTCCAGTTGAATATACCCTCCTGTTCTTCTATGTGGTTCCAGAATACATAAGTGGCAACGATAGTCACTCCTCCCTCCTTCATCTTCCTCACCTCGTCCTTCCATTCGCTTGCAGGGATGCGCGAGAAATGAACTTCTCCCATGACAGGCACTACTCTCTGTCCGTCAATTATCAAACTCTTGCTGTCCCATTTTACCTCAGGAACTAATATTTTATTTTCATTCAACGCCGGCTTCAGCTCGTCTGGCGAGTCGTTGGTGAACATATCTACCTTAGGAGCGGTCTTTGTGAAGAAATTGTTGATCGTTTCCGGACTAACACGGAGCGATGGGGCGAAATCTTCGCTCTGCATGTATTTAAGGATGGCATGGCGCATTTGTCGTGCTACAAGGCGGCTGGAAAGGTTGCTGCTGATGTCCATGGTAGTCATCAGCAATGTGCCGTTCAGCACTTTTGCTTCTATTATCATGCCCAATTTGCGGTTTACGTGCCATGTGTCGATTGGTTGCACTGGCGACTGATATTCGGATGGTAGTTCCATGAGGTTCATCACCTGAGCTTTGTTTAATAACTCCCACCAGTTGAGGTTGCTCCACGAGTCGGTTGGGAAATCGTGTTTGAATAGCGGATGGCTCGTTTCTATGTAGGCTCCAGTAGTGTGAGGCGGACGCATCTTAAACCACGAAGTGTTCCAGAATACTGGTAGATAGTGTTGCTTGATGTCGTTGCCCAAAGTCACTTTACCAGCAGCTGTGACCAGTACTTTCCCGCCGTTTTCAAGCACCTTGAGGGCTTGGGAGTCGAGTGTGTCGGTGATGTGAACAGCGTTTGCTGTTTGTTCCTTTTCTGCAATTTCGGGATATATCCAGAAGTCCCAGTGATTATGCCATTGTCCGTTAATTGTGATTGAAAGAGTCATTTTCGATGGAGCGGTGATAGCAGACAAGTCTTGTATCACGCTTCCCACACCAGAATGTTTGCCCAATGGCAGTTGAAGAGTGGCCAACGTGCCTTTTGCAAGCATTGTATTGTCGGTGTTGTTAGTGATGCAATATGTTATCTTGGCTGTTGTATCGCTAAGAGCGTTATAAACATCCACAGGAATGGTAAGCGTCTCGTTAGCCCCGAACACGAACTTCGGAAACTTTGCCAATGGCACTAAGGGTGAGCAAAACTCTTTCCATTCGGTAGCTGTGACATATCCTTTCTCGCGCCAATTGACGTTTAGTATACCAACAAGAGCTGTGCCTTGGCCGCTATAGTCGTTAAGTCCTAACAGCTGAAAACCAGCATAGTCGTTGGTGCGTAAGTTGCGTTCAATGTCATATTTATAGCAGAGCGTCTGCAGTTGTCCGCTTGCAGATAAGAATTTTCCAGCCTGTGAAGCCATGCCATTATCAGCGAGCATGTCTTTGAAAATCTCGAAATTCTTTGCCTTGTACACACCAGTATATTGTGGTATTTCGCTAAAGTCGGGAAATGCACACCATTGTCCTAGTTCGTGGGCGATGATGGGTGAATTATTTGCTTCTGCGAATGGGTAGTTTCTTGGAAAGTCCATCATTCTGCAGAAGTCATCATTGGACTGCGGAGCGCTGTTTTTCCATTCGAGACCTCTTGCTCCACCTTTTACGTGAAACTCAGAACCATTATCCCAAGCCCATCCGCCACCAACTGATGCTCCGCAATATACCTTCGTTGGGTCGTATTCGTGCATTTCCTTCACCCAGTCGTTGCAGTAGTTCACCCAGTCGCCAGCCGGCTCATTTCCTGCAGCCATCATTACGAATGAAGGATGATGTCCGTAGGTGTCGATTATACGTTTAGATTCTTCAAGAAGATATTTGTCTATCACTTGTCCTCTTCTTAGCTTTACTCCATGATTAGGCCATGAAGGTCCCTCTGGTTGTAGATATATTCCGACCTTGTCAGCTGCAGCAAAAGCAGCCTCCGGTGGACAATAACTATGGAAACGCACATGATTCAAGCCATATTCCTTACATTTTCTGAAGATGCTAATCCACGATTCCTCATCTGTAGGAGGAAACCCAGTCATAGGAAAACAACAACTCTCAACAGTTCCTCTTAGCCATATCGGCATGCCATTGAGATAGAATTGTCGCCCTTTTGTTTTTATGTCTCTTATACCGAATGTGACATTTATCTCACGGCCTTTATGATTTACCTTTCGAGTATAGAGATAAGGGTCAAACTCGCTCCATAATCGCATAGAGTCGCCAAGTGCAAATTTATAGCACTCTTCGTCAATCTTGACAACAACTTCACGAGAGGCGATGTCTGGTTGTATTCGGATTCGTGGCTGAGGAGAAGTGCGCAGTTCGATTCGTCCTGTGATGCCGTTCCAGTTGCCCTGAGTCTGGTCTGTCACGCTATGTGAGTCCTGTCCCACTCCCACGTTTTCAATACCATTATACACTTGGATGGCAATCACGTTGTCGGTACCTGTTCTAACAAAATCTGTGATATCATATTCATGAGGAGTTGACAATGACATTTGGTGGCCAACTTCCCGTCCGTTTACACTTACAATGGTCTCGATATGCGGTCGCTCCAAGAAAAGCCACACACGCTTCTTTTTCCATGTCTTGGGAATATTCACTGTGCGCTTATAGCAAGCCGCTCCTACATAATGTTTGTTGGGTGTGAGGAAAAAGGGATATTTCACGTTACCTTCCATGCGGTATTTCGCCATGAAGGGATTGAAATAATAGGAAGAGTCGTAAGTTGAGCCCGTCCATATAGTATTTGCAGTCACCTCGTTTCCTTTACCATTGGTTTGCATCGAGCCAGGTAACATGACGAAGTCGTCAGATGAGGCTTCTTTTTCTATTGTGAAATTCCATTTTCCTGATAAGTCTATAGTCTGTTGTGCATAGGTCGTATTAAAGCACAACATCATCATAAAGGATGTTAGTAGGCTATGTATTTTCATTCATTTAAGAATAATAGGTTATTTTGTTTATGCTAGCGTGATGTTTTTTACATCTACATGTTCATGTAGGAAGATCTGAGCAGACTCGCGGAACTTGTCTGGATTTTCAGTTGTAAGATATTCAACATTACCTCCCTTAGAGCATTTTTGCTCCATTTCCGGATGTCGCAGAAAATAGTTTTTTAGGCTTTCAGCCACATATTCCCCTTGTGGAATGATGCGTATCCCAGGCTCTACATATTTTACTATCTTCGGCATTAGCAGCGGATAGTGAGTGCATCCAAGTATTATTGCGTCGATATTTGGGTCGAGCCTCATTAGTTGGTCAATGCGTTTCTTCACAAAATAGTCTGCTCCGGGGCTGTCTGCCTCGTTGTATTCGACTAATGGCACCCAGAAAGGACAAGCCACTCCAGAAACAACAATATCTGGGTAGAGCTTTTGTATTTCGAGGTTATAACTTTCACTTTTTATTGTGCCTTCAGTGGCAAGAACTCCCACGTGACGGCTTTTGGTAAGCTGTCCTATGACTTCTGCCGTAGGTCTGATGATGCCGAGCACACGTCTTTCCGGGTCGATTTTGGGAAGGTCAACTTGTTGTATGGTTCGTAAGGCCTTTGCCGAGGCTGTGTTGCATCCGAGAATAACGAGCTGGCATCCCATATCAAAGAGTTTTATTACAGCCTGTCTTGTAAACTCATATACGACATCGAAAGAGCGCGGACCATAAGGCGCACGGGCGTTGTCTCCGAGATACAGGTAGTCGTATTCGGGTAACAGATGGCGTACGCCATGAAGAATGGTCAGTCCACCATAGCCTGAGTCAAAGATGCCGATAGGAGACATTAAGGATGTTTTTTTATTGAAGTTTTTCCTTCAGTAAGCCTGTAAGGTTGATGCTACGCGCAGGGTTGATATATGGGCATGCATCAGAGTCGGTATTGACGATAAGGGTAAGATTCAATTCTGCACCGGTTTGATTCAGAAGTTCTTGTATACGTTTGTGTAGAGGAGCGTATATTTCTTTTTCAGCCTGTGCCATCAATCTTCTGCTTTCTTCTTTGAACGCAATGTTTTTGTTCATCAGTTCCTGAAGTTCAGTTTGACGCTTTTTAAGAATGGTCAGAGGGAAGTCTTTTTGTCCTTCGAGAAACTCCTCATATTTTTTGTTGAAATCGTTTTTCACCCTTATTGCTTCTTCTTCGTATTTTGCCTTAAGTTCTTCAATCTGCTTTTGTGCAATGTTGTATTCTGGCATAGACATGAAGATTTCGCCATAGCTGAAATATCCTACCGTGGCTGCCGCTTGTTGTGCGGCAGCCACTGGATATGCAGTTTCAACATCCTGTGCCTTTGTCGAAGTAGTCGACAAGGCAATAAGTATTGAAATAAGAATCAGTTTCATTAGCAATTATTTGATGCCCAACTTTGCTTTTACCTGAGCAGTCACATCAGTGCTGAGTGTGGTGCTGATGTAAGGAATGCCACCGGTCATGTCCATGATATATACATATCCGCCAGCTTGTCCGATAGCCTTGATGGCATCAACCACCTTGGTTGTGATGGCTTGCATTTTCTCCTGTGATGCACGAGCGAGAGCCTGCTGGTTGTCCTGATAGCTTTGCTGAATCTTCTGCTGCATTTCCTGCAGTTCAGTTTCGCGGCGTTGTTTGATGTTGTCTGGCAGTGTGTTGGCGTTAGCCTCGTAGTCTTTCACTTTCTTTGTGAATTCCTCCTGCATACCCTTCAGGTCAGCCTCATATTGCTGCTGGAGAGCGTCGATTTCTGTTTTCGCCTTAGTGTATTCAGGCATAGCCTGGATTACTTCCTGCGAGTTAACGTGTCCGAATTTCTGTGCCATGGCAGCAATAGGTGCCAGCATCAGGATCATAAAAAGTACTTTTTTCATCTTTGTATAATAATTAATTATTGTTTATAATCTGGTGTTACTTATATCCGAGTTTGGACAGGACCTCGTCGGAGATGTCAATTTTCGGACTTCCGAATATTATTCCGCTGTCGCTTGCCCTGTCGATGACGAGTTGATATCCACGCATGTCGGCAATATCTTTCACGACGTTGTATATTTCGTCTTGTATAGGTCCCATTAGACTTGCGCGTTTTTTATACAATTCACCTTCGGGTCCAAAATACTTACGTTTGAGTTCGCTGGCCTCCTGCTCTTTCTTCATAATGGCGTCCTGTTTTGCCTTTTTCTGTTCTTTTGACAAGAATGCCGACTCGTTTTGATAGTTCTTATACATTGTTTGCGCTTCGGTGTTAATGGCTTCCACTTCAGCCTGCCATTTTTTCGACACCTGGTTCAGTTGCTCGTTAGCCCGCTCGTAAGCTGGAATATTCTTAAGTATGTACTCCATATCGAGGAGTGCAAACTTCTGTGCGTTAGCTGCCATGGTTGTCATTGCCGCAACAATCATTAAAAATATCTTCTTCATAAATCTCTTTAATTCTTTAATTTTTAATTATTAATTTCAGCTAAACTGATTAGAACTCCTGTCCGAGTATGAAGTGGAACTGACTTCCACCCTTTGTTCCTGTAGACAGTGCTTTGTCGAATCCATAAGCCCAGTCGATACCCATAAGACCGACCATAGGCAGGAAAATACGAACACCGACACCAGCAGAACGTTTCATGTCGAATGGATTGAACTTGTTAGTGTCGTACCATGCGTTACCACCTTCGAGGAATCCAAGACCATAGATGGTTGTGTTGCCGAGCATAAACGGGTAGCGCAGCTCGAGTGTGAATCGGTCGTAGGCATATCCCAGTGAAGAATATGGTGTGAGTGATCCGTTTTCGTAACCACGGAGTGCGATGGTTTCCTGTGCGTATCCTGTAGAATATCCACTCATACCATCACCACCCACATAGAAGGTTTCAAACGGTGACTTCTTGTTCTTGTTGTATGAACCGAGGATACCGAATTCGCATCGTGTCATCAGCACGAGACACTTTTGTCCGCTAGTGAGTGCTGTATATGTCTTTGACTTGAACTTCCACTTGTGGTATTCTATCCAGCGGTATTTTTCCTGCTGCTCTTGTTCGAATGTGGCGGAATTGCGGTCGGTGGCAAGGGTTGCGTAGTCTTTGTTGTCAAACTTCGACCATGGTGGAGTAAGTGTGACAGAAGCCATGAATTCCGAACCGCAACGAGGGAAGAGCTGGTTGTCGGTACTTGTTCTTGCAAGTGTAATGCCGAGGTTGACGTTGTTACAGTTACCATTGCTGATGATGAAGTACTGCCAGTCGCGGAGCATGTATCTTTGGTAGCTGAGCGACATTGACAGCTGGAAGTAGTCGTCGGGCCAGCGAAGGCGTTTGCCCCATCCTACTGAGAATCCGAAGAGCTGTACGTATTTGTCGTCGTCCAAGTAACTCTCGTAGTTGTTATAATAGTTGTTATACGAGCCATATCCTCCGTAATAGCTGTACATGGAGTTCATCCATGAGCTGTTATAGTAATTGCTGTTTACGTCGGTCTGTTTTGAGTAGTAAGCTCCGATGTTGAATGCGTTTGGACGCTTGCCTCCGAACCATGGTGCAGAGTAGTTTATGGAGTATGACTGGTAGTATGATCCGTTGGTCTGTGCCGAGAGTGCGAGTTGTTCTCCGTCGCCAATAGGCATGATGCCACGGTGCATTTTGTTCTTGCCGAAGAGGTTGCGCATTGAGAAGTTGTTGAGCTTCAGAGATATTCGACCGATTACACCAGTCTGTCCCCAACCGAGTGAGAATTCCACCTGGTCGTTTGATTTCTGTTCGAGTGGCCAGTTGATGTCCACTGTTCCGTCTTCATAGTTTGGTTGTATGTCAGGATTGACTTTTTCCGGGTCGAAGAATCCCATTGAGGCAATTTCTCTTGCTGTACGCATGAGAGCGTCCTTAGAGAAGAGGTCGCCAGGCTTTACTTTCAGTTCTCGTCTTACAACGTCTTCATAGAGTCGGTCGTTACCATAGATTCTTACATGGCTTACGTGAGCCTGTTGTCCCTCGCTGATACGCATTTCCACGTCTACGGAGTCGCCTACGATGTTCACTTCCGTAGGAACGAGAGAGTAGAAGAGGTATCCGTTGTTCCAATAGTAGTTGCCCACGGCATCTTCGTCCTCCGACAGTCTTTTGCGCATTTCCTTTTGGTTGTATACGTCTCCTGTCTTCATTCCGAGCATCATGTTGAGTGCGTCAGAATTGATGATGGTGTTGCCTACCCATGTAATGTTACGCAGATAGTATTTTTGTCCCTCCTCAATCTTGAGATAGATATTGACATGGTTCTCGTCGTGGTTTATTACACTGTCGCGGACGATTGTCATGTCGCGGTATCCCAGTTCGTTATACTTGTCGATGAGGTTCTGCTTGTCTTTTTCGTATCTTTCAGGTGTGAATTTCTTCGATTTCAGGAACGAACCGAGCGTACCAGCCTCGTGTGTTTTCGAGAAGACACCTTTTTTGAACAGTCCACCCTTGATTTTTGAGAGTTTGAGGTTGTCGTTACCATCAATGAAGATGTATCGCACCTTCATCTTGTCTTTTTTGTCGATATAGATATCGAGAATGACCTTGTTTTTCTCTGCCACGTCATCTCTCTGCATGATGTTTATTTCGGCGTTTTTGTAACCTTTGTCGTCGAAATATTTCTTTGCGAGGATTTTGGCACGGTCAATCATGTTTGGTGTAATCTGTGAACCTTTCATGATACCGAGTTTAGCTTCCATGTCCTCTCTTTCCGACTTTTTGATTCCGTGGTAGTTGATGTTGCTTACTCTTGGAAGTAGTGCAAGGTTAAAACAAAGGTAAATTTTTGATCCGACGAGAGAGTCGGCCGAAATGCTTACCTTTGAGAACAAGCCATGTCGCCAGTATCTTTTCACCGCTTCGGTGATTTCTTGTCCAGGCACACTGATTTCCTGGCCGACGGAGAGTCCCGATAGACCTGTAAGCACATAGTCCTCGTATCCCTCGACACCTTTTACGGCTATTCCGCCGATGGTACAAGTTCTTGGTGTTCCGGCATATGATATTTCCGGATTGACTATAACATCCTGTGCTTCTGCCTGCAGACAGCAGAAGAAAGTCACGAGTGCGATAGCCGCAAACTTTTTGATTATGTATTTCTTTAAATTAGAAGTGTTCATTCTTCCTTTTTTTCGTTTTCTTTGTTTTCGACTTGTTCTTCTGTCAATCCGAAGCGTCTTTGCTTTTTTTGGTATGTAGCAATGGCCTTATGGAGGTCTTCCTCACTGAAGTCTGGCCAGTAAGTGTCGCAGAAGTACAGTTCGCTGTATGCGATCTGCCACAGCAGGTAGTTGCTTATCCTTATCTCACCGCCAGTTCTGATAAGCAGGTCTGGGTCGGGCATGAAGTTTGTTGTGAGATGTTCTGATATGGTTGATTCACATATATCTTCAATTTTTATCTTTCCTTCTGCCACTTCCCTTGCAATGTCTTTCACTGTTTTTGTTATTTCCCAACGTGAAGAGTAGCTTAGCGCCACGATCATGGTCATTGTCTTGTTGTTGGCAGTGAGTTCCATCAGGCCGTTAAGTTTGTCCTGTACGTTCTTCGGCAGTCGGTCGAAGTCGCCGATGACACGGAACTTCACGTCGTTTTTCATAAACAGTTCGTCTTCCAGGGCAGAGATAATAAGTCCCATGAGTGCAGCAATCTCGTCAGCCGGTCTGTTCCAGTTTTCTGTCGAGAATGTGTAGAGGGTAAGATATTTTACACCGATGCGTGTGCATTCCGACGTTATTCGCCTTACTGCATCCACACCAGCCTGATGCCCGTAGCTACGTACCTTTCCACGTTCTGTAGCCCATCTGCCGTTTCCGTCCATAATGATGGCTACGTGTTCCGGTATTCTTGTCATGTCTAAATTGTATGCCATATATATAGTATTGTATTTATCGATTAATAATCGTCGTTGTGACAAGTGCGGCATTTTGCCCAAAGGTCGTAAGTCACAGCCACTTGAAGCGTGCTGTAGCTGTCCTTGTTCTTAAATGCCCCGCTGCTTGTGATGCCGTATGGGTCTTGCACTCCGTCTATCAGGTCGCTTGTTGTGAATCTCATTACCCACTCTGCCGTGACATTAAGCCGTTTGGCAATTTTGTATTTCACTCCACCGCCCAATGGGAAGTTTGTAGCCACCACTGTTCCTCCTTTTACGCTTGCCACGAAAAGTCCGATCCCTGCCGTGAGGAATGGAGTGAGCCGTTTTGCCCCTCGATAGTCGTTGCCTGTGCCGTATGGCCAGAAGTTATATTCGTAGCGTCCTCCGATGTCGATTATGGAGTTGCTGAACGACTTTTTCCCGTCTGGAAGTTCGGGATAGACAGTGTTGGACTTCGAGTAGTCTCCCTTTATTGGGTGATAGCCTATTGTAGCCGCTATTGCCATCCTCGGGTTCCACTTGTATTTTGCCACAGCTGTGAAAGATGGCTGCATGTTGGCTGTTATACTGCCGTTAAGGTCGCCCTGATATGATGTCAGCCCGATTCCTCCGCCTATTTCGAGGCGGTATTCCTGGTCTTCTTGTGCGTTTGCGGCCAGAGAGGCGATTATCAGTGCTATTACGGCAATTATTCTCATATTGGCTATAAAATATTCTTTGTCTTGTTTATTGCCAAGCTACCTCATTCATGCGGCCTTTCCATACTTGTCCGGTATTGTTGCAGACAATCCAGATATAGTTGTCTTTGTCGGAGCATACGGCCATGGCGGTATTGTATTTGTCAAAGCCGTAGGGGTAGACTATTGTATCGTTGTTGTGCCATGTGAGTCCGTTGTCAAGGCTGAAGTAAATGGCGGCATGAGCTGTTTCCTTGCATGCTCCCAGTCCTTTACCTCCTAATGCAAGTATATAATTGCCGTGGCACACCAGTGTCAGTCCGTCTAGGCTTTTCAGTGGTGATTTGCTGTTGCTGTCGTAGTTGTAGTAAGTCCACTTGTTTTCTTTGTCTTCTATGCTTTTGTCTATAGTCTTGCTCCAGACAAATGCTGTGGAATCAGTGTAGGCAGCCGCTGTGGCATTGTTGCCTGCCAAGAGCACATAGTCGCTGTTGTTGTCGTATTTGAATGGTATGGCGATGTATGAAATATCGTCTGTTGGCACGTATTTGCTGTCAGAGTCCATAATGTCTACGTTCCAAGTCTGTCCTTTGTCTTTCGACACCATGATGTTATTATTGCCGTCAAGGCCGTAAATTTCTTTGGTTGAAGCTGCAATGAGCCTGTCTATTGGCGCATTGTCCATGATTGTGTCATATTGTTGTCCGTTGGTTGTCTTTTTGAGTGTTTTGCCGTCGAGCACGTATAGTATGTTTTCATTCACCAATGCGTTTTTCCATGCGTCTGTTGCAAGTGTTGTATTCAGGTTGTTGAATTGTCTCCCGTTGGCTGCATCAAGCGAATATGTGCTGGTTTTCTCTCCGTCTGATGCGAGAAGAACGATGTTGCCGTTGAGATAGAATGATTTCATGTCCTTTGCAGTTTTTGCAAACGAGCAGTCGGGGTATTGTCTCCACTTGAAGGTGTCGGTCTTTTCCTTGTGTATGTTTACGCTTATGGTATAGTCTTTCTTTCCGAGTCCGCTTGACGAGAATACGGTTACAGTTCTTGGTTTTGAAAAGTCGATGCTGTCTGAAGTGCTGAAATATGCCAAAGAGTCGTTTGTCATTGACTTTATGGCAGCAAAGCTATTGTTTTTTGTTGTGTAAGTACAGAGTATTTTTGTAGGGTCAGTGCCCACGGGCAGTGAATCGACGTTGTATATGAGTCCTTTTAGCTGGTCGATAATGAAGTTATAGCTGTTCACCGTTGTGCTGACCACCACGTATGTTGAATCTTTGCCTTGTGATGATGTTGTGTGCATGGTCATTTTGGCACTTGACAATGCAAATGACGTGATAGCGGCATCGTCATAGAAAGTGACGGTGTCGTCATCAGAGTTAAGGCATGAGGCCATGGTTATTGCTGTTGCAAATAGCAAGCATAGAGCTCTGAAATGTATTCTCATCAATAGTTTTTTTAATTTTTAGGTGCAAATTTACTTAGTTTTCTTCAAATATCCGCAACTTCTTACTTTATATTAAGTTAAATATATGATAAAAAGTGGCTTTTTATGACTTCTTTGTAAAAAAAGGCCCTTTTTTTTGTTTATTTCGCCCTCTTTTTTCATTAGTTTCACTATTTGTCCATAAAACAAAAAAGAGCGGTAATGTCCGCTCTGTGTATATGAAAAGTGTTATCTCACATTTGTGTTTTTTAGCATGACTATTCCCAATGCCATCATGGCTATTGTGACAATCATGATAGTTATCATTTGTATATCCATCAACATTTCTTTTTACCTTATAAACTTACTAAAAATTGGCCCTACCGACAATCACTTGCCAGTAGAGCCTCATGTACAAAGATATATTAGAGTGTTATGACTCTTGTGAATATTAAAGCTGTGGACCAGCGGCTACGAGTGCCTTACCAGCTTCGTTAGTTGTGTACTTAGCGAAGTTCTTGATGAAGCGTGCAGCGAGATCCTTAGCCTTCTCCTCCCACTGGCATGCGCACTCGTAAGTGTCGCGTGGGTCGAGGATAGCTGGATTTACGTTTGGAAGTGATGTTGGAACCTCGAAGTCGAACATTGGGATCTTCTTGGTCTCAGCCTTCAGGATTGAACCATCGAGGATAGCGTCGATGATACCGCGTGTATCTGGAATAGAGATACGCTTGCCTGTTCCGTTCCAACCAGTGTTTACGAGGTATGCCTTGGCACCGCTCTTCTCCATCTTCTTAACGAGTTCCTCAGCATACTTTGTTGGGTGAAGCTCGAGGAATGCCTGGCCGAAGCAAGCAGAGAAGGTAGGAGTTGGCTCAGTGATGCCACGCTCTGTACCAGCGAGCTTAGCTGTGAATCCAGAGAGGAAATAGTACTGGGTCTGTGCTGGTGTCAGGATAGATACTGGAGGAAGTACTCCGAATGCGTCAGCTGAAAGGAAGATAACGTTCTTTGCAGCTGGAGCTGATGAACCTGGCTGGATGTTGTTGATGTGGTTGATTGGGTAAGAAACACGAGTGTTCTCGGTCACTGACTTGTCGTTGAAGTCAATCTTGCCGTCAGCAGCTACGGTTACGTTCTCGAGAAGAGCGTTGCGCTTGATGGCACCATAGATGTCAGGCTCGTTCTCCTTTGACAGGTTGATAACCTTTGCATAGCAACCACCTTCGAAGTTGAACACGCCATTGTCGTCCCATCCGTGCTCGTCGTCACCGATAAGGCGACGCTTCGGGTCGGTAGACAGAGTGGTCTTACCTGTACCTGAGAGACCGAAGAAGATAGCTGTGTTCTTACCGTTCATATCGCAGTTTGCAGAGCAGTGCATAGAAGCGATGCCCTGGAGTGGGAGGTAGTAGTTCATCATAGAGAACATACCCTTCTTCATCTCACCGCCGTACCATGTGTTGATGATTACCTGCTCGCGGCTTGTTACGTTGAATGCAACGCAAGTCTCAGAGTTCAGGCCAAGCTCCTTGTAGTTCTCTACCTTTGCCTTAGAAGCGTTGTAGATAACGAAGTTTGGCTCGAAGTTCTCAAGTTCCTCAGCTGTTGGCTTGATGAACATATTTGTAACGAAGTGTGCCTGCCATGCTACTTCAACGATGAAGCGAACAGCCATGCGGGTGTCCTTGTTGGCACCACAGAATGCGTCTACTACATAGAGGTTCTTGTTGCAAAGTTCCTTAACAGCGAGGTCTTTTACAGTTGCCCAAACGTCCTCAGACATTGGGTGGTTGTCGTTCTTATAGTTGTCAGATGTCCACCATACAGTGTCCTTAGAGTTCTCGTCCATTACGATGTACTTGTCCTTAGGTGAACGTCCAGTGTAGATACCAGTCATTACGTTGACAGCGCCAAGCTCGGTCTGCTTTCCAACTTCATAACCCTCAAGTCCTGCTTTTGTCTCCTCCTCGAACAACTGCTCGTAAGAAGGATTGTGTGCGATTACCGTTGCTCCGGTAATGCCGTACTTTGTCAAATCTAACTTTGCCATTTTTTTGTAAATGAATATTATTTGTGAATACTTATTTCTAATGCCTATTGTGACTTTATTCCTCCTTTTTCCGCCGCAAAGGTAGTAATAATTCTCCTATCTGCAAAATTTAGGGGCGATAATTTTTTATTCTGTTATCGTTTTTTCGATAAACTAACAAAAAAATAACATTCCTTTTTTGGTTTTGTAAACTTCATGTTACAAAAATGTAATTCTGTCTGAACTATTTATAATCAGAACAGGCCATAAACGAAATAACCTTCACCGGAAGCTTAAGTCTCCAGTGAAGGTTTCGTTTGTCTTGTCATATTGTTCTATACCACTTCCCAAGTGTCGTTTGTCTCGAGCAGTTCCATGAAGTTGTGATATTTCTTTTGGGCTTTCACTTCTTCAATCTGCTTGTGTACTGCATCGTCGTATGTAGGAGCTTCCACGTCGCGGATCACACCGAGTGCGATAGGGAATCCATGCTCGTTGTCCATCATGGCAAGCTTGAGCTGCAGGGTGTTGTCCTCGCAGTGGGCGTCGTGAACGAGAATGTCTTTCTCGGTGATGCCGTTTTCGCCTATCTTCACTACTTTAAGCCCGAAGCCTTCCTGTACGAGTCCGTATTCGTTGTTCTCGCCGAAGATGAGCGGCTGGCCGTGGCGTACGTAGATAGCGTTCTTCTTTCGTCCTTCCTTGTTATATACAGGGTCGTAGCAACCATTGTTGAAGATGACACAGTTTTGGAGAATCTCGCACACTGATGCACCCTTGTGCTTCCAGGCAGCCTTGAGAATCTCTACTGTTTCCGGAGCGTCGGTAGCTACCGAGCGGGCAAAGAAATGTCCACGGGCACCAAAGCATAGTTCTGCAGGACGGAATGGGTCTTCAACGGTGCCGTAAGGACTTGACTTGCTTACAAAACCGCGTGGTGAAGTAGGGGAGTATTGACCCTTGGTAAGACCATAAATCCTGTTGTTGAGCAGTATCATGTTCAGGTCTATGTTTCGGCGCATGGCATGAATAAAGTGGTTGCCGCCGATGGCGAGTCCGTCGCCGTCGCCGCTGATTTGCCAAACTGTGAGGTTCGGGTTTGCAACCTTTGCTCCTGTGGATATGGCAGCTGCACGACCGTGGATGGTCTGCATGGCGTATGTGTTGACATAGTATGGCAGTCGGCTTGAGCATCCGATACCGGAAATCACTGCCGTTTCGTGTGGAGCGACACCACATTCGGCCATTGCCTTATGCAATGAGGCGAGGAAAAAGTGGTCACCACATCCTGGACACCAACGTGGCTGTCCTTTCTTATAATCTTGTGCTGTAAATTCCATCTTTACTTTCTTTTTTGAGTGATTTATTTTTCAAGTATCTCTGAGAAGTTAGCCACGAGTTCTGCTACTACGAAAGGCTGGCCTTTCACTTCGTTGAACTGGTATGGTGCGAAGTTGTCTACCTTTGAGCGTAGGAAAGCAGCAAACTGTCCGAGGTTTTGTTCTGCCACTACCACCTTTTTATATTTTGTGAGCACTTCGGCAGTGTTCTTTGGCAGAGGGTTGATGTACTTGAACTGAGCCAATGCCACTTTCTTGCCCTGCTTCTGAAGTTCTTCCATTGCCGAGTAGAGATGTCCATAGGTGCTTCCGAAACCTACGATGAGCAGTTCGGCATCATCCTTGTCGCCTTCCACCTCAAGGTCGGGCACTGGTATTCTGGCCACCTTTTCAGCACGGAGTCCGCACATGATGTTGTGGTTTTCCGGTTCTGTTGATATAGCTCCGGTCTTTCCGTCTTTTTCAAGACCACCGAGAATGTGGGTATAGCCTTCCTGTCCTGGTATTGCCCAGTAGCGGACCAGTGACTCTGGGTCGCGCTCGTAAGGAGTGTAGTTGCCCTTTTGCTCAGGTGTCACATAGTGAGGGTTGATGGCGTCGAGGTCTGCTATGTTGGGCAGTTTCCATGCAGCCGAACCGTTGGCAATGAATGCGTCGGTGAGCAAGATCACCGGTGTGAGGTGCTCAAGGGCAATCTTGGATGCTTGGTAGGCAGCGTCGAAACAGTCTGTAGGACTTGTGGCTGCAATCACAGGCATGGGGCTTTCACCATTGCGTCCGTAGAGAGCCTGCAACAGGTCGGTTTGCTCACTCTTTGTAGGCAGACCGGTGGATGGACCGCCACGCTGCACGTCGATGATGACAAGAGGAAGCTCGTCGATGACAGCAAGGTTGATGGCCTCTGACTTCAGGCAGATGCCAGGTCCGGAAGTGGACGTTGCTGCCAGAGCACCTGCAAACGAGGCACCTACAGCACTTGCGCATCCTGAAATCTCATCTTCGCACTGTACGGTGATAACGCCACACGACTTGTGCTTTGAAAGTTCGTGGAGAATGTCTGTGGCAGGAGTGATAGGATATGAACCGAGGAAGAGGCGCAGGCCCGCCTTTTCAGCAGCGGCAATAAGTCCGTATGAGGTGGCCTTGTTGCCAGTGATGTCCATATAACGTCCTTTCTCCTTAGAAGTAGACTCTATTCTGTATGTTGCAGGAACGCTAGCGTGGGTATTGTGTCCATAGTCATAACCAGCCTGCACAACCTTAATGTTGTTCTCTGCAATCTGTGGTTTCTTGGCAAATTTTTCGCGGAGGAAGTTTGACACTAAGTCAAGGTCGCGGTTGAACAACCAGCAGACGATGCCGAGTGCAAACATGTTGCGGCACTTCAGAATGGCCTTGTTGTCCATTCCGCTTTCAGCCAAGCAGTCCTTCACCATCTTTGTGAGAGGGCACTGGATGACGCGGTCCGGGTCGATACCCATTTCTCCAAGATAGTCTTCGCTCTGGAACTTTGCCTTCTCCAAGTCTTTAGGTCCGAAACTGTCAGTGTCGATGATGATAGTGGCCTGAGGCTTGGCATATTTGTACTGTGTCTTCAGGGCTGCTGCATTCATTGCAACAAGTACATCGCACTTGTCTCCCGGTGTGTATACACGACCAGCTCCAATGTGAACTTGGAAACCAGATACTCCGGTCAGAGAACCTTGCGGGGCACGGATGTCGGCGGGATAGTCCGGAAATGTTGATATACCATTACCTACGGTTGCTGACACCGTGGAGAAGATGTTTCCGGCCAACTGCATACCATCGCCGGAGTCACCAGAGAAGCGTACAACCACTTGGTCGAGCTCCTTTACTTCCAATTTTTCTGCCATAGCGTTTTGTTTATTTCATGAATAATAATTCTGAATACTTAATTTTGGGTGCAAATATAGAAAGCTTTATTGAAACAACCAAATATTTTCGCAGAAATCTTTCAAAAATGACAAAAATAATACTCTAACTTATTTTTAGTTGCATTATTATACCCAATTATTTTATTTTTGTGACATAATGTCGTGATAATGTTTCATTTGCTTTCTTTTAGTTGTCGCTTGCTTGCTCTTTTATACTTTTTGTTTATCGCGATGTCCTTTTTTCTTCTTTTTGATAACCCATATCCGATGGGTTATAGTTAATATTCCACGTTTTTCCTTTGCCAACTTGTTTTTTTGCATTATCTTTGCAACCTCGAACAATAATACATTTATATATATTAAGCAATGGCATTAATTAAATCTATCAAAGGTCTGACGCCAAAGTGGGGGCGTGACTGTTATTTCAGCGAAAACGCTACTATAGTGGGTGAGGTCACCATGGGTGACGAGTGCTCTATATGGTTTAATGCTGTGGTAAGGGGCGATGTTGCGCCTATCACCATCGGCGACCGTACAAACGTTCAGGATGGTTCTTGCATTCATGTGACGAACACAACAGGTCCTACAGTTATTGGCAACGATGTGACCATAGGCCATAACGCCACCGTCCATGCCTGTACTATTCGCGATGGCGCTCTCATTGGTATGGGAGCCACATTGCTCGACCATTGTGACATAGGCGAGGGCGCTGTGGTGGCTGCTGGAGCCTTGGTGCTTCAAAACACTAAGATAGGAGCTCACGAACTGTGGGGTGGGGTGCCCGCCAAGTTCATTAAACACACTCGTCCTGACCAGGCAGAGAATTTCGGACGTCATTATGTTGAGTACTCAAAATGGTATCTTGAAGAGCAAAACGAAGGCAAATAACTCGATTTTCGGCAGTTAGGGAAGTTGATTTAATTAGCTTCCCTAATTTCTTTCTTATGTATTTTATTTACAATTTCTATTTTGCCTACTATATTGCAAATCTCTCCCAATTGCTGATAAACTCTGGGATAACTGCCCAAAAATTGCTGGCCAGTTAGGGAACAAAATTTTCCTAACTGAGATAATTCCGAGACCTTGTAAGTGTGACAGCGTGACAAGCGTGACAACGTTTTTTCTCGACTCCCCTTCTTTTGAATTTTTATTAATATTATCCTCTATTTATATATATATATTATATATATTAAATAGAGAACTATTTTTGTGTTGGAGGGTATGCCGAAAACCCTTGTCACGCTTGTCACATTGTCACGCTTGGTCAGTAATTGTGTATGCAAAGTAGCGCCTTAAAACCTAATCAATGAGCTTCCAGCCAGTTGTTTCCCCAACCGCAGTCAGCTACGAGAGGCACTTGCATAGGGAAGGCGTTTTGCATCTCTTCAAGCACTATTTGTTCCACTTTCTCTTTTTCCTCAGGATAGACACTGAAGTTTAGTTCGTCGTGAACTTGAAGTATCATCTTCGAGCGAATGCCTTCTGCACGGAATCTGTTGTAAATCCTTATCATAGCCACCTTAATGATGTCGGCGGCAGTTCCCTGGATTGGAGCGTTTATGGCGTTGCGCTCGGCAAAGCCTCTAACGGTGGCGTTGGCAGAGTTGATATCGGCCAGATAGCGGCGGCGATGAAATTGAGTCTCCACATATCCTTGGTTTCTAGCCTGTTCCTTTGCCTTTTCCATGTATTCCTTCACCTTCGGGAAGGTTTCGAAATATCCTTCTATCAGCATCTTTGCCTCGTCGCGGCTGATTTCCAGTCGTTCGGCAAGTCCGAATATTGTTATGCCATAGATGATACCGAAGTTGGCCCGCTTTGCTTTAGTACGCTGGTCGCGAGTAACGTTTTCCATCTCCTCTTTGTATATTTTCGCTGCTGTAGCTGCATGGATGTCATGTCCTTCGCGGAATGCCTCTATCATGTTTTCGTCGCCGCTGAGATGTGCCATCACTCTAAGTTCAATCTGGCTGTAGTCGGCAGAAAAGAACAGGCAACCTGGTTCCGGGATGAAAGCCTTGCGTATTTCCTTGCCTTCTTCTCCTCTTACCGGAATATTTTGCAGGTTCGGGTCGCTTGACGAGAGACGGCCTGTGGCTGTGGTGGCTTGGTTGAAAGAAGTGTGTATGTGGCCTGTTCGGGCGTTTATTAGTTTCGGCAGAGCGTCGATATATGTGCCAAGTAGCTTTTTCAGTCCTCGGTGTTCGAGTATTGCCTCCACTATCTTGTGTTTTCCCTTTAGCGACTGAAGCACCTCTTCGTTAGTGACATACTGTCCTGTTTTCGT
>SAMEA3663084__coassemble_255_pt1 | contig 18944 bp, 15 predicted proteins | sample SAMEA3663084__metabat2_high_PE_009 | metagenome-assembled genome bin SAMEA3663084 (sample SAMEA3663084) | pig gut metagenome | biome: pig gut; feature: pig-associated habitat; material: faeces | place: France | collected 2012
CATATTCAATTGGCGACGGACTACCACCAAACAGTTGGCACGCTGCAGCTGAAGCCATGGCGCAGGCCACTCCCACCTCGCCTTGGCATCCCACATCGGCACCCGATATTGAAGCGTTAGTCTTGGCCACATTGCCCACGATGCCCGCTGTAGCTATTGCATGTATTATCTTTTCGTCGCTGAAATGATGTCCGCGTGAGAGATGGTAGAGCACCGCAGGCAGCACACCACACGAACCACATGTGGGAGCAGTGACAATAATGCCTCCCGAGGCATTCTCTTCGCTCACGGCAAGGGCATAGCTATATACAAGACCTCTGGTTTGCAGATTGCGCTGATATCCCGATGCCTTGACGTAGTAAGTGCTGGCCTTTCTTGAAAGGTTCAGAGGTCCAGGAAGTCGTCCTTCTGTGTTGATGCCACGTTCCACCGCATCCTGCATGGCCTTCCACACCTTCATCAGGTAGTCCCAAATATCAGGCCCTTCTGTTATGTCCACATATTCCCAGTAGTTTCTTCCGTTGTCGTAGCACCATTTCATTATCTCCGTCATGGTGTTCATGTCATAAACGTCGTGCTCCACATGGTTGCCTGCGTCTTTCCCTTCCGAGAGAGCACCGCCGCCAACGCTATATACGGTCCATTCCTCCATTGTCTTGCCCTCCTCATCTTTCGAAACGAAGCGCATGCCGTTAGGGTGAAAAGGAAGGAATATTGTTGGTTCCCACAATAAATTCACCTTTGCCACTGGCGATAGAATATCGAGAATGGCACTATCTGTCTGGTGACCTTTACCTGTTGCTGCAAGACTGCCGTAAAGTGTCACTTCAAATTCTTTAGCTTTTTTATTCCGTTCGAGGAAAATCTTTGCTGCCATTTGTGGGCCCATGGTATGGCTGCTCGATGGCCCTTTTCCTATTCTGAATAATTCTTTTAATGATTTCATAACTTATGTCCAGTGTGAGAATATGGTCATCATCTTGTCTACTCTTCCTTAAACTCCAATGACAGTTGAGTGTCGCCCAAGAGGTTGAAAGTACGTCGGTGGTAGGGAGTGGCTCCATGTATTTTTATGGCCTCGCGATGTTTCTTTGTAGGATATCCCTTATTTCCTTTCCAGTCATACTGAGGGTATTCTGCATCAAGTTGGCGCATGTAGTCGTCGCGGTATGTCTTGGCAAGAATGCTAGCGGCTGCTATCGACAGATATTTCCCGTCGCCTTTCACTATGGTGGAGTAAGGTATGTCGCGATAAGGTTTGAAGCGGTTGCCGTCTACAATCACTGCCTCGGGCCTCACCTTAAGTTGGTCGAGGGCTCTGTGCATTGCAAGAATGGAAGCGTTGAGAATATTCACTTTGTCAATCTCCTCTGGAGTGACAATACCTACTGCCCATGCCACGGCATCTTTTTGGATAACCTCTCTCAATGCATATCTGTTTTTTTCAGAGAGTTGTTTAGAGTCGTTGAGAAGTTCGTTGTGATAGTCTGGAGGCAATATCACTGCCGCAGCGAAGACACTGCCAGCAAGACATCCTCGTCCCGCTTCGTCGCATCCCGCTTCGGTCATTCCCTCGTAGAAACAGTTTTTCAGCATAACCTTCTTTTCTAAAACATTTTCGCCACTCTCTCTATGCCGTTGGCCAGCACGTCAATCTCCTCCTTTGTGTTGTATAAGGCAAACGAAGCCCTTACTGTGCCTTGTATGCCGAGGCGATCCATCAGCGGTTGTGCGCAATGGTGACCAGTCCTGACGGCGATGCCAAGTCTGTCGAGTAGTGTGCCCATGTCGAGATGGTGGATGTTTCCCACGAGAAACGACACCACGGCATCTTTACCCTTCACAGTGCCAAACAGTCTCATTCCGTCGATAGCTTCCAGTCTTTTCATACAGTATTCCGTAAGCTCCTGCTCGTGGCGAGAGATGTTGTCGATGCCGATGTTCTCAATATATTTTATGGCCGTTGCCAGTCCGTGTGTAGCCACATAGTCTGGTGTGCCAGCCTCAAACTTGAATGGCAGGCGCTCGAAAGTGGTTTTTTCGAAGCTCACACTTTCAATCATTTCGCCACCACCCTGATAAGGAGGCAGTTTGTCGAGCCACTGTTCCTTTCCATATAGCACACCGATGCCAGTAGGTCCATACATCTTATGTCCGCTGAACACAAAAAAGTCGCAGTCGATGTCTTGTACGTCTACACGGAAGTGAGGTGTCGACTGAGCTCCGTCAATCATGGCAGGCACGCCATGGTCGTGAGCAATTTTCACGATCTGTTTCACTGGGTTGACCGTGCCAAGCACGTTGCTCACATGAGCAACACTAACCAATTTTGTGTGCTCGTTGAACATTTTCTCGTATTCCTCAATGTCCAGTTTCCCCGTTTCGTCCATAGGGATAACCCTTATGGCAATGCCCTTTTTTGCCGCCTGCAGTTGCCAAGGCACTATGTTGGAGTGGTGTTCCATAACCGACACAATCACCTCGTCGCCCTCCTTCATCATCTCCTCTGTAAACGATGCAGCCACGAGGTTGAGACCCTCGGTTGTGCCTCTGGTGAAGATGATTTCCGATGTCGATGGTGCGTTGATGAATCTTCTCACTGTTTCTCTAGCCTCCTCATGTAAGTCGGTGGCCTGTTGTGAGAGATAATGCACACCTCGGTGAACGTTGGCGTTGACGTTGAGATACTCCTCTCTCATGGCGTCGAGCACACACAAAGGCTTTTGTGTAGTGGCTGCATTGTCGAGATATACCAGCGGTTTGTTGTACACCATTCTCGACAAAATTGGAAAATCTTCCCTTATCTTTTGAATATCAAACATGAGTCATAAATTATCTATAACACATAAAACTACCCAAACCTACTTACATAGCTTGCAACCCTCACACTTGCTGAGTTCACCTCTGAACCTTTTCTCCACGAGATGGTGCAGGCGGTCGCGTAGAGGTTCGAGCTTTATTGTGTCGATCACCTCATTGACGAATGCGAATTCCAACAACAGCTTAGCTTCTTTTTCCGATATTCCCCTTTGTCTCATGTAGAACATGGCAGCGTCGTTGAGTTGTCCCACAGTAGAGCCGTGGCTGCATTTCACGTCGTCGGCATAAATCTCCAGCATGGGTTGAGTATACATGCGAGCTTCTCGTGTAGCACAGATGTTCTGGTTGCGTTCCTCGGAAGTGGTCTTTTGAGCTCCCTGACGCACGAGCACCTTTCCTGCGAAAGCTCCAATAGCCTTTCCGTCGAGCACGTATTTGTACAGTTCCTTGCTGTCGCAGTGTGGAGCGATATGCTCGATGAGTGTGTTGTTGTCCACCACTTGGTTCTTGTCGGCAATGGCACATCCGTTCAGCACACACTCTGCCCCTTCGCCACTTAGCGACAGGTCTGTACGGTTTCTTGTCACTCCATTATGCAGGGTGATGATATTATGGTTCACTCTGCTATTAGCTTTTTGGTCGATATACAAGTTGCTCACCCTTACGTTTTTCTCGTGTGTCTCTTCCATGCAGTAGAGGTCGAGCGAAGCGTTTTCTTCCACGAATGCCTCAATCACCTGTGTAGCGAGGAAGTGGCGGTCGTCGGCGGCATGGTCGCAGAAGAGCAGTTTTATTTCAGCCCCTTTTTCTACGACGATGAGAACACGCCTGTTAACCATTAGGTCGACATCCGACCTAAGAATGTTTATCACCTGCACAGCCCGTTCTACCCTAACGTTTTTCGGTACATATACGAGCAGACCATCTTGAGCGAGCATAGTGTTCAGGGCTGTGATGCCATCGTCGGATGTTTTAGCTAGTTTTGCATAATACATTCCGACGAGTTCCGGATTATTTTCGGCAACCTCTTTTAGCGACCCTATTATCACACCCTCCGGCAGTTGCGCCTTTGGTGAGTTTTTGGCGTAGAAAGCGTCGTTTACAACGAAATAAAGCGACGTGCTGAGGTTAGGCACATCGCATCTGAATGCGTTGTAAGGGTTGACAGGAATGTCGAGTCGTTTAAGGTTCAAGCCATAGTCAGGTTCGAAGAGTTTCTTCATGTCGGTATACTTATATCTCTCTATTTTTTTCGATGGAATACCGAGTCTTTTGAAATCTTCGAAAGCAATGTCTCTCGCATTGTTCATCACGTCTGCGCTATGTTCCCTAATCAAAGGTCGACACTGTTCGTATAGTTCAATATATTGATTTTTCATTTAAAACAATCTTCACTATTCATTTAAAGCGCTTTCGGCCTTTATCCAATCATAACCTCTTTCCTGTATTTCCTTGGCAAGTTCAGGACCGGCAGTCTTCACTATGCGTCCTTTGTATAGCACGTGTACGACGTCTGGCTTTATCATGTCGAGAAGTCGGTCGTAGTGTGTGATGACTATGGTGCTGGTGTCAGGCATGTGTAGCTTGTTCACACCTTCTGCCACAATTCTCATGGCGTCGACGTCGAGTCCTGAGTCGGTTTCGTCAAGAATAGCCAGTTTAGGTTCGAGCATTGCCATTTGGAAAATTTCGTTTCTTTTTTTCTCTCCGCCGCTGAATCCCTCGTTCACCGACCTGTTAGCGAGTTTGGAGTCGAGTTCTACGATAGCTCTTTTTTGTTTCATGAGTTTTAGGAACTCGGCAGCAGGCAGAGGTTCTTTACCCTGATACTTCCGTTTTTCGTTTATGGCGGCTCTCATGAAGTTGGTCATCGACACCCCAGGTATCTCCACTGGATATTGGAAAGAGAGGAAGAGGCCTTCGTGAGCTCTCTCTTCGGGTTTCATGTCGAGCAAGTTTTTCCCGTTGAAGAAAGCGGTGCCGGCAGTCACTTCATAAAGAGGGTTTCCGACGAGCACAGCCGAGAGGGTAGACTTTCCCGAGCCGTTAGGTCCCATGATGGCATGAGTTTCGCCGTCACGAATTGTGAGGTTGATACCTCTTAGTATTTCTTTGTCGCCTATTTTGGCGCATAAATCTCTTACTTCTAACATTTTTTCAAAAATTATTTATTCAAGTTTCGCATGGGCTCAACTCCTGTCTCCATACTCCTCAACCTACAGTTCCCTCTAACGACACGTTCAAGAGTTTCTGTGCTTCTACGGCAAACTCCATCGGCAGTTTGTTGAGCACCTCTTTTGCGTATCCGTTTACAATCAGTCCTACAGCCTGTTCTGTTGGTATGCCACGTTGGTTGCAGTAGAAGAGTTGGTCTTCGCTTATTTTGCTTGTTGTGGCCTCGTGTTCCACTATGGCCGTGTCGTTGTGTATGTCCATGTATGGGAAGGTGTGGGCGCCGCAAAGGCTGCCCAAGAGCAGTGAGTCGCACGACGAGTAATTTCGTGCGTTGTCGGCATTGGCTGTAGCTCTCACCAGTCCTCTGTATGAGTTTTGGCTGTGTCCTGCCGATATTCCCTTTGAGATGATGGTGCTTTTGGTGTTTTTACCCATGTGTATCATCTTCGTTCCCGTGTCAGCTTCTTGGTAGTTGTTGGTCACTGCCACACTGTAGAATTCTGCTTGTGAATAGTCGCCGCGAAGCACACACGACGGATATTTCCATGTGATGGCCGATCCTGTTTCAACTTGGGTCCACGAGAGTTTGCTGTTATTTCCTCTGAGGTCGCCTCTCTTGGTAACGAGGTTCAGCACGCCACCGTTTCCGTTCTCGTCGCCAGGATACCAGTTTTGCACTGTAGAGTATTTCACTTCCGCGTTGTTCATCACCACAATCTCCACAATAGCGGCGTGTAGTTGGTTCTCGTCTCTCATGGGAGCGGTACATCCCTCGAGATACGACACGTAAGCATCGTCGTCGGCAATGATGAGTGTTCTTTCAAACTGTCCAGTGTTTCGGGCGTTGATTCGGAAGTAGCTGCTCAGTTCCATTGGGCATCTGACACCCTTAGGAATATAAACGAACGAGCCGTCGCTGAACACTGCGCTGTTTAGGGCAGCGAAGAAGTTGTCGGTGTATGGCACCACAGTTCCGAGATATTGCCTCACGATATCGGGATGGTCTTTTATGGCATCTCCAATAGAGCAGAAAATGATACCTTTTTCGGCGAGTTTTTCCTTGAATGTAGTTTTAACCGACACAGAGTCCATGATTGCATCCACAGCCACTCCGCTCAGAGCGAGTCTTTCCTCGAGAGGAATGCCTAACTTGTCGAATGTTTTCATGAGTTCAGGGTCGATATCCTTTTTCTCCTGCTTTTTCTTCATGGCCATAGGGTCAGCATAGTACGAAATAGCCTGATAGTCAATAGGGGGCACATTGACGTGTCCCCATTTAGGTTCCTCCATTTTTGTCCAATGTCGGAAAGCTTTCAGACGGAAATCGAGCATCCATTCCGGCTCATCTTTCTTTTGTGATATGAGCCTTACGACGTCCTCGTTCAGTCCTTTTTCTATTATTTCAGTATGAACGTCGGTGGTGAAGCCATATTCATATTTCTGCTCCGCCACTCGACGTACAAAAGCATTTTTTTCAGTCATTTTTCAAATTATAACTTTTGCTCCACTTCAATTTCAGTGAAGGTCTCAATGATGTCACCTTGCTGTATGTCGTTGAAGTTGACGAGAGAGATACCGCATTCAAAGTTGGCAGCCACCTCTTTCACGTCGTCCTTGTATCTCTTCAGAGCGTTGATGTCGCCTGTGTGAACCACGATACCGTCTCGTATGAGGCGGGCTTTGTCTGTGCGGTGAACCTTTCCTTCGGTGACGAAAGCACCAGCCACCGTACCGACCTTTGAGATTTTGTATACTTCCCGCACCTCGACTTGACCAGTAGCCACCTCTTTCTTGACTTTTTCGAGCATGCCTTCCATGGCAGAGTGTATGTCGTCGATGGCGTCGTAGATTACGGAGTAGGTATTGATTTCCACACCCTCACGTTCAGCCAGTCTCTTTGCCTCCACGGAAGGTCTCACTTGGAATCCCACAATCATACCCTTTGCCGTTGATGCGAGCATCACGTCGTTTTCTGATATCTGTCCTACTGCTTTGAGTATCACGTTCACCTGCACTTTTTCTGTAGACATCTTGATGAACGAGTCTGACAGGGCTTCCACCGAACCTTGGGTGTCGGCTTTTACCACAAGGTTGAGTTCGTGGAACTCTCCGAGAGCCACTCTGTGGGCTATTTCCTCGAGAGAGAGTGTGGTGGCTGTACGTAGGCTCTGTTCTCGCTGCAGTTGAGTACGCTTGTTGGCTATTTCTTTTGCCTCCTGTTCAGTGTCCATGATATGGAAGGAGTCGCCTGCCTGAGGAGCTCCGTTGAGTCCGAGTATGGTAGCTGGTTCTGACGGCAAAGCCTTTTCGATGCGCTGATTTCTCTCGTTGAACATTGCCTTGATGCGTCCATGGCTTGTACCTGCTATCACGATGTCGCCCACTTTCAGCGTACCGTTAGAAACGAGCACCGTTGAGACGTATCCGCGACCTTTGTCGAGCGACGATTCTATGACAGAACCGGTAGCTTTTCTGTTAGGATTAGCTTTGAGGTCCAGCATTTCAGCTTCGAGCAGCACCTTTTCGAGCAGTTCTTGCACGCCGATGCCCTTTTTGGCTGATATTTCCTGACACTGGTACTTTCCGCCCCATTCCTCCACGAGAAGGTTCATGTTAGCCAAGTCCTCACGTATTTTGTCAGGGTTAGCCCCCGGCTTGTCAATTTTGTTGATGGCAAACACCATAGGCACGTTGGCGGCTTGAGCGTGAGCGATGGCCTCTTTGGTGGTTGGCATGACGCTATCGTCGGCTGCGATGATGATGATGGCGATGTCGGTCACCTGTGCTCCTCGGGCACGCATGGCGGTGAATGCCTCGTGACCTGGAGTGTCAAGGAAGGTGATCTGTCGTCCGTCGCCAAGAGTCACGTTGTATGCACCGATATGCTGAGTGATGCCTCCAGCCTCGCCTGCTATGACGTTAGATTTTCTGATATGGTCGAGCAGCGATGTCTTTCCATGGTCGACATGACCCATAACTGTGACGATTGGAGCTCTGGGCACGAGGTCGTTTTCGTCGTCGACTTCTTCGCTGACAGCCTCGCTCACTTCCGCGCTTACATATTCAGTCTTGAATCCGAACTCGTCAGCCACGATGTTGATGGTTTCAGCGTCGAGTCTCTGGTTGATAGACACCATGATGCCGATGCTCATGCAAGTGCCGATGACTTGGTTTACCGGCACGTTCATCATGGTAGCCAGTTCGCTTACGGTCACAAACTCTGTGAGTTTCAGGGTTTTGCTTTCAGCAGCCTGTTCCATCAGCTCTTCGTTGAGACGCTCTTGCACGGCTTCACGTTTCTCCCTTCTGTATTTTGCACCCTTTTTGTTTTGGTTTTTATTGGTGAGACGTGCAAGTGTTTCCTTTACCTGGCGTGCCACATCTTCCTCGTTTACCTCAATAGGCTTTTGAGGCTTGTTTTTGGCTTTGTTCTTGTTTTTGCCTCCGCCTCCTTGCTGGTTGTTGGCATTACCTTGGTTGTTGGCGTTGCCTTGGTTGTTGCCACCTCTATTTTTTTTCTTTTTGTTCGACCCGCCTTGGTTAGCTGCAGCTTCTATGTCAACTCTCTCATTATTGATGCGCACTCTTTTCTTTCTTTCGCCATTGTGCATGGCTTTTTCCTCTCTTTCCTTTCTTCTTTCCTCTTTGGTTTTTTTCTTTGGTCTTGTGCTTTGGTTGAGAGCGTCAAGGTCGATTTTTCCGAGCACGTTCACCTTAGGAGCAAGTTTTTTCTCGCTTCTGAGTGTGAATATTTTGTTGTCGTTTCTCGCCTCTTGAGTCTGTTTGTTTTGACTATTATCGATAGAAGCCGCTGATTTTCCGTTTTGTCGGTTCTGATTTGAGTTCTGATTGGAATTATTGTCCACTTTGGTATTTTTTTGGTTGGATTGCGAATTGCCCATGTCGTTTTGCATCGCATCCTTTCCGTTCTGATTTATCTTTTCGCTTTTGACGTTTTCGTTGCTTTCTATTGCCTTTTGTTTTGTCTCGGGCAATATTATATTATTATTGTCTGTCGTCATTTCGGTTTCGGCCTTTTTGACATTGTCAATGTTGTCGGCCTTTTCCGTAGAGTTTGAATCTGAGGCTTTTGGTGCGTTTTTTTCGTTGTTGGCAGTATTGTCGTTATTCTGCTTGTTGATGTTAATTTGTTGAGATTTGTCCACCTCGTTGCGCTCAGTCGTATTCCCCTTGTTAAGGCTTTCGGCAGTAGTCTTAATTTCGGGTTTTGTCTCAATAGCATCAGATGAGGCCTTGGCAGGCTTGCCAATGCTGTCAAGGTCGATTTTTCCGAGAGGAGTGTACTTCTGCACTTTTTTGACTAGGTCGTCTGCTTTGGTGTTAGAAATTTTCTTCTCGGCTTTTCTTTCCTTTCCTTTTTTAGCAAGCTTCTCAGCCTCATTCTTAATGTCCTTGTCGCCTTTGAATTGGCTGACGAGGGCATTATACTGCTCATCTGAAATCTTGGTAGAGAGGTTAGCGTCTTCTGCTATCTCTCCCAGACTTTTCTTGTTTCTCAGGAAATCAACTGCCGTTTGAAGTCCTATATTCAATTCTGTTAAAACTTTATTTAATCTGATGCCCACGATAATTTATTTTTTTAGTTTCGCATGTGCTCAACTTTGTGGAGTTTTTACGTTTTCTCCCTTTCTAAGGTTGAGTTATAATGCATATTGAAAATAATGAATACTATATTTTTGTCTCGCATGTGCTCATGCTTTGTGTGAGTTCAACACGCTTACTGTTCGAACTCAGCTTTGAGCACTCCGAGAACCTGGTCAACGGTTTCTTCCTCGAGGTCGGCCTTTTCGATAAGCATTTCGCGTGGAGCGTTTATCACAGCTTTTGCAGTGTCGAGTCCGATAGCTTTGATAGCATCAATTACCCACTGGTCGATTTCATCGGAGAATTCGTCGAGGTAGATATCTTCGTCGGCTTCGTTTTCGCCCACTACGCGGAACACGTCGATGGTATATTCTGTCAGCATGCTGGCAAGCTTGATGTTCATACCGCCACGTCCGATGGCTAACGACACTTGGTCGGGCTGCAGGTAAACCTCAGCTTTTTTGTTTGCTTGGTCTACTGTGATGCTGGTTACGGTGGCTGGTGCGAGAGCACGTTGTATGTAGAGCTGAATATTGTTTGAGAAGTTTATCACGTCGATATTCTCGTTGCATAGTTCTTTTACTATGCCAGCCACACGGCTTCCCTTTACTCCAACGCAAGCTCCCACGGGGTCGATGCGGTCATCGTAGCTTTCCACTGCCACTTTAGCTCTGTCTCCGGGCATACGGGCCACACCTCGTATAGAGATCATTCCTTCGCTCACCTCAGGCACTTCGGCTTCCAGCATTCTTTCGAGGAATTTTGGTGATGTTCTGCTGAGAATGATTCTTGGGTTGTTGTTTTCGTTGTCTACTCTGAGCACCACGGCCTTAACAGTTTCACCTTTTCTGTAGTTGTCGCGCGAGATTTGCTCGCTTTTCGGCAGGTGTAGCTCGTTGCCCTCGTCGTCGATGAGTAGTACCTCTTTTTTCCATATTTGGTAAACTTCTGCGCTGACCACAGTTCCCACTTTGTCTTTATATTTGTTGTAGAGAGCGTCGTGTTCGAGTTCGAGTATTTTCGAAGCCAATGTTTGTCTGAGGTTCAGGATGGCACGACGTCCGAACTTGCTGAAGTTCACCTCTTCGCTCACTTCCTCTCCGATCTCGTAGTCGGGAGCTATTTTCTGTGCATCGGTGAGTGAGATTTGCTTGTTTTCGTCAGCCACTTCGCCGTCAGCCACAACAATTCTGTTGCGGTGAATCTCGAAGTCGCCCTTGTCGGGATTGACAATGACGTCGAAGTTTGCGTCGCTGCCGAATATTTTCGCAATCACGTTGCGGAAGCTTTCTTCGAGCACGCTGACGAGAGTGGTTCGGTCGATGTTCTTTGTCTCCTTAAATTCCTGGAAGGTTTCGATCATGCTCGGTCCCTTCTCTTCTGTTTTTGCTGCCATAGCTGATTACTTGAAACTTAATAAGTATTTTGTATATTTTATATTATTCATGTTGTAAGTCTTGTCTACTTCCACCATCACTGGACGTTTTTTTCCTTCCACCTTTTGTTTTTCTGTAATGGTGATGGAGAAGCAGTCGCCGTCAACGTCTTTCAGTACTCCTTGTACTTTTTTCCCTTCGTTGTCGAGCACTTCCACTTGTTTTCCTATGTGGTTGATGTATTGTTGTGCTACTTTAAATGGTTGCCCGATGCCAGCCGACCCTACTTCGAGTTCATAGTCGCCTATATTCTCTCCCAGTCGCTCTTGCAATAACCGGCTGAGGTCGGCGCAGTCTTCAATCCATACGCCGTCGGCATGGTCGATTTCCACCACTATACGGTCGTCGTTAGTAAACATCACGTCGACGAGGAAGTAATCATTACCTGTCAACCATTCATCTACAATTGTCTTAACTTCTTTTTTCTCTATCATATCTATATTAAAAAACTGTGTCCCTTGCATGCTTTACCAAGGCGTGCTGCAGGGTAATAAAACAAGAATGAGGAGCTTTCTCTGAAGCCCCTCATTCCACTGAACGGTGCAAAGGTACGGAAAAAATCTGAAATTCTCGCTACAAAGCTAAGAATTAACCTTTTCGTTAATGTTATTTAACTAAAGGGTGGGGTGTAGAGTGATTTCTCACTGTTCACTCTTTGCTACTTTCTCCAGCACGCTTTTGTATTCTTCCTCATTTTCGAGCAGTCTCACGGCTTCTTTGAGTTGTTTGTCGTGATACATTATGTTTTCTATAGCTCCGGCTTCATAATAGTAAGCGGCCACTATGTCTTGTTCAATCATTTCTTTCAGAGTGGCTTTCTCTTTTTCTATATCCCGGGCCACGTTGTGTTTCAGCTTTTTCCTTAGGGCTTCGAATTCTTCTTTCGCGTCTTGGTAGTAACCCTCAAACCGTGCCAACTTCTCCAGTTGGTCGAGTGCCTTGTCACTTTCGGGGTCGTAGTTGAAACCGCTGCTCACCACTCTCTGTTTGAAGTCTTCGAAGTCGGCGTCGGAGAGTCTGAATTCCTTTGGCGGAGCTATCGAGTCGTGTTTTGCCACATAGTCGGCCACATAGTCAAACATCACCTCCATGGAGTCTAGCCGGTCGATATAGAAAGCGATGTTGGGCAAGGTGTCGGGTTTCACCTCCACGTCTGGTTTTATGCCTCCTCCGTCGCGCACCTCGCGTCGGTTTTTAGTGTAGAATACTCTGGTGAGGCTATCGGGTATGCTTTCTTTATATCCGCCTCCGCTGTGCTTGTAGTTTACGGCCTGTATGCATCTGCCGCTTGGAATGAAATATTTTCCTGTGGTGAGTTTCAGGCTTCCGTTGTATGGCATGTCGATGGTGGCTTGTACCAAACCTTTACCATACGTGCGCGTACCTAATATTATCGCTCTGTCGAGGTCCTGTAGTGCACCGCAGGTTATTTCGCTCGAGCTGGCTGTCATGCCGCTCACCAGCACCACTATGGGCATCAGTGTGTCTACAGGTTCGAGCCTTGTCATATAGTCGTGGTTAGCTTGCGGCAGCTTGCCTTTCTGCTTTATGATGAGAGTTTCTTTCGGTACCCATAGGTTGATGATGTCTACAGCCTCTTGCACCGACCCGCCTCCGTTTTCCCTAAGGTCGAACACGAGATTTTTTGCGCCTTTGTTTTTCAGGTCAATAAATGCCTTTCTCACGTTTCTTGCGCAACCGTCGGTGTATGACCTGAAGTTGATGTATCCCGTGTTGTCTCCAATCATTCCATAGTAAGGGATGTCGGCTTCCTTAATGTTTTGCCTTGTGATTTTCAGTTTTAAGGTTTTACCTGTTGATGGTCGTTTTACTTTCAGTACAAACGAAGTTCCGGCAGTGCCTCTGAGGTGTTCGCTCACGTATTTTGTGTCTTTCCCCCTCATGTCCAGATTGTCGATGCTGAGTATTATGTCGCCCTTCTTCAGTCCTGCCAAGTCGGCAGGCATTCCTTTGTACGGTTGGTCAATCACGGTAGCCTTCAGTCTTTGGTGCCATCTTATAATCGAACCAATACCGGCATACTTGCCTGTGATCATGAGTTTGAGGTCTTTGGTTTTTTCCTCCGGATAGTATTCTGTGTAAGGGTCGAGACTGTTGAGCATGGCCTTAATGCCGTTGCCAATCACCTCCTGTGGGTTGAGCGTGTCGACATACATTAAGTCGAGTCCCTTGTAAATATTGTTAAACACGTCGAGGTTTTTCGCCACCTCGAAATTATGGTTTTTCACCTCTTGCGCATTCAAGCAAGCCGTTGTGGCCATAAAGAAGAGCAGAGCCGCTAATGATTTCTTCATATCTACAGACATTATTATTTTTGGTTGCAAAATTACAGTATTATATGGGAAAAGCACAATAAATTGCCATAAAAATAAAAAAAATAGGGCTTTTCGGCCATTTTTTTTGAAAAACGTTTGGTGGTTTCGAAATTTCGTCGTACCTTTGCAGCGCAATTCAGAAATGATGCGCATACTGCTTCAGTAGCTCAGTTGGTTAGAGCACATGACTGTTAATCATGGGGTCGTTGGTTCAAGCCCATCCTGAAGCGCTTTTTTTAGGCTGCATGCGGCAGTCTTTTTTTTAACATCACTGCTTCAGTAGCTCAGTTGGTTAGAGCACATGACTGTTAATCATGGGGTCGTTGGTTCAAGCCCATCCTGAAGCGCAAAAATCAAAATCGCTGCATAGCATTGAAAAGCAAGGAGTTAGAGACAATCTGGCTCCTTTTCTTTTTCTATAATATTTCAAAGTTGCACCCAATTTGCACCCATTTTTGAATGATGCACCCAACCTGCACCCACAACTTTTTCATACTGTTCTCCCTAATCTCAGAATATTTTCGTATCTTTGCAGCCGAAACAAAGAGCAATATGGCACAGATAGACGATTTCTTTATGTACGAGAACCGCGTGGAGGGCATCACCAATACATATGACCACGAAAAACACCCTTTTTCTGTTTCCAAATGTTAAATAACACGCCTTCCTGATAGATTTCTGCTTTATAATTTGGTTTATATTATAAAGTTATTTATCTTTGCAGCGCAAACCGGTAATGCGACGCGCTGTCCGACCTTGCTGCAGGAGGGACGACGGGGCGAAAGTGAATAAAAAAGATTCAAGAACCCTCAAAACAAAAACAACAATGGAAGAAAACAGCAATATGACTGCCGAGCGCAGTCTGGAAATCATTCGTGAGTCGATTGAGCGCAGCCAGCGCACGATTACCCGAAATTCGGCCGTGCCGCTGATATGGTGGGGCGTGTGCGTTGTCGTATTCTCATTTATCATTGCCTATCTGTGGGCCAATCACGGCGGGCCAGCATGGAATGCTCTATGGGCTGTCATGTGGTTGTTCGGCTACGTAGGCAACAGGATGATTGACAAAAAGAAAGAAACAGTTCCCACAACTTTTGTAGGCAAGACTATCGGCAATGTTTGGGCTACATTCGGTATGTTCTGCGGCGGCATCGGCTTCCTGTTCGGCTTTATAGGTAGCGGAATACTGCCTTTGGAACTGATTATGCCTAAAGTGTATGCTTTCGGCTGTATTACGAGCGTCATTTCCCTGTGTTTCGGAATGGGAACAACAATCACGGGACTCATCATCCGCAACCGCATCATACAGGTTTGCGGCTTCATCGCGGGCTTAGGCGGCTTCTTCGGTGCCCTTCATTTCTCTAGTCACGAACAGCTTTATGTAATGGCAGCCGTAGCAATCGTTGGCCTCGTTTTGCCTGGAGCATTGATTCAATTACAGGACCAAAAGTAAGGAGGACACAACTATGTTCCAGCCATTAGACCCACTGCTGCATTCTGAGTTGCGACTGGCCGTGATGTCGTTGCTCATCAGTGCCGACGAGGCCGAGTTCCCCTACATCAAGGAGCAGACGGGAGCCACGGCGGGCAACCTGAGTGTGCAGGTCGATAAACTGTCGGCGGCGGGCTACATCGATGTCGAGAAAACCTTCAAAGGCAAGCGTCCCTGCACCATCTGCCGAATCACCGACAAGGGACGGCAGGCGTTCGAGGCATACATCGAGGCGCTTAAGTCCTACCTGTCCGTCGGCAAGCCGTAAGAAACTATCTATTCTCTCATTGGTTTGTCTATTTCGCTCTGGGGATTACGTGACAGTACAGCTTGGGCTATTGCGCTATTGCTTGTTTTTGTGTATATATAAAAAAGTATTAAACGTTGAATTATGAAAAAGACATTATTATTGTCGTTACTTGTATTAATCAGCGATTCCGTATTTGCTCAACGAGCAAGGGTTCTTGATAGAGTACAAGAAAAAATTGATAGTTGTTTTATTGCTTCTTTTAACGCTCCAAATGCCTATGACGATCTGGAAAGAAACATAATGGCCGGTTATAAATCTGAGAAATCTAGCAATATCAAGTCTTATTATTTATACTGGCTTTCTTATCTTACATACTACAAATCGGTATCCGCTTTTAAAGAGTCAGACATGGAAAATTCTCAGAAGTATGTTGAGCAAGCAATGAACTATCTTGAAGAGATTGGTAATAAAGACTCAGAGTACTATAGTCTGCTCGCATATGAGCAGGTTTTCTATTTCCAGTTTGTCAAACGCCAGGATATGTTTATATTTATGGATAAGTTGAGCAAGAGTCTCAAACTGGCAATGGAATTGGGCGCTTCGAATCCAAGGGCATTCTTTGTTAATGGTTATTATGACTATTATACTCCCAAAGAATATGGTGGTAAAAAGAAAACAGAGGAATTGCTGCTTAAGGCCATCAATCTGAATAATTCGCCAAGACCATTTGCTCCGACTTGGGGTGTAGCCGATTCGTATTCGTTACTTATTCAGTATTATCTTGAAAACGGTGATAAAGCCAAAGCAAATGCAATGTTTCTACAGGCTATAAAACTATTCCCGACTTCACAGGATATCTTAAGACTTAAGAAACAGCTGTAATTATAAGATGAGCTGTCGTGCTATATTAACTATGTTGTTCATAATAGTCCATGGACATGCTTTCTCTCTTGATGTCCATGGCACTATTATGGCTAATGATGAACCTTTGCCTGGTGTACTTGTTTATGTCGCAAATCATAATGACAATTTTTACGTAAGTGATAGCTTAGGCTGTTTTTATATTTCTGATGTACAGGAAAGTGATTCTATAGTTTTTTCGTTTATCGGTTTGCGTGAGCAAAGAATTTCCGTGTATGAATTGCTGCAAAACAATAAAGTTGTTATGACAGAAGAGTCAACGCATCTCAATGAGGTGTTGGTGTTCAGGAGTAAAGAGTTTAGTAGTGATTTCCCCATGAAATCATATAGTCAACTGGAAATTTATTCTTCGCCCAGTTCCCAAGCCGACCCTTTGAATGCTGTACTATCTTCTGCAGCCTCTACCAATACTAATGAAAGCGCAAAGCCCTCTCTCCGTGGAAGTTCTATGGGTTATACTATGGTGTATATCAATGAGGTTCCTGTCTTCTATCCAACCAAAGGTAATTTGGTTAACAACTCTATTGCAAGTACTTCTTCAATGAATACTTCGTTTGTGAGTAGTGAGTCAATTTATGCTTCAAACTCTCCAATAGAATTCGAGAATTCTGCTTCAGGCAGTGTTGATATGCGACTTAACACTGAGATAAGTGATAAAAGAACTCTGTTTTTGTCTACAGTCGGCTCCAGTTTTTCTATAACAAAGAACTTTAACAATAGTTTTATTGAATCTTATCTATCATATACGGATTTATATCCATTTTTAAAGATGAATAATCTCGATAATATTAATCATTACCGTAGTTGCGATGCCGGAGTTCATATCTATAAGCGACTCAAAAACTCAAAATATTCATTATATTCCTCATATATCTGCGAAGATGGTAATTATCCAATGCCTTATTATGATAATAATGCAAACTATCTTAATAAAACTACTTACTTAAATAGTATCGTCAACTATGAGTATTACCATGAAGGGGTAAAACTAAAAGCAGATCTCTCGTATTCTCATCTTAAATCGGATATAAATTACAATAATGTCATGATGAATGAACACTGTAACTATCTGTATGGAGCCGTTTCTTATTCTCAGTTTATGAATGATCATATTCAGTATTTACTAGGAATAAACAGTATTTTCTCAAATTACAATGCCAACTCTGATTATTATAACAACTGGTCTGATGCTACAAATGGGGCTATGGGACAAATTACGCCTTATTTCTCAATAAAACTGATTTCGGGGGATTACAGTGCTTTATTAGGGGCAAAATATTGTTTCGCAAAAGAAAGTAAGCCGTCATTAAATGCCAATCTTAGCCTGAAATACGCCAATACTATTCATAAGGTCCTCATTACGGCTGCAAGTCTTCATATGTATAATTATTATGAAAGTGCATTATTAAGATATTCTAAAATGTCTTGTCGTCAAGTATGCTTTGAATATGATTATAATAAATCTTGGCTTCGAGGACATTTTGCTGTTTATTTGAAAGATGAAAAAGGAATAAACAGGATGGCTCCTATGATTGGCGAATATAAGAAAAATATATTTGGCATTGAAGCATCCTTTGATGTTCAATTATTGAAAAATCTTTCTTGGACAATATCAAATTATTATTTGGATACCCGTTATTCGTTTCTTGAAAGTACATATAGAGGAGAGGATAAGGTTAATTATTTCATAAAAAGTACTTTGAGCTATGAAAATCCAAAGACTTTAAATGTAGCATTGTCCGTCTGGGATAGGCCAGGCACCTATTATACTCCTGTTGAAGACGCAATTTATAACTCAGAATACGATTACTACATTCCAGTGTATTCTCAGCATATCAATTCGTCTCAATTTAATCGGTATTTTAATGTCTGTGTCAATGTTTCAAAGACTGTTGGCTTTAGCTTTGGTAAGGCAATGTTTTTTTTAGGTATTACAAATTTGTTTAATTCAGATAATAACAGTGCTATATATTATAATGAAGATTACTCTAAGAGCTATATAATGAATTATATGGGTAGATCGCTTTTCCTTGGTTTCATAATACATTTCAAATAAGAGGGCTAAGCCTTCATTATTTATTATTTTGAATTATTATCATTATGTTACCTCGTCCGCCTTTTCAAGGAAATCGACGACTGGCAGATATGGGAGCGCCCCCGTCCACGACTAAAGCAAGGCGAGAGTCAAACGCCGAAGGCGGTATCGGAATAACAGAATTATAACGTAAAATATAGCCAGAATTCCAAATATTCACTAAACCCCTGAACATTTGTTCAGACTTTCACCCCCAACTGCATTTTTTCGATCTCGCCGAAGGACACAAAGAATAGAAATAGCGCATAGTAATAATCTTGATGTTGTTACTATGCGATTCTACATAAAGGCAAATATTGAATCTTATTACATGTGTCTGGACGAATATGAAATGGAAGTTGCAGTTTTTCTGTCATATAGCTCTCTTGTGCGCAGTTCTTCAAGCGCGTCGAAAGTTCCGTCTCGCCAATAATAATTCACCTTGGAGCTAACTTTATCCCAAATTTCACTGCACAACAGGTCTCTGTCACCTCCATCTTGTTTGATAAAAGCCTCGATTGCATCGGCCTGCTTTTGGTTCAAATGCCGCTGAGACGGACAATTTCCCATTTCAACCAAAGCATTGACTGCTGCCTCAAAAAACAGATTGCGCTGCTGGTGATACGACTCCCAAGTTCCATCAGCAATACGATCGGCATCATCCTGTAGGGAATTGATAGTAGCGTTATCTCCTTTCCAGTCTGTAACCGTCTTAACGAGCAGTTTTGCATACCAAAAAGCATCGTTTACATATGACTTACGGCCTTCTATAGTCTTCTCGTGACGATAGCGCTGTATCGGTACCAAGCGTAGCGGTGTAATCGGTACCATGCTA
>SAMEA3663084__coassemble_259_pt1 | contig 18881 bp, 18 predicted proteins | sample SAMEA3663084__metabat2_high_PE_009 | metagenome-assembled genome bin SAMEA3663084 (sample SAMEA3663084) | pig gut metagenome | biome: pig gut; feature: pig-associated habitat; material: faeces | place: France | collected 2012
CAGTGCTTGACAACATTGCAATAGCGACTCCTATTGCAGCCTTCTTCATACGCATTGGAAACCTGATGAACTCAGAGATAATAGGAAAGGTGACCGATGTGCCTTGGGCTTTTGTGTTTGAGCGTGTGGACATGCTGCCTCGACATCCAGGGCAACTATATGAGGCCATTGCCTATCTCATACTTCTTTTCATTGGTTTTGCCATATACAAGAAGCACCCTGGGCGTGTGGGCACTGGATTCTATTTCGGACTTTGTCTTACATATATTTTCACCGCCCGATTCTTCATCGAGTATACAAAGGAGATACAGGAAGCCTTTGAAGCCTCTCTCCCGCTCGACATGGGACAATTGCTGAGCATACCATTTGTGATACTGGGAGTGACTTGCATGCTAAGATATAAAAAGAGATAAATGACTTGAATAAAACGAAACAATATTATTAACAATGACCAAAACATCTATCATCGCAGCATTGCTGTTCGGGACTATGCTTAACACGCAGGCCCAAATCAAAACTAACGAGGGAATAAGCTACCTCATGAATCAACCAAAGGATGTGTCGGCTGACTTCAGCGATATTGCCAATACCTACTTTTTTGCCGATAGCCTTGCGGCCTTCGACGCTGAAAAGGGCGTTGGAAAGGTGAAGTGGGAACGATATCGTATCGCACCAAGACAGGCCTTTAATACTAATGGGTTCTGGCCACAGAAGCAACACATGCTTGACTTTCCTGAAACAGCTTACGATAATGCGCCGGAGCTGAAGTTCCAACTGAGGTTTGTCAGCCCGCGTACTGTGCGCATCACCATGCTCACCACACCCATAGAACCAAAAGACAACGATGCCGATGACCTGATGTTTTGTTCCGTGCCGAAAGACAATGACAAGTCGTGGAAAATGACCGACAAGGGAAAGGCCTTTGCATGGTCGTCGCCTTACGGAACCATAGAGGTGCAGAAATACCCTTGGCGCATCGTTTTGAAAGACAACAAGGGACGAGTTCTCACTGAGTCAAGAACCCTTGCTGACAACGATTCCACACAAGTAAAAATCCTTCCGTTTAACTTCATAAAAAGAGGGTCCGACAACTCAAGAAGCATTAACCCGGTATTCTCACTCGCACCGCAGGAGAGAATCTATGGCTGCGGCGAGTCGTTCACATCACTTAATAAAGTAGGACAGAAAGTGCAACTCTTCGTGACCGACCCGCAAGGTCCTGAGACTCCAGGAATGTACAAGCCTGTGCCATTCTATTTCAGCAATCGCGGATATGGAGTATTTATGCACACTTCCGCACCTGTCACAGCCGACTTCGGCAAAAGCTACATCGGCACTCAAAGCTTGTATATGGCAGACGAGAAGATGGATTTCTTCGTGTTCTTCGGACAACCAAAGGACATTCTCGACGAGTATACTGACATTTCGGGAAAGAGTCCTATGTTGCCGCTATGGACATTTGGTACATGGATGAGCCGTATCACATATTTCTCACAGAAGGAAGGACTCGACATTGCCGCCAACCTGAGAAAATATAAGATTCCCGCCGATGTGATACACTTCGACACCGGATGGTTTGGAGTTGACTGGCAGTGTGACTACCAATTTGCAGCTGACCGCTTTGATAATCCTGTAGAAATGATGAAGAAGATGCGTAGCGACGGATTTCATGTGTGTCTCTGGCAATTACCGTATTTCACTCCCAAAAACAAATTTTTCGATGAACTGCTCGATGGTGGCATGGCAGTGAAAAACGCATGTGGATCGTCTCCATACGAAGATGCAGTGCTTGATCTTAGCAATCCTAAAACTGTCAGTTGGTATCAACAAAAGATTGCAGGACTCGTAAGGCAGGGCGTAGGAGCCATAAAGTGTGACTTCGGCGAGGCTGCACCGCTCGACGGATTCTATCATAGCGGAAAGGGTGGACTCTATGAGCACAATCTGTATCCGCTGAGATACAACAAGGCTCTGTGGGAGGCTGTAAAAGAAAATTCAGCCGACAGCGAGGGAGTGATATGGGCACGAAGTGCCTGGGCAGGGTCGCAACGATATCCATTGCACTGGGGAGGCGATGCTGCCACGACCAACATTGGCTTCATTGGTGACCTGCGTGGTGGACTCTCATTCGGACTCAGCGGTTTCTCCTTCTGGAGTCATGACATAGGTGGATTTGTGACAGAAACACCCGAAGATCTCTACCGGCGCTGGCTGCCATTTGGATTTCTGTCAAGCCATAGCCGTGCACATGGTGCTCCCCCCACCGAACCTTGGCTGATTAGCAAGGGACTTACCGATGCATTCCGTGAGAGTGCAGAAATGAAATACAAACTCATGCCTTATGTTTATGCACAGGCTAAAGACTGCTCTGAGCGAGGACTGCCAATGGTAAGAGCACTGCTCGTGGAGTTTCCCGATGACCCTGGAGCATGGCTCGTGGAGGATGAGTACATGTTTGGTTCACAAATGCTCGTTGCCCCACTTCTCGAAACTGGCAAGTCGCGTATGTGTTATCTGCCTGCTGGAAAGTGGATTGACTATCAAAGCGGAAAGGTGTACGAGGGCGGTTATAGGGAAATAAGCGTAGGAAAGATTCCTTGTGTCATTCTCGTTCGGGATGGAAGCATCATTCCTCACGCTCCTCTCGCACAGCGAACAGACCAGATACGTTGGGACAAAATAGAAATGAAACATTACCGCTCGGCTGACAACATAAAGTGTAGCGGAATCGTTTATCGCCCTGGCGATGCAAATATTGAAAAGATCTCAGATCGTTAAAAATGACAGAATCTCCCATACTCGCACTTCAGCAACAACGCATACTCCTTGAAATAGAATATAACGTGGACAAGGAGGAACATAAAAAACAAATGGAAGCCAAGGGACTCGAGCGCTTGGCCAAGAGGGGCGATGTGTGGCTTAACGTAAGATTCGGCCGCAGCTACTACAATTCGTTAAACCAGCTCTCGGTGGAAATACTGAGAACACAAGACAATGAGATTGAACACAATTTCGAGTTCGGACGACCGGTATATATCATCTTTACTGAAAAGCCGAGCAACAAAAACGAAAAGAGGACAAAGTCGATAAATGGTACAGTGAGCTACGTGGATGGTGACAGAATGGTGGTTGTAGTGCCTGACGGCACCGACACAGTAGGAATGCAGACTGCATCGTCGCTCTACGTACAGCTTGGCTTCGATGAGACAACCTATCGCCTTATGTTTGAGGCTCTCGACCGGACCATCAGTGCCAGAGGCCGTCTTGGCTATCTGCGCGACCTCTTCTATAGCAACCATAAAGCCGAAACATTTACGTTTGCCCCGCTAAGCTTCCCGTTTCTGAATGTGTCACAGGAAAGGGCAGTAAACGAGGTGCTTAGGGCAAAGGATGTTGCGGTGGTGCACGGACCGCCTGGAACAGGAAAGACCACTACGCTCGTGGAAGCCATCTATGAGACATTGCGACGAGAGAACCAGGTTCTTGTCTGTGCGCAAAGCAATATGGCTGTTGACTGGATTTCAGAAAAACTAGTGGACAGGGGTATTAATGTGCTGCGAATAGGCAATCCTACAAAGGTGAACGACAAAATGCTTTCCTTTACCTACGAACGACGCTTTGAGAGTCATCCTGACTATCCACAGCTTTGGGCTATAAGGAAAGCCATACGCCAGTTGCGGGCAAACCGAAAGCGAGGCGACAACAGCTTCCACCAGAAGATGGAACGACTGAAGGAGCGGGAGATAGAACTCGAACTGAGAATAAGAAACAAACTCTTCGGAGATGCGAGGGTCATTGCATCCACTCTTGTGGGCAGTGCAAACCGACTGCTCGACGGAATGAAATTCGGTACGCTCTTTATCGACGAGGCGGCACAGGCTCTCGAGGCCGCATGCTGGATTCCTATTCGGCGTGCCACAAGGGTGATACTTGCGGGCGATCATTGCCAGCTACCGCCTACAATAAAAAGCATTGCTGCCATGAAAGGCGGACTCGACAAGACGCTTATGCAACGTATAGTAGAATGCAAGCCTGAGGCAGTAACACTGCTGAAAATGCAATACCGAATGAACGAAGACATAATGCGCTTCTCTTCTGACTGGTTCTACAATGGACAAGTGGAAGCGGCACCAATGGTGAAGTATAGAGGTATACTCGATCTTGATAAGGCAATAGAATGGAAAGACACGTCTGGCAATGCTTACCACGAGGAATTCGTAGGCGATAACTTCGGACGTATAAACAAAGAGGAAGCTCAGCTTACACTACTTTCGCTTGCTGAATATTTTGTGCGCATAGGCAGACAGCGAATCATTGACGAGCGTATCGACGTGGGAATAATATCGCCTTACCGTGCACAAGTGCAATATCTGCGGCATCTGATAAAGAAGACCGACTTCTACAAACCTTTCAGAAAGATAATATCCGTAAATACCGTTGACGGATTCCAAGGTCAGGAGCGTGACATCATCGTGATATCAATGGTGCGCAGCAACGAGGAAGGACAGATAGGATTCTTGAGAGACCTGCGCCGAATGAACGTGGCTATCACGAGGGCAAGGATGAAACTCATCATCCTTGGAGATTCTGCCACTCTCATCCGGCATCCATTCTATCGTCGACTGAAAGAATACATTGACAGTTTGAGTGAAACATATTAATATCAATCGTTATGGATCATACCTTATATATATATAACGCGACGCTTTGGACGATGACAGTCATCGCTGTCTTCGTATTTGCATGCCTTTATTTCGTGAAGGCAGGCTATGGTATATTTCGAACCAAGGCATGGGGATGGTCGATAGACAATAAGGTGGCATGGGTGCTAATGGAAGCACCTGTGTTTATAATAATGCTATGGATGTGGACAAGCAATGGGGCGACAACCGCTTTGCCAGCTTTCTTTGCATTCCTGCTTTTCCAGATGCATTATTTTCAACGATCGTTTGTCTTCCCCCTGCTGATGAAAGGAAAGAGCCGGATGCCCATTGCCATCATACTCATGGGTGTCACGTTTAATGTAGTGAATGGCATCCTCTTGGGCAAGGGACTCTTCAGCTTTCCTCCGTCTAGTTTCAACGAGGGAACGGCATTTTTCCTCCGTCCACTGTCACTATTTGGCATCGCTGCTTTCTTCCTTGGCATGGGCATCAACCTACACTCCGACCATGTTATCCGCCATTTGCGAAAGCCTGGCGACACCAATCACTATCTGCCCTCCAAGGGGCTATACCGCTATGTCACCTCAGCAAACTATTTTGGAGAACTCATAGAATGGATAGGTTTCGCTCTCTTCACCACCATACCCGCCGCATGGGTTTTCGTCATCTGGACAGCTGCCAACCTAATTCCCCGTTCAGCTGCCATACATAAGTGCTATCGCAAGGAATTCGGCGATGCCGTGGGAAAAAGAAAAAGAATTATTCCATTTATATATTAATAAATAGAGATGATTATGGTATCAAAACTCTTCACACCAGTAAACATAGGACCGCTGACTCTGAGGAACAGAACAATTCGCTCTGCAGCCTTTGAGAGCATGTGCCCGGGAAATGTTCCGAGCAAACAGTTGCTTGACTATCATCATTCGGTAGCCGAAGGAGGCGTAGGAATGACCACAGTGGCATATGCCGCAGTGTGCCAGAGCGGACTCTCCTTTGACCGTCAGCTTTGGATGCGCCCGGAAATTGTCCCAGGCCTCAGGGAACTAACCGATGCCGTACACAAGGAAGGTGCAGCCGCATCTATCCAACTCGGTCACTGCGGCAATATGTCGCACAAAAGCATCTGTGGTTGTTTGCCCGTGGGAGCCTGTAGCGGTTTTAACCTCTATTCGCCCACTTTCGTCCGCGGATTGCGTGCCGACGAACTGCCGGAGATGGCACGTAACTATGGCAATGCCGTGCGTCTGGCTCGAGAGGCTGGTTTCGATGCTGTTGAGGTGCATGCTGGACATGGATATCTTATCAGCCAGTTTCTTTCTCCTTCCACTAATCACCGCAAGGATGAGTTTGGAGGATGTCTCGAAAACCGAATGCGCTTCATGGATATGTGTATGGACGAGGTTATGAAGGCAGCAGGGAACGACATGGCTGTGTTAGTGAAGATGAATATGCGCGATGGATTCAAGGGTGGAATGGATATCGATGAGGCTCTTTTAGTGGCAAAAAGACTGCAGCAGGATGGTGCACACGCACTGGTGTTGAGCGGTGGCTTCGTTAGCAAGGCTCCGATGTATGTGATGCGTGGCGAGATGCCAATACGCACCATGACACACTACATGGACTGCTGGTGGTTGAAGTATATGGTGAGATTAGTGGGCAAGATGATGATACCTTCGGTGCCATTCAAGGAAGCTTATTTTCTCGACGATGCACTGAAGTTCCGCATGGCTCTGCCCGATATGCCGCTTGTGTATGTGGGAGGATTAGTCTCAAGAGACAAGATAGACGAGGTGCTCAATGCCGGTTTTGAGGCAGTACAGATGGGCCGCGCACTACTCAATGAGCCAGGCTTCGTTAACCGAATGAAGGCAGAGGAAAACGCCCGTTGCAACTGCCGTCACAGCAACTACTGCATTGCCCGAATGTACACACTCGACATGGCTTGCCACCAACACTTGGATGAGGAACTACCACGATGCCTGAAGCGTGAGATTGAGGAAATAGAGAAAAAAGGATGATATATGAATAAGCTACTGACCCTATTGGCTCTTTTGGTGCTACTGACTTTCATCGGTTGTTCCGACAAGGGGACTGCGGGCAAAACTAAGGGTACTGACAGCACACACGCGAAAGAGTATATCACCAAAATAAGCCTTCAGGAGCCCGACCGCGCCCTTGCCATCATCGACACAATGGAGATGAACAAGGAGGCGTTGCCGTATGAACTGAATTACTTGCGTTTTGCTATCTATGTAAACGGTTTCTCCGATATGAAGATGGCGGAATATTATGGCAAACAGGTGTTGAAGGACTCCGTTGAGCTAAAGAAAGACGTGAAATGCCATTTCACTATTTTGAACACACTTGCCGACATTGCCAACCAAAACAGCCAATACGCCCAAAGCATAAAATACGCGAAGGAGGCCTACGACCTGGCAAAAAAAAACAATGTCAAAGAGTATGAGGTGTCGGCTACGGAAGCCTTAGCGCTGAGTCTCATAAAACTTGGCGACGACGAAAATGGATTCAAACTCTTTGCTGAGGGAAAGGACGAAATTCTCAAGTCGTTGGATCAGGACGTTGACTTCAGGAAGGTTAACAATGCCTACTCCTTCGTGGGCAACTACATGGAAAGTCTCATGACAGCCAAAAGATACTACGAGGCGGGACTGCTGATTCCTGACCTGCTCAACATCACAAAGAAAATGGAGGCGGTGGACGACGTGATGGACGGGGTGGTGGAATACCGCCAGCTCCACACCTACGGAATGCTGATGAAGTACTACGACAAGACGGGCAACACAAAGGAGTCGGAGAAATATCTTGCACTGATACAGATGTCGCAGCTCGCGGGAACGAGTTTCGTGGAGGCCCTTGTTTCGGAGCATTACCTAAACGTGGGCGACGTGAAACGCCTTGCGGAGATGACCGCCAGCATAAGGGAAAACGCAGTGGCAAACAACGACACCCTCTCGGAGTTTTTCGTGGAATATGTGCTCGACTATGAGAAATATATAAGTAAGGCTCAGGGCAACTACCGCGAGGCTTTCGAGAAGGCGGAGGTGATAAGCAGCGTGAAGGACTCGATAGCCAAGCGCACAAACGAGGAGGACGGCGCACGACTGGCTAAAATCTACGAGACGCAGGAGAAGGAACGCCTCTTGGCGGAGAAGGACGCGCAGTTGTCGTGGCATAAAGGCATCTTCGTGGTCGTGGCGGTGGTTTTGGCGCTCGCCTTAGTGTTCATTGTCATGCTGCTGATGTTTAACCGCAAGGTGAATCGCCGCAACAAGACCATTGTCTCAACAATTAACCAAATGATGGAGAAAGAGGGTGAGCTGACACGACTGCGCCTCAGCGACGACGCGAAGAACGTGGATCCCGACGAAATGCGCCTAATGCAGAGCCTCGAAATGCTGAAGGACGACATGCCGATGGACGACATTTCCACTGCATTGGGCTTTACAGACGCTGCCGACTTTGCCAAGAAGTTCTACACCCATTTCGGCATCCACGCTGAGGAATACCGCAAGTGGTCGAGACAACTCAGTGAGCAGGAGAATACGGGCGTGAAAGAGGCGAAGCAGATGAGAGATTCGTTCATCAGCAGCATGTCGCATGAGATACGCACTCCGCTAAACCAAATTTATGGTTTCGTGCAGCTGCTTACCGATCCAAATATACAGCTCTCCGATGACGAGAAACGACAGTATAACGACATTATAGGTGACCAAACCAGATACATGACACGCTTAATAAACAAGTTTCTTGAGATTTCAGAATACGAGAGCAACGATGAGCCGCTGCCATGCGAGAAAGTCTCAATAGATGAATTGTTTGATGAAGTAAATTCCGTTGTGCCTCGACCAGCTGACGGAGTGGAGCTTACCTTCTGCAACAGTAACAACGTTGCAGAGCTGAAAACCAATCGCAAAGGACTCTCGCGCATCCTTCAGTGCATAGTGGGTAATGCAGTGAAATTCACTTCTTCGGGCTATATTAAGGTGGAATGCAACACAAATGTTGAAGGCAACATGATTTTTTCTGTCACCGATACTGGTATTGGAATACCGATGGGTGATGAGGAGCGCATCTTTGACCGCTTCTACAAAGTTGATAGCTTTGTCCCAGGCCCAGGACTCGGCCTTTCATTGGCACGGGTGATTGCCGGCCGAATAGGAGCAACCATTGTTGTAGATAGGAGCTATAAGGATAAAGGCTCGAGATTTGTTGTAACATTATTTAATTGATATGAAGAAATTAGCAATAATCACTGGAGCTGACGGATGTATGGGCTCTGAGATAGCGCGGGCTGTGGCTATTGAGGGCTTTCATGTAGTCATGGCTTCAAGAAATATTGAACGCGCAAAGCAAAAGCGAAAGTGGATAATATCTGAATCGGGAAATCCTGATGTAGAGATTATTTACATCGACCTTGCCTCTCTGAAGAGCGTAAGGGCTTTCGTCGAGGAGATATTCAAGCGCGAAGCGCCTGTGGCTTTGCTTATGAACAACTCTGGCATAATGGAACAACAGGGACGCACCATCACCGAGGATGGTATGGAGCGTACTGTGCAGGTGAATTATGTTGGACACTACCTGTTGTCAAGACTCCTTGTACCTAAGATGGAAAGGGGAAGCAGGATAGTGTCGATGACGTCGCTCACTTACCGATGGGGTAGGATAGACTTCCCGACGTTTTTCAATTCAGGCTGCCGCGGGTCGTATTGGCGCATCTTCCCGTATTTCAACTCAAAGCTTGCCATTACGCTTTTTACCATAAAACTTGCCAAGGAACTGAAAGACAATGGTATAATGGTTAATTGCGCCGATCCAGGCATAGTGGCCACAGACATAATATACTTCAAGATGTGGTTTGACAGTCTCACACGTGTGTTTTTCGCTCCCTACATCCGCACGCCTCGCCAAGGAGCCGCCACGGCTATCCGTCTTCTTCTGTCGAAGGATGTTGAGGGGCAGACTGGTACATTCAACCTTTCCTGTCATGAGAAGAAGTTGGGTAAGAAATATACCCAAAGTCCTATGCTCGAGAAGTTATGGGCTGAGACAGCAAAAAGGGTTGGGTTATAATTTGTCTCTAAACAAGAAAAAGACAGGAGGAATCCCAATAGTCCTCCTGTCTTAATGATACAGGATATTGAAGGGATTTCATAAGGAAGAACCTATTCGGCGAAAGCAGCAGCTTCGGCTGCGGCAATGATGTCTTCACGCGACTGTGTCTTTGGCTTTGCCGTAATGTCAGAGAGGTCGAACTCATCGCTCTGGATGGTTGTTGGATTTGATGTCTCAGTCATTTCGACAGCCTGTGGCTTAATGTTCTTTTCTTTTTGTTCACAGTTATCTTCCTTGTTTGCAGTAATGATGAAATCGTTCTTCTCTTCGGTGTCTGGCACGTTAAGTATAGGACTTTCTTCCATTTTTGTCCTGTTGCCTTTAGCTTCAAAAACAGCATCAATAAACTGCGGTTCGCGTTTCAGTCTTTGAAGGGTTTCCTTAGCAGCATTTTGCTGGCTTTCTTTTTTAGAGTAACCTAATCCCGATGCACCTTCAAGTCCTTCTATCAAAGTCTTGTAGTTGAAGGTTGGGCTACCTGTATTGTCTTTTCCCTGACTGATAAGTTTGAAATCAAGTCTCACCTTGTTTTTTTGACTCCATTCAATGAGTTTGCTTTTGAAGTTCACCTCTTTGTATGCCACTTTATCGATGTTGATAAGTTTTTGGAGAATCTGTTTCTGCATGAATTTCATGCAGTAGTTGTATCCCCTGTCGAGATATATGGCGCCTACGAGTGCTTCGAAAGCGTTACCTCCAACATAGCTGTTGTGAGTGTTGTTGTGTCCTGCCGACAGTATGAGTTGGTTAATACCCATTTCCTGTGCTAGCTTGTTGAGAGTGTCTCTCTGTACGAGTTTACTTCTGGTGTTGGTGAGAAATCCTTCCCGTTTTCCTTCGAAGTGCCTGTATACTATATCGCCCACTACAGCGTCGAGTATGGCATCGCCGAGGAATTCAAGCCTTTCGTTGTTTACTGGTTTTCCCTTTGCGTTTCTTTTGGCTACGCTTTTGTGCATAAGTGCCATTTTGTAGTATTCTATATTTTGTGGATAGAATCCCAAAATGGAGTAAAGAGAAGAAAAAAGCTCCTTCTCCTTTCGGAAAGGGAGCCTTAATCTGTCAAAGAGTATATTATTCAGCATACTTTTTGAATACTACGCAAGCATTGTGTCCACCAAAACCGAAGGTGTTGCTAATGGCGGCGCGTACTTCACGCTTCTGTGCTTTGTTGAATGTGAAGTTGAGGTTGTAGTCAATCTCTTCGTCGTTGTCGCCTTCCTCGTGGTTGATGGTTGGAGGGACGATATCGTTTTTCACAGCCAGGATGGTGGCCATGGCCTCAACAGCTCCTGCAGCTCCGAGCAGGTGACCTGTCATAGACTTTGTAGAGCTGATGTTGAGTTTGTATGCAGCCTCTCCGAATACCTCTTTGATGGCCTTTGCTTCAGAAATGTCTCCCACGTGTGTGGAGGTGCCATGTACGTTAATGTAGTCGATGTCTTCAGGCTTCAGACCAGCGTCTGCCAGTGCATTCTCCATTACGAGGCGAGCACCGAGACCTTCTGGATGAGAGGCTGTGATGTGATATGCGTCGGCGCTCATGCCTTCGCCCACCATCTCTGCATAGATTTTTGCTCCGCGAGCCTTTGCGTGCTCAAGTTCCTCAAGAATGAGACAACCAGCTCCTTCACCCATGATGAAACCGTCGCGTGATGCGCTGAATGGACGTGAGGCGGTCTGAGGAGAGTCGTTACGAGTGCTCAGGGCATGCATGGCGTTGAATCCGCCTACACCACAACCGCATATGGCTGCTTCTGCACCACCGGCAACGATGGCGTTGGCTTTCCCGAGACGTACGAGGTTGAATGCGTCAGCCAGTGCGTTTGTAGAAGATGCACAAGCCGAAGTCGTTGTATAGTTGGGGCCGTGGAAGCCGAAGTTTATAGATATCTGTCCTGCTGCGATGTCAGCAATCATTTTAGGGATGAAGAACGGATTGAACTTTGGACCGTCTTCTTCGTGTATACCGTAGTACTTCACTTCATCCTCGAAGGTCTTTATACCACCGATACCCACACCAAAAACCACACCAATGCGGTTTTTGTCTACGCTTTCCAAGTCCATGCCACTGTCCTTTACGGCCTGCATTGCCGAAATCATGGCCAGCTGTGTGTAGCGGTCCATCTTGCGAGCCTCTTTACGGTCGATGAATTCGGTGATGTTTAGATTCTTAACTTCGCATGCGAACTGTGTCTTGAACTTTGAAGCGTCAAACAATGTAATAGGCGCAGCACCGCTCACTCCATTGACTAGGCTATTCCATGTCTCCTCTGGAGTGTTGCCGACGGGAGTAACAGCTCCCATACCTGTTACAACTACTCTTTTTAATTCCATGTAAAAAAATGTTGTTGAAAAAGTTGAATGAAGACAATTGGGAATTTCAGAATGTGAAATTCCCAATTGGCATAGATTCAAGATTATTTTGAATTCTCTTCGATGTAAGCGATAGCGTCGCCTACAGTGCCGATCTTCTCAGCCTTGTCGTCTGGGATAGATACACCGAAAGCTTTCTCAAATTCCATGATGAGCTCTACAGTGTCGAGAGAGTCTGCACCGAGGTCGTTAGTGAAGCTTGCTTCTGGCTTTACTTCTGCTTCGTCAACACCGAGTTTTTCTACGATGATTTCCTTTACTTTAGATTCAATTTCTGACATAATTTTGTTGTTTAAAATGTTAATACTGATTTCTATCTTAAAGTTTTCGGGTGCAAAGTAACTAATTTTTAGTCAATTATGCAAATGTTTTTAAAGAAAAAGTGATGAAAATTGCACACGCAACCCTTGATTGTGCATGTTTTTTGACCAAAATCAAGCATTTTATGCTCTTTTTTAGTGTGAATAATACATTTTTCAGTATGTTGTCACACTTCATATTTCTCTCGTCTGAGACGATAATTTCCACGTTGTTCCTCAAAACCTTCTGGATGAGACTTTAGAAGGACTGTGTCGAACAGAGGGTCGTAGAGGTCAAGTGGTGTGTTGAAACTGAAACTGGCTGGCAAGTGTGGAGGTGACACAAGACCTGGATTGGGCACGTTGAAAAATCGGCACAGTGAATCAATCACCATATTGTCGGCATTGGTCTTTCCATCGGCTGAGTAGCCTGCTATATGTGGCGTGGCTATGTAGGCTCTTCGAAGGAGCTCTCTATCGATGTCAGGCTCGTTTTCCCATGTGTCTATCACTGCATTGGATATTATGCCGCAGTCCATAGCTTCAAGCAGTGAACGCTCGTCTACCACGCCGCCACGGCTTGTGTTGATGATCGTAATGTCGGGGCGTGACATGCCCATAAGAAAATTGCGGTCGGCCAGATGGTAGGTGTGATGTGGACCGCTATGTGTTAGAGGCACGTGGAAGGTGACAACATCGGCGTTTAGGCGGATGTCGTCGAGACTGACGAATTTTGGGTCGGGAATGAAGGGGTCGTTGACTATTACTCTCATGCCATACTTTTCCCCGATGCGTTTGACCTGTTTGCCTACATGTCCGCATCCCACAATGCCGAGCGTGGATTTGTCGAGACGGAGGTGCTTGTCGAGCTGAAGACTGAGCAACGTGGTTTCGATATATTGTCCCACCGAGGAAGCGTTGCATCCCGGACAGTTGACCCAGCGTATTCCAGCGCTATCGAGATATTGGGTGTCGAGGTGGTCTATTCCTATGGTGGCAGTGGCCACAAACTTCACATTGGTGTGTTCGAGCAATTGGCGATTGCAGCGTGTCCTTGTACGTACTATGAGTGCGTCGGCATCAGTTAGGTCGTCATGTGTGATGTCAGCTCCTTTGATGTATCTTACATCTTTCGTTATCCTTTCAAGAACTTCCCTGATATATGGTATTTTGTCGTCAACTATAATTTTCATATTTTATATAGATTAGGTGAACAAAAAAGATGATTTTTTGATTAATCTGCCGCAAAAGTACATAAAAACTCTAAAAAATAACCATATTTAGGGGAAAAAGTACGTTTTTTGTTTGATATTTGAAAAAGAATGCTTAGATTTGCAGATAAAAACGAAAAAAAGAATAACAAAATGTCATTTTCAGAACATTGCAACAAGGTATTCAATCAAGCAATTAGAGACTATCATCTGACAGACAATGTTGACGTACAGATGAATAATCCCTATGATAGAGGCACTATTGATTATAGTCTGTACATGAAGTGTTGGATAGACACAGTGCAGTGGCATTTCGAGGATATCATACGCGACCCTCATATTAATGCCGACGACGCTGTGGCGCTAAAGAGGCGCATAGACCGGAGCAACCAAGACCGTACTGACTTGGTGGAGGAGATAGACAGTTATTTCCGCCAGCAGTATAGCCATGTGGTTCCACTTCCAGAAGCTCGCATCAACACCGAGAGCCCAGCATGGGCTATTGACCGTCTTTCTATATTGGCCTTGAAGATTTATCACATGAAAGAGCAGACAGAAAGGACTGATGCTACGGTGGAACACTGTCAAAAGTGCGAGGCCAAGCTAAGTGTGCTCATTGAGCAGCAGCAGGATCTTGGCACTGCCATCGACCAGTTGCTTGAGGATATTGAGGCTGGAAGAAAGTATATGAAGGTGTATCGTCAGATGAAAATGTATAACGACCCATCTACCAACCCCGTGCTTTACGGCAAGAAATAGGAGATGAAAAAAGAGCATATACTTATAATGCGCTTTTCCGCATTAGGTGATGTAGCCATGATGGTGCCTGTGGTCTATTCATTGGCCATGACTTACCCTGATGTAAGAATAACAGTGCTGAGCAGGAAATTTGCGCGCGCCTTCTTTGAGGACTTGGCGCCTAACGTGTATTTCATGGGTGCAGACCTGAACATGGAGTATCGCGGAGTAAAAGGCCTTAACGCCCTTTACAGAAGGTTGATGGCCAAAAATTTCACTGCAGTGGCTGATTTCCATAATGTGCTTCGTTCTGACTATCTCAGACTTAGGTTTAATCTCGACCGCTATCGTGTGGCTCATATTAATAAAGACCGTGCGGGGCGAAGAAAGTTGACTGCAAAGGGAAAAAAGTGTCTGAAGCAGCAAGATTCTCCTTTCAAGAAATATGCTGATGTTCTTGCCAGACTGGGTTATCCCATCGAGAATAATTTCAAGTCGTTGTTTTCAGAAGAAGGCGGCAACTTGAACCTTTTGCCGGCACTGTTCGGACCGAAAAATTCTTTTGAGAGGTGGATAGGCATAGCCCCATTCGCTGCACATGAAGGGAAAATATATCCTGAGAGACTTATGTGGCAGGTTGTCGACCAACTTTTGGCCTGCGATCCACAAGTCAAGATATTCCTCTTTGGAAAGGGTAAGAAGGAAGAGGCTACCTTCGAGGAATGGTGTGCGAAAAACCAGCGATGCGTAAGTGTATCGAAGCATCTGGAAACTATGCATCAGGAACTGATACTGATGAGCCACCTTGACGTAATGGTGTCGATGGACAGTGCCAACATGCATATGGCCTCGCTCGTGGCTACGCCAGTGGTAAGCATATGGGGCGCCACTCATCCTTTGGCAGGATTCATGGGATGGGGGCAGAGCCTGGATAATGTCGTGCAGTTGGACCTCCCGTGCCGTCCGTGCAGCATCTTTGGCAACAAGCCTTGTCTTCGTGGCGACTACGCTTGTCTGCGAAATATAGCCCCAGAGTATATTGTGGAAAAGGTTATGAAGATAATTGGTTCAAAATAATATTCACTTATTTAATTTAAAGAAAGGAAAGAATTATGAAAAAGTACATTTGCGACACTTGTGGCTGGGTTTATGATCCTGAAGTAGGCGATCCTGAAGGTGGAATAGCTGCCGGAACTGCATTTGAGGATATTCCAGATGATTGGGTTTGCCCTCTATGTGGTGTAGGTAAGGACGATTTCTCTCCAGTGGAAGAATAATGGTCATTAGTCAGAAAGAACGCGAAAAGAAAATTTATCGCGTTACACTCGCCGGAAGCATCATAAACATGGTGCTCCTGGCGTTTAAATTTGTAGCTGGTGTATTGGGAGGATCGGCGGCAATGATTGCCGATGCTGTCCATTCCCTTTCCGACTTTCTCACCGACATTGTCGTGGTGGTGTTCGTGCGCATCAGCGCGCGGCCTAAGGACCTTGACCATGAATATGGACATGGAAAATATGAAACACTGGCAACCTCCATTATTGGTCTCGGATTGATTGCCGTGGGAGTGACTATATGTTATAACGGAATACTCTGCATTTTCAGGGCTATGAAGGGGGAAGATTTGCCCCAACCGGGAATAATTGCCCTCTTGGCGGCTCTTGTGAGCATTGCTATGAAGGAATGGGCATACCAGTTTACGGTTAGGGTGGGGAAGAAGGTGGATTCTCCTGCCGTAGTGGCAAATGCGTGGCATCACCGCAGCGACTCCTTCTCTTCAATAGGCACGGCAATAGGCATCGGTGGCGCCGTACTGCTCGGACATCGTTGGGCTGTACTCGATCCTATTGCGGCTGTGCTGGTCAGTCTATTCATTATCAAGACTGCGTTAACGCTGCTTAGACGGTCGGCGGACGAACTGTTGGAGAAAAGCCTGCCTGAGGATGTGGAGAAAGAGATTGTTGACATTGTAAGTAAGGAACCTGTAGCAAGCGAGATACACCATCTCTGCACCCGCCGCATAGGAAATGCCGTAGCTATTGAGATGCATGTAAGAATGCCTGGAAATATGACTCTTTATGAGTCGCATCTGCATGCCACGCAGATAGAGAAAAGGCTGCGTGAAAGGTTTGGCGAAAACACACATATTGGACTTCATGTTGAACCGCAAAAAGTAGATGGGCAATATGTGAAACCAAATATTACGAAAGTATAATAATACGAAACTTGAATTATGAACATATTGATAACAGGTGCAACGGGGTTCATTGGAAGTTTTATCGCTGAAGAAGCGGTAAAAAGAGGCATGGACGTGTGGGTGGCTGTGAGAAACACAAGTAGTCGGAAATATCTCAACGACGAGCGTATAAGGTTTCTTACACTAGATTTCTCCTGTCAGGAACAGATGGCTTCCCAAATGAAAGGTCTAAGGTTTGATTATGTTGTACATGCCGCTGGCATTACAAAATGTGTTGACGTCGCCGACTTTCACCGTGTGAACACCGAAGGAACAAGGCTCTTTGTTGAGGCATTGCTACAGACACGACAGCCGCTCAGGCGTTTTGTTTATCTGAGTAGTCTTAGCGTGTGTGGGGCTGTAAAAGAGACCCCGCCTTACCAGCCTATCAGTGAAGACACTCCGCCACAACCCAATACCGAATATGGCAGAAGCAAGTTGGCTGCAGAGGAATGGCTTGCTACAGTAAATGGTTTGCCATATATCGTGCTTCGTCCTACGGGTGTATATGGTCCACGGGAGCGCGACTATTTCATGATGGCAAAGAGCATCAGACAGCACATTGATTTCGCTGTAGGCTACAAGCCGCAGGCACTTACCTTTATCTATGTGCTCGATGTTGTGCAGGCTGTGTTTCTCGCACTTGAGAATGGGAAGATAGGCAGGGCATATATCATAAGTGACGGATGCGACTACGACTCCCGTCACTTCAGTGACCTTATACGCCATGAACTTGGCAATCCGTGGCTAATGCGCATAAAAGCTCCTCTTTGGCTGCTTAGGATTATAACATATGTAGGCGAGTATGCAGGAAGGCTGACAGGTAGTGTTTCTGCCCTTAACAACGATAAGTACCATATCTTGAAACAGCGCAATTGGCGCTGCGACATTACTAGAGCCCGTCGTGAACTTGGCTTCAATCCAGAATATGATCTCGAACGCGGTGTGAAACTTACCATTAAATGGTATATCGACAATAAATGGTTATGAACATAATAATACTTTTCCAAAAAGAAAAAAATCCAAAGAAAGGATTGCTGGCTGCTGAATATGCTATGTTGTACTATCTTGTGGCCACGCTTATTTTGATGTTTTTTACATACACTAAGTTGCATAATCCAGAGTCGATGCTCTTTGGCAGAGTCAGGATATTGGCCATAACATTTGCTCTTTGGGCTGTATACAGGATGCTCCCCTGTCGCTTCACGCGTTTCTGTCGTATTGCGGCTCAACTGGCTCTTTTGTCGTGGTGGTATCCCGACACGTATGAGTTTAACCGCATGTTTCCTAATCTCGACCATTTGTTTGCGCGTTGCGAGCAGTGGTTGTTTGGTTGTCAGCCCTCATTGTTGTTCGCCGATTTTTTCTCCCATCCCGTGTTCAGTGAGCTGATGGATTTGGGATATGCATGTTATTATCCTATGATAGCTGTTGTCATTGTTTATTTTTTCTTTTGGCGATACAATGAGTTTGGCAGGGCGTCGTATGTCATTCTTGCTTCTTTTTTCACCTATTATATATTATATATAGCAATTCCAGTGGCTGGTCCGCAGTATTATTATCATGCTGTAGGTATAGAGGAAATAGCCCGCGGAGTGTTCCCTGATGTCCACAATTGGTTTGCCACTCACCAGGAGGCAATGAAAAGTCCGGGCTATACCGACGGTTTTTTCTATCAGATGGTTACCGACGCCCATAATGCCGGTGAGCGTCCCACGGCAGCCTTCCCGAGCAGTCATGTGGGTGTGAGCACCATCCTTCTGCTACTTCTATGGCGGGTTGGCAACACCCGGAGGCTTTTGCTTTGGCTTACGCCTTTCTATGTTCTGCTTTGCCTCTCCACAGTATATATCTATGCCCACTATGTAATAGATGTTTTTGGCGGGTGGATTTCTGCTGTTTTGTTCTTTTTCGTGTTTTATTATCTTTATCCTTATATAAAAGACTGATTTATAGTATTTTAAGGAGAATTATGGGTGCAGAAATGCGCACAGATGATACGATTGTGTGCGAACACAACATATTGATATGTATCAAAATATATCAGAAAAAAATCAAAAATCGATGGGTAAATGATACGACTTATAGAAAAACGTCGTACCTTTGCATCGTCAAAAGACAGATAGGTAATAAAGCCTACAAGGTAAAGAATTGTTCAGGAAATTAATTTGATTTTTAGTTATAGAGGTTATTTAGGTAATAAGATTGATTTGTTTCGTTT
>SAMEA3663084__coassemble_271_pt1 | contig 18442 bp, 13 predicted proteins | sample SAMEA3663084__metabat2_high_PE_009 | metagenome-assembled genome bin SAMEA3663084 (sample SAMEA3663084) | pig gut metagenome | biome: pig gut; feature: pig-associated habitat; material: faeces | place: France | collected 2012
TAGCAGATGATAATGAATAATCAACGTTTTTCGTGATAATTGATATTTTTATATGTAAAAAAGTAATGAATTATTTGTTTATTCAGTATTTTTTTATTAACTTTGCACCGTGAAATGAAAAAAGCAATGAATATGAATAATTTTGGTCTTCTACACATTATTAATATTCTTCGACTTCGTAGTGTTGTCGGAAGTGAAAAGGTGTGTATGTAGGCTGTTACATAATTTATATATGAACCTTTCTCACTTCCTTGTGGGGAAGGTTCTTTTTTGATTTTTATTTTGAAGTAAAAGAAATATTTTATAGAATATGAGTGACAGATTATTTATTTTTGACACAACGCTTCGCGATGGCGAGCAAGTTCCAGGATGTCAGCTGAATACTATAGAGAAGATTCAGGTAGCAAAACAATTGGAACAGTTAGGTGTGGACATTATTGAGGCTGGTTTTCCAATCTCAAGTCCTGGTGATTTTAATTCAGTGATTGAGATATCAAAAGCTGTTACTTGGCCTACGATATGTGCACTAACCAGAGCGGTTGAGAAGGATATTGATGTGGCTGTTGACTCGCTAAAATATGCTAAGCATAAGAGAATCCATACTGGTATCGGTACCAGTGATTCACATATCAAATATAAGTTCAACAGTAATCGTGAGGAAATAATAGAAAGAGCTGTTGCTGCCGTGAAATATGCAAAGAAATATGTTGAGGATATAGAATTCTATGCAGAAGACGCAGGTAGAACTGATAATGAATATCTTGCAAGGGTGGTGGAAGCTGTAATAAAGGCAGGTGCTACAGTTGTGAATATTCCTGATACTACTGGATATTGCCTGCCGTCAGAATATGGAGCAAAAATCAAATATCTGATGGAGCATGTGGATGGTATTGATAAAGCTATCATTTCTACTCATTGTCATAACGACTTAGGTATGGCTACTGCCAATACTTTAAGTGGCGTGTTGAATGGAGCACGCCAGGTAGAGGTTACAATTAATGGTATTGGTGAACGTGCAGGAAATACTTCTCTTGAAGAAATTGCAATGATTTTACGTTGTCATAAGGATATAAATATTGACACAAATATTAACACAACAAAGATATATCCTACAAGTAGGATGGTGTCAAGTCTCATGAATATGCCGGTTCAGCCCAATAAGGCAATTGTTGGAAGAAATGCTTTTGCTCATTCAAGTGGTATTCATCAAGATGGCGTTCTGAAAAACGTTTCAACTTATGAAATAATGAATCCGAAGGATGTAGGACTTGATGACAACTCTATTGTATTGACTGCCCGTTCAGGAAGAGCGGCGTTAAAGTATCGCCTGAGCGTTTTGGGGGTAAGTATTGAAAATGAGGAATTTGTTGATGATATTTATCAACGCTTCCTGAAACTTGCCGATCGTAAAAAAGAGGTGAATGACGATGACATTCTCATGCTTGCCGGTGCTGACTCAGCAAAGACAAGAGCTGTGAAGCTCGATTTCCTTCAGGTAACTACAGGTATGGGTGTGAAGAGTGTTGCAAGTATTGGTCTTGATATCTCAGGACAAAAGTTTGAAGAGGCTTCTACCGGCAATGGTCCTGTTGATGCAGCCATAAAGGCATTGAAGAAAATCATACAGAAGCAGATGACACTGAAAGAATTTACCATTCAGGCCATCAGCAAAGGCTCTGACGATGTGGGTAAGGTACACATGCAGGTTGAGTATGACGGAAATGTTTACTATGGCTTTGGAGCAAATACCGATATAGTAACAGCTTCTGTAGAAGCATATATTGACTGTATAAACAAGTTTAGAAAATAATATTATGAATACGTTATTTGACAAAATTTGGGACAAACATGTCGTTCAGCAAATTGAAGATGGCCCAACACAATTGTATATTGACAGGTTGTACTGTCATGAAGTAACATCACCGCAGGCATTTGCAGGCATGAGGGAGAGAGGATTGAAGTGTTTTCGTCCTGACCATATTTTTTGCATGCCAGACCATAATACACCCACTCATGACCAGGATAAACCCATAGAGGATCCTGTTTCAAGAAAACAGGTGGACACTCTGTCGCAGAATGCTCGAGACTTTGGTTTGACCCATTATGGAATGATGTCAAAGGATAATGGAATTATTCATGTCGTAGGTCCAGAGAAAGGACTCTCGCTTCCTGGCATGACAATTGTTTGTGGTGACTCCCATACTTCAACACATGGAGCCATGGGTGCAGTGGCTTTCGGCATAGGAACATCTGAAGTAGAAATGGTAATGGCTTCACAGTGCATCCTGCAGCAGAAACCAAAGTCAATGAGAATAAATATCAATGGTGAACTTGCCAAGGGGGTTACTGCTAAGGATGTGGCACTTTATCTAATGTCTAAACTGACAACATCTGGTGCTACAGGTTATTTCGTTGAATATGCTGGTCAGGTTGTAAAACAGATGAGCATGGAAGGCCGTCTGACACTATGTAACTTGTCTATCGAAATGGGAGCTCGTGGCGGTTTTATCGCGCCTGACGAAACAACATTCGATTATATCAAGGGACGTGAGTTTGCTCCTCAAGGTGATGCATGGGACAAAGCCGTAGAATACTGGAAGACTTTGAAGAGTGACGAAGATGCAGTATTTGACTGTGAATTAAACTTTGATGCGGCAGATATTGAACCACGAATAACATATGGCACGAACCCTGGCATGGGTATTGGAATAACAGAAACCATCCCAACTCTTGATGACATTGACGAGGCAGGTAAGGCTTCGTTCTTGAAATCTTTGGATTATATGGGATTTGTTCCTGGTGAAAAACTTCTTGGTCATAAGGTAGACTATGTGTTCCTTGGAGCATGTACTAATGGACGTATTGAGGACTTCCGTGCTTTTGCTTCTATTGTTAAGGGAAAAAAGAAGGCCGAAAATATTGTAGCGTGGCTTGTTCCCGGTTCATGGGCTGTGGATAAACAGATACGTGAAGAAGGGCTTGACAAGGTGTTTGAGGATGCTGGTTTTGTAATTCGTCAACCAGGTTGTTCTGCTTGTTTGGCTATGAACGATGATAAGATTCCAGCTGGAAAGTATTCTGTTTCGACGAGTAACCGTAACTTTGAGGGTCGACAAGGCCCTGGAGCTCGTACTATTCTTGCCTCTCCTTTGGTGGCTGCGGCAGCAGCTATTACAGGCAAGATTACAGATCCGCGAGAGATTATTGAAGATTAAAGAATGAAATAATGAATGATTGAAAGATGAAACAGAAATTCGACGTAATAACAAGCACTTGTGTACCATTGCCATTGGAGAATGTGGACACAGACCAGATAATACCAGCCCGTTTTTTGAAAGCCACCGACAAGGAGGGATTTGGTGAGAATCTCTTCCGTGACTGGAGATATAACAAAGATGGTTCCCCAAAGAAAGACTTTGTTTTGAATGACCCGACCTATGGCGGTTGCATCTTAGTGGCAGGAAAGAATTTTGGTTCTGGCTCGAGTCGTGAACATGCAGCGTGGGCTATTGCCGGTTATGGATTCCGTGTAGTAATCAGTAGCTTCTTTGCCGACATCCACAAGAATAACGAGCTGAATAATTTTGTCCTTCCTGTTGTAGTTTCAGAATCATTTCTTGCTGAACTGTTCCAGTCTATCAACGAGAATCCGAAGATGGAGGTAAAGGTTGATCTGCCCAACCAAACCGTCACGAATATGGCAACTGGAAAGAGTGAGAGATTTGAAATCAACGCCTATAAGAAACATTGCTTGATAAATGGCCTTGATGACATAGACTATCTCATTCAGAATAAAGACAAAATAGAGAAATGGGAATGCCAGAACAAGTGATGGATTCTTCCAAGCGCGGTATACAGCCATATATTGAGATAATGGACTGTACTCTGCGTGATGGTGAACAGACGAGTGGCGTTTCTTTCCTTCCTCATGAAAAACTCATGATAGCCCGCATGTTGCTAAGAGATGTAAACGTCGACCGCATCGAAGTGGCTTCCGCAAGAGTTTCTGACGGAGAAAAAGACGCTGTCTCGATGATTTGCCGTTATGCACGTCAGATAGATATGCTTGAAAAGGTTGAGGTGCTCGGATTTGTAGATGGTACACAATCAATTGACTGGATAGAGGAGTGTGGCGGCAAGGTAATTAATCTTTTGGCAAAAGGCTCGCTGAAACACTGTAGCCAGCAACTGGGAAAGACTGTCGATGAACATATCGACGACATAAAGCAGTCCATAGAATATGCCACGAGCAAAGGTATAATAGTAAACATTTACCTTGAGGACTGGAGCAACGGCATGAAGGACTCGCCGGAGTATGTCTACAAAATGGTGGACGAATTGTCAAAGACAAAGATACGCCGTTTCATGCTTCCTGACACACTTGGAATAATGAATCCGCTTCAGGTTATTGAGTTTTTCAGAAAAATGAGGAAGAGATATCCTGATGTTCACTTCGACTTCCATGCCCACAATGACTATGATCTGGCGGTAAGCAATTCTCTCGCTGCTGTTCTTAGTGGTGCTAAGGGGCTTCATGTTACTGTCAATGGTCTTGGCGAGAGATGCGGAAATGCACCTTTGTCAAGTGTGCAGGTAATATTGAAAGACCAATTCAATGCCAAGACAAGTATTGACGAGAGCAAACTGAACGATATTAGCCGTTTGGTTGAGGGATATTCAGGTATAGCCGTTGCGCCTAACCAGCCGATAATAGGTGACAATGTGTTCACTCAAGTGGCTGGTGTACATGCCGATGGCGACAACAAGAACAATCTGTATTGCAACGATCTTGTTCCTGAACGCTTTGGAAGGAAAAGGGAGTATGCATTAGGTAAAAATAGCGGTAAGGCAAATATTGCGAGAAACCTACAGGAGCTGGGATTGGAATTGACGCCAGAACAGACAAAAAAGGTAACCCAACGAATTACAGAGTTGGGCGACCGCAAGGAAATTGTCACTCAGGATGATTTACCATTCATCGTAAGTGATGTGTTGAAACATGGAGCTCCTGAAGATAAAGTGAAGCTGGTGAGCTATATGGTATCTTCTGCTTACGGACTGAAACCATTGGCAAGCATCAAGGTTGAGATTAATGGTAAGCAGTATGAGTCGGACTCTACCGGTGACGGACAATACGATGCCTTTGTAAAGGCGCTGCGGAAGATATACCGTGATTATCTCAACCGTTCGTTCCCTATATTGGCCAACTATGCGGTCAGCATACCACCAGGCGGTCGCACCGATGCCCTTGTTCAAACTGTCATTACATGGCAGAACGGTGAAAAGTTGTTCCGTACTCGTGGTCTTGATGCCGACCAGACAGAAGCAGCTATAAAGGCAACATTCAAGATGCTGAACATAATTGAGAATAAAGAAGAAACTTTGAAATAAACAATTGTAATATGAAATTAAGAATTGCAGTTCTCGCCGGCGATGGCATTGGACCTGAAATCATGGAGCAGGGTGTTGCCGTAATGAGTGCCGTGGCAGAGAAATTTGGACATGAAGTAGAGTACAAGGAAGCACTTTGTGGCGCACATGCCATCGATGAAGTAGGCGATCCGTTTCCAGAGGAGACATACCAGATCTGCGAAGAAGCAGACGCCGTGTTGTTCGCTTCTGTAGGCGACCCGAAGTTTGACAACAACCCATCGGCAAAGGTGCGTCCGGAACAAGGCCTTTTGGCAATGCGCAAAAAACTGGGATTGTTTGCCAACATTCGTCCTGTCACAACATTCGATTGCTTGGTACATAAATCACCACTTAAGGATGAAATAGTGCGTGGCGCAGATTTCATTTGTATACGTGAACTCACTGGCGGTATGTATTTTGGTAAGAAACAGGAGCCGTCGTTGAATGAAGAAGGTGTGGAGGACGCACTTGACACAAACTATTACAGTCGCCCTGAAGTAGAACGTATCATGAAGGTTGCATATCAGTATGCACGGCAGCGTCGCAAGCACCTTACTGTAGTCGATAAAGCTAATGTATTGGCATCCAGTCGTTTGTGGCGTAAGGTCGCACAGGAAATGGCACCACAGTACCCAGATGTTGAGACCGACTACATGTATGTGGACAATGCAGCCATGCGCATGATTCAGGAGCCAAAATTCTTTGACGTCATGGTAACAGAAAACACATTTGGTGACATACTTACCGATGAAGGATCTTGTATTACCGGCTCAATGGGTCTTCTGCCTTCCGCATCAACAGGTAGTTCCACTCCCGTGTTTGAGCCTATTCACGGCTCATGGCCCCAAGGCAAGGGACTGAATATTGCCAATCCGTTGGCACAGATACTTTCTGTTGCAATGCTATACGAATATTTTGACTTGAAAGAAGAAGGTGCACTGATACGCAAAGCCGTTGACGCATCGCTCGACGCTAAGGTCCGTACTCCCGAAATACAGGTTGAAGGCGGAGAGAAATATGGAACAAAGGAAGTTGGAGCTTGGATAGTTGATTATATAAAAAACAACTAATTGTGGGATTAAGAACCTTAATAATTCTTTTGATCGCATCATTGTCGGGAGTTCTACACGTAAAAGGGCAGAACTCCCAACAATGGCGTGATTCGCTTGCAGTCATAAATAAGCAGATTTCTCAAAATCCCTATTCCTCAGATCTTTATTTAAGGAAAGCAGCTGTGAATATTGAACTGCAACAGTGGGAATATGCCCATAAGACTTATAGTGATATTCTGACCAAGGAACCAAACAATCTTGCCGCCCTTTTCTATCGTGCTTTTGTAAACGGCAAGATGAGACGATATGATTTGGCGGGCAGTGATTATGAAACCTTTCTCACCCTTGCCCCTACCAATATAGAGGCTCGTCTCGGACTTGCCTATACGTTGCAGAAACGCGGAAAGAGGTTAGAAGCGCTTGACCAATATAACACCATTGTTGAGCAACATCCAGATAGTGCCGTCGCATATGCTTCAAGGGCATGTCTCGAAGAGGAAATGGTGCTTCTTGACGCGGCATTGTTTGATTGGGAAAAGGCGATAGCCTTAAACAGTTCAAACAACGACTATATATTATCGAAGGCAAACTTGTTATTGAAAATGGGAAAGAAGCAGAAAGCCCGCGAATGTCTCGACGTACTTCTCGACAGAGGTGTAGCAAGGGCTGACATTGAAGAATTACTAAAAGCTTGCAGATAAGTCGCTAATTATTTTAAGTCATTGAACACCAGTATGTTGAGTGTATTTAAAACGTAATTATTTTGAAATGAACAGAAATGAAAAATGGGAAGCGCAATATGCTATAGTATGGACATTCGTAGAAAAACATCATCGCGCCCCTTCACGTCACCGATTGGAAGAACATGACATGCTCAATTGGTTGAAATATAACAGAAAACGTCTTAACAAAGGCGAACTCGATGAATATCGAAAAGAGAAGATTGATTCATTAGGAAAACTGATAACCTCTTTTCATAGAAGAAACCAATATTGTTGACCTTAGTTCCAAAAGTAAGGTCAAATTGTTGTCGTATATTACAATTTGAAAGATTTTTGCAGTCAAATAGTATAAAAAAGAGATTTTTGTTTTGTAGAAACGGGAAATGTTGTTACCTTTGCACCTAATAATATAAATAGTAAACTATCACCCCCGTTCGTCTGGGGGCCAACAATAACAAAAAACAATAAAAATATCGTATGAAAGTATTAAAGTTCGGCGGGACATCCGTAGGTTCCGTAGAAAGTATCTTGAGTCTAAAAAACATTGTAGAGCAACAGTCTCAGCCAGTGATCGTAGTAGTAAGCGCCCTTGGCGGAATAACCGACAAGCTCATTGCCACATCCCGTTTGGCAGTGAGAGGCGACGAATCTTACAAGACTGAATTTGACTCCATAGTCACACGTCACCACAACATGGTCAACGCGGTCATCACAGACATCACTGAGCGCACCCGTCTTTTGGGTGTTGTAGACATTCTCTTGGAAGAGTTGCGTTCCATTTATTATGGCGTATACCTGATACGTGATCTTAGTCCCAAGACCAGCGCAGCCATCGTAAGTTATGGAGAACGTCTTAGCAGTAATATTGTGGCAACACTTATCAATGGTGCGTCATGGAAAGACTCCCGTGATTTCATAAAGACAGAATATAAATTCGGAAAACATATACTCGACAGTGAGCTAACCAATCAGTTGGTACGTGAATCATTTGCAGACATCCCGTCCATAACTGTTGTTCCTGGCTTTATCAGTAGCGACAAGTTCTCTGGCGAGGTGACCAATTTAGGACGTGGCGGAAGCGATTACACGGCATCCATCATTGCAGCTGCACTGGATGCTGAAGTGTTGGAGATTTGGACTGATGTGAATGGATTCATGACAGCCGATCCACGAGTGATACATTCGGCATATACTATCAACGAACTTAGTTATGTGGAGGCTATGGAGCTTTGTAATTTCGGCGCCAAGGTAATTTATCCTCCAACGATATATCCGGTATGCGTAAAGAATATTCCTATAAAGGTAAAGAATACTTTCAACCCTTTAGATCCTGGTACTATTATCAAGGACAAGATCGACAACGACCGCAAGCCTATTAAGGGTATTTCCAGCATTAATGGCACTACGCTTATTACCGTAACCGGTTTGTCCATGGTGGGCGTGATAGGTGTAAACCGCCGCATTTTCACAGCCCTTGCCGATCATGGCATATCTGTGTTCATGGTGTCCCAGGCATCTTCGGAAAACTCTACGTCAATAGGTGTTCGTGATGAAGATGCAGATGAGGCCGTTCGTGTGTTGGACTATGAGTTTGCCAAGGAGATAGAGACAGGTGCGATGTATCCTATGCATGCTGAGAGTGGGCTTGCCACAATAGCAATAGTTGGTGAGAATATGAAGCATACTCCAGGTATAGCGGGAAAACTGTTTGGAACATTAGGCCGAAGCGGTATTTCCGTTATAGCATGTGCCCAAGGAGCTTCTGAAACAAATATCTCATTCGTAGTAGACTCGAAATATTTGCGCAAGTCTCTAAACGTGTTGCACGACTCGTTCTTCCTTAGTGAATATAAGGTCCTTAACTTGTTTATATGCGGTGTAGGTACTGTTGGCGGAAATCTTATTTCCCAGATTCACTCCCAGTATGAAGAACTGATGCATAGTCGCCGTCTGAAACTTAATGTTGTCGGAATAGCAAGCAGTCACAACGCCATTTTCTGTCGTGAAGGCATCGATTTGGGCAACTATCGTGAGCAACTCGAGAAGTCTGCACCCAGCAATATCGAGCATCTTCGCGACGAGGTGATAGGTATGAATATTTTTAATAGTGTGTTTGTCGACTGCACTGCCAGTGGCGAAGTGGCTGCACTTTATCAAACCTTCCTTGAACATAACATTTCAGTTGTTGCAGCCAACAAGGTAGCTGCTTCAAGTGATTACGCAAGCTATCTGAAACTTAAGGAAACAGCCCTCAGCCGAGGAGTGAAGTTCTTGTTTGAGACAAATGTTGGAGCCGGTCTACCTATTATCGGTACCATCAACGACCTTCGCGATTCCGGCGACAAGATACTGAAGATTGAGGCCGTGCTTAGTGGAACGCTAAACTTTATTTTTAATGAGATTTCAGCAGATGTTCCTTTCTCAGAGACTGTCAGACGCGCTAAACAACAAGGCTACAGCGAACCAGACCCACGCATTGACCTCAGTGGCAAGGACGTGGTTCGAAAGCTTGTGATACTCGCCCGTGAGGCAGGTTATAAGGTCGAACAAGACGACGTAGAGAAGCATCTTTTCGTACCATCTGAATTCTTTGCCGGAAGTATCGATGATTTCTGGAAGAACCTTCCATCCCTTGACGCAGAGTTTGAGTCGAGGCGTAAAGTTCTCGAGGCAGAAAAGAAGCGTTGGCGTTTTGTGGCAAAGATGGATCATGGCAAGACACAGGTATCGCTTGAAGCCGTTGGCGAGCACCATCCTTTCTACGGACTCGAAGGTTCTAACAATATTGTTCTTTTGACTACAGAACGCTATCGTGAATATCCGATGCTTATCCAAGGCTACGGAGCAGGTGCCGGAGTGACTGCTGCCGGTGTGTTTGCCAACATAATGTCAATAAGCCAACAAGTAATATCATTCTTATGAAACATATAATTATTCTTGGTGATGGCATGGCAGACCATGCAGTGAAGAAACTTGGAGGGAAAACCCTTCTTCAGTATGCTGACACTCCATATATGGACATGCTGGCAAAAAAAGGTCGTTGTGGCAGACTGATAACAATTCCCGACGGCTACAGTCCTGGTAGTGAGGTGGCAAATACAGCCATCTTGGGATATGATCTTGACAAGGTTTATGAAGGCCGCGGCCCGCTTGAGGCAGCAAGCATTGGCTATGAGATGCAACCGGAAGACATGGCTATAAGGTGTAATATCATCACCTTGTCTGACAACAAAATAAAGAATCATCACGGCGGTCATCTGACCACTTCCGACGGTGACCAGCTGATACAGGCCCTCAACGAACAGTTAGGCGACGATCGTGTACGTTTTATCACAGGCATCCAGTATCGCCATCTTCTTGTAATAAAAGGTGGAAATAAGCACATCGTGTGCTCGCCGCCTCACGACCATCCCGACCAGCCATGGCAGCCCCTGTTGGTTAGGGGAGAAGAAGGCGGTGAAGAACCGGGACGTATGACGCCACAAGAAACAGCCGACTTACTGAACGAACTGATAATAAAGTCTCAAGCTATTCTTGCAAACCATCCGATTAACAAGAAACGTTTGGAAGATGGTCTCGACCAGGCAAATTCAATATGGCCATGGAGTCCAGGCTATCGCCCTTCAATGCAGACTATACAAGAAATGTTTCCCGAGGTCAAGTCCGGTTCTGTGATATCAGCAGTCGACCTTATTCGTGGTATTGGTCATTATGCAGGATTGAAGACTATTATAGTAGACGGAGCTACAGGACTTTACGATACAAACTATGAAGGAAAGGTTAAGGCTGCTATAGAAGCCCTGAAGACTGATGATTTCGTCTTTCTCCATGTAGAAGCTAGCGACGAGGCAGGCCACGACGGCAACCTGTTGTTGAAATTACGCACAATAGAGAATCTTGACAAACGTGTGGTAGAGCCTATATATAATGAGGTGAAGACATGGAGTGAGCCCGTAGCCATCGCAGTATTGCCAGATCATCCCACCCCCGTTGAAATCCGTACTCACGTAAATGAGCCAGTGCCGTTTGTGATATATTATCCGGGCATTGAGGCCGATAATGTCCATGAGTACGACGAAGTGAGCTGTGTCGGTGGCGGTTATGGCCTTCTGAAGCTACAGGAGTTTATGCAAGTGTTTATGAACAAGGAATAAGAAATGAAATATTACAGTACAAATGGTAAGGCGCCCCTCGCTACATTACATGAGGCAGTGGTGAAGGGCTTGGCGGGCGACCGCGGCCTTTATATGCCTGAAAGCATAAAGAAGTTGCCTCAGTCTTTTTTTGACAACATTGAGAGATTGTCGTTTCAGGAGTTGTCTTATGTTGTAGCCCAGGCTTTCTTCGGCGACGACGTTAACGAGGAAGACCTCAAGCGTATAGTATACGACACTTTGTCGTTTGACTGCCCCGTGGCCCAGGTTACAGACTCTATTTACAGTCTTGAGCTGTTCCATGGTCCAACCCTTGCTTTCAAGGATGTAGGTGCGCGTTTCATGGCGCGTCTTTTGCAATATTTCATTCGCCAGGAGGGTAGGGAGCAGGTAAATGTATTAGTGGCCACGAGTGGCGATACGGGCAGTGCTGTTGCCAATGGTTTCCTTGGCGTCGACGGTATTCATGTCTATGTCCTTTATCCGAAGGGAAAGGTGAGCAAGATACAGGAAAGCCAGTTTACTACACTTGGTAAGAACATCACCGCCGTCGAGGTGGATGGTGTGTTCGACGACTGCCAGGCCTTGGTGAAGAGCGCTTTTATGGATGAGGAGCTGAATAAGCACATGAAGCTCACATCTGCCAATTCCATCAATGTGGCCCGTTTTCTTCCCCAGGCATTCTATTATTTCAATGCTTATGCTCGTATGAAAGAGCTGGGCAAGTCTGAGAATATGGTGGTCTGTGTTCCAAGCGGAAACTTTGGTAACATCACGGCAGCACTTTTCGGTCATCGTATGGGATTGCCCGTTAAGCGTTTCATAGCAGCGAATAATGCCAACGACATCTTCTACAATTATCTTCAGACAGGAAAGTATGAGCCCAAAGCCAGCCGTCAGACCATAGCTAATGCCATGGACGTAGGCGACCCAAGCAATTTCGCCCGCATCTACGACCTTTATCATGGCGATCATGCCCTTGTCTCGTCGCTTATTAGCGGAGCGACATACAGCGACGACCAGATACGTGATACAATGCGAAAATGTTTCTCAGATAACAAATACATCCTCGACCCCCATGGCGCCTGTGGTTTCCGTGCCCTTTCAGAACAGCTTCAAGCCGGCGAGTATGGCGTGTTCTGCGAAACTGCCCATCCTGCAAAGTTCAAGGAGACCGTTGAGGCAACCATAGGAGCGGAAGTAGAGATACCAGAGCGTCTGGCCGCCTTTATGAAAGGAAAGAAACAGAGTGTGGAAATGGCTAAGGATTTCTCAAGTTTCAAGGATTTTCTCATGCAAGAATAGGCGTTAAGTGTGTAAAGAGCCACAAAACGTCCCAGTTCCGTTAAAAATTGCTTAATTGTTTTGCGACATCAAAAAAAAGTAGTAATTTTGAACGCTCTAATTAGGCATAAATGCGTCAGAAGCTCTTAAAATGGCCTTTATGCGGCTTTTGTCATGTTTTTGGCAAGTTGACGGAACATAATAAATAGAAACAATAAAAACGAATGGATCAGACATTAGATCAAGACAGAATTATTAAAATCAACATCGAGGAGGAAATGAAGTCCTCATACATCGACTATTCCATGTCGGTGATTGTGGCTCGTGCTCTCCCGGATGTCCGTGATGGTTTCAAACCCGTCCACCGACGTATTCTCTACGGAATGATGGGTGTTGGAAACACCAGTGACAAACCTTATAAGAAATGTGCCCGTATCGTGGGAGAAGTGCTCGGAAAGTACCATCCCCATGGCGACAGCTCAGTATATGGAGCTCTCGTGAGAATGGCACAGGAATGGAACATGAGATACACGCTTGTCGACGGACAAGGTAACTTCGGTTCGGTTGACGGTGACTCTCCGGCAGCTATGCGTTACACTGAGTGCCGACTTTCCAAAATGGGCGAGCACATCATGGACGACCTCGACAAGGACACTGTCGACATGACCAATAACTTCGACGACTCGCTCGTTGAACCGACAGTGATGCCAACAAAGGTGCCAAACCTTTTGGTAAACGGCGGAAACGGTATTGCCGTAGGTATGGCGACAAACATTCCGACCCACAATCTTGGAGAAGTGATAGACGGATGCTGTGCTTATATCGATAACCCCGATATAGACACCGACGGCCTGATGGAATACATCAAAGCCCCAGACTTCCCTACCGGCGCATACATTTATGGAATACAGGGCGTAAAGGATGCCTACGAGACCGGCCGTGGTCGTATCATAATGCGTGCAAAGGCAGAGATAGAGACCGGCGACACACACGACAAAATCGTTGTGAACGAGATACCGTATGGTGTAAACAAGGCCGACCTCGTGAAATATATTGCCGACCTTGCCAATGAAAAGAAAATAGAGGGAATAAGCAATGTAAACGATGAGTCAGGACGCCAGGGAATGCGTATTGTAGTCGACGTGAAGCGAGATGCCAATGCCAATGTCATCCTCAACAAACTCTTTAAGATGACAGCCCTACAGAGTTCATTCTCTGTCAATTGCATAGCACTCGTACATGGTCGTCCGAAACTCCTTACCTTGAAGGAATGCGTGAAGCATTTTGTCGACCATCGACATGATGTGACAATACGTAGGACAAAGTTTGATTTGAAGAAAGCACAGGATCGTGCACACATTCTTAAGGCCCTCATCGTGGCTTGCGACAATATTGACGAGGTGGTTCATCTCATCCGGGCCTCAAAGACCCCAAAGGAGGCTATTGACAGTTTGATGAACCGTTTCGACTTCGATGAGGTACAGGCACGAGCTATTGTAGACATGCGCCTCCGCCAGCTCACAGGCCTTCAGATGGACCAGCTTCACAACGAGTACGACGAACTTCAGAAACTCATAGCTTACTTGCAGCAGATACTCGACGATCCAGAACTTTGCAAGAAAGTGATGAAAGACGAACTTCAGGAAGTAAAGGAGAAGTATGGTGACGAACGCCGTACCGAAATAAAGTATTCGAGCGAGGAGTTCAATGCAGAGGATTTCTATCCTGACGATCCCGTGGTCATTACCATCAGCCATCTCGGATACATTAAGCGCACCGCCTTGTCGGAGTTCCACCAGCAAAGCCGTGGTGGAGTGGGCAGCAAGGGCGCAACATCACGCGAGCAGGACTTTACCGAGTATATATATCCCGCCACCATGCACAACACGCTTCTCTTCTTCACCCAGAAGGGACGCTGCTATTGGCTCAAGTGCTACGAGATACCAGAAGGCGCAAAGAACGCCAAAGGCCGTGCCATACAGAATATACTGAATATCGAGGCCGACGATGCAATCAACGCGGTACTACGTATACAGAAGTTTGACGATGAAGAGTTTGTCAAGTCACATTACGTGGTGTTTGCCACAAAGAACGGTATCATCAAGAAGACAAGCCTTGCGGCTTATAGTCGTCCACGAGCCAATGGCGTGAATGCCATCAATATCCTTGAAGGCGACCAGGTGGTAAGCGTGCGTCTTACCAACGGCAACAATGAGTTGCTTCTTGCCAATCGCAATGGCCGCGCAATACGTTTCAACGAAAACGAAGTGCGTACGATGGGACGTGTCTCAACAGGAGTGCGCGGCATGCGCCTTGACGATGGCGACGACGAGGTGGTTGGAATGGTGTGCGTAAACGACCCGGAAACTGAGACCATTATGGTGGTGAGTGAAAATGGTTACGGCAAGCGAAGCGATATCGAAGACTATCGCAAGACCGCACGTGGCGGCAAGGGAGTAAAGACATTAAGCGTGACGGAGAAGACCGGACGTCTTGTAGCCATAAAGGTTGTGACCGACGAAAACGACCTTATGATTATCAACAAGAGCGGAATACTCATTCGCCTGAAGGTAGCCGACGTGCGTGTCATGGGCCGTGCCACCCAAGGCGTGCGCCTGATAAACCTCACTAAGAAGAACGACACCATTGCCAGTGTATGCAAGGTAATCAGTGCCGACGAACCCGAAGAAAATTAGTATTAATCTTTAATAACTACGAGTATGAAGAAAATTATGATGATGGCAGTGGCACTCGTGTCAGCAGCTACTGCATTCGGTCAGGACAACCTGGTGAAGCAGGCCCTGAAGTCGAAGTCTAACCCTGCGGAAGCAGTGAAAATCCTGACTCCCGCCCTGACATCAAGCGAGACAGTCGATAAGGCAGCAGCATGGGGTGCCATGAGCGAGATCCAGTATCAGTTCTACTCCGATGCTTATGAGCAGATGGTGCAGAATCAGTTCAAGACCGAGAAAACTCCTATCGACACCGTGGGAATGTACAATGGTCTGATAGAGGCATTCAAGGCTGCCTTCAAATGTGACGAGTACGACATTCAGCCCAAGAAGGGAAAAGTGAAGCCACGTTATCGCTCAAAGAACCAGTCTCGTCTGTTGCCAACCCGCAACACTCTCATCGATGCTGGCAGCCAGTTCTACAACGTCAAGAATTACGAGAAAGCAGTAGACGCTTGGGGTATGTTCGTTGAAAGTGCCGACGCTCCTCTATTCGAGGGTAAGGTGCAGAAAGACAGTACATACTATCTCATCACCGGCTATGCCTCCTTTGCAGCATACTTCAGCAAGAATTACGACAAGGCCATCGCTTACGCCACAGTAGCCCTTAATGATGAAGCTACAAAGAAAGACGCCATCAACGTGATTGTTTCGGCAACCAAAGACCAATGCAAGACAAAGGAAGATTCTGTAGCGTATTTCAATAAGCTGAAGGAACTCCGTGCCAAACTGCCAAATGAGCTCAGCGTGCTATTTGCCATCAACGAGTATCTCTCCGCACCGGGACGTGCCGCAGAGAAAGAGGCTTGGTGTGCAGAGGAAGTGAAGAAGACTCCAAACGAGAAGTATGTATGGGCATTCCTCGGTGAGGGACAGATGAACCAGCAGAAGTACGACGAGGCAATCGCATCGTTCAAGAAGACATTGGAGCTTGACCCAAGCTTCGTGGAGGTGGAGTTCAACGTCGGAGCATGCTACGTGCTTAAGGCCACTGCCATGAGCGACCAGCTCGCCGGAGCCACAGGCCGTCTTACTCCAGAGAATGCTGAGAAGGTAAAGGCCGTATATAATGATGCCAAGAAATACCTGGAACACGTAAGAAGCGTCGACCCTGACAGAAAGAAGGCTAACTGGGCATATTCCCTCTATCAGGTATATTATAGCCTCGGCGACCAGGAAAAGGTGGCAGAGATTGAAAAAATTATGAATGGCAACTAATTGATGATGAAGAAGCTTATCACTGTAACGCTTCTCTTGTTGACAATAATACCGTGCCTGAGAGCTCAGCGTAAAGAGATATCTCAGGCGCGGTCTTATATTAAGAGCGGCAAGGATTTCGCAAAGGCGGAACAGCTGTTGCGTGGGGTCATGGCAAACGACTCCGCCAGCGGTCGTGACCCGCGTGTGCACGCCTTGCTCCTGCAGTCCATTGAGAAGCAATATGCAGAAGGCAACGAAAAACTATATCTAAGGCAGAAGTACGACACGACGACATTTTTCGTCTTGACAAAAAAGCTCTTTGACGTCTCATGGCAACTTGACTCTCTCGACGCAATACCCGACAAAAAGGGTAGGGTAAAAGCCAAATACAGGGGAAGGAATGCTCAGATGCTAAACAAGTGCCGGCCCAACTTGTTCTATGGCGGCACATACCACTTGAGAAAAGGCAACTACCGCGACGCGTTTGAGCTGTTTGACATGTATATACAATGCATGTCTCATCCCATGTTCGGCACTTTCGACTATGCCAAGACCGACAAACGTCTGTCAGAAGCAGCTTATTGGGCATGTTATTCCGCCACAAACCTCAATAATCCCGACTTGGTGTTAAAACACAGCGGCCTTGCGGAAGGAGACAGTACAAAATTAGACTATCTCCTCATGTATGTCGCCGAGGCACATCTCCAAAAAGGAGACACATCCGCATATCATACCACACTGAAAAGAGGATTCAGCCAATATCCCCGTTTCAGATATTTCTTCCCGCATCTCATGGACTACTACACCGAAAACGGTGATTACGGGAGTTGCCTCTCGCTTGCCAACGAAGCTCTTTCTATCGATTCCACAAACATCCTCTTCCTTTACGCCAAGGCAAACACACTGCTGAGTTTAGGAAGAAACGACGAATGCGTGGAAGTGAGCAAACGGATAATCGAACTTAACGACACCGTTGCGGAAGCATATTATTATATAGGTATGGCCATTCTCAACAAGATTGTAGCTTATGAGAAGGCAGACGAACGTCAGGACAAAACCCAGATAAAGGCCCTTTACAAAGAAGCAATGCCTTATTTGGAAAACTATCGGGTGCTTGCACCTGAAGAGAAGAAGAAGTGGGCACCGGCTCTTTATCGAGTATATCTTAATCTCAATATGGGCAAACAATTCGATGATATAGACAGGATAATCAACGAAGAAAAACCATAATACGCCGTTTTAATATTCTTTAACTTTGAGAATTGTCAGGATTATGGATTTTTTTCCTACCTTTGTAGTGAAAAATCATTTGACACTTAAAACAAGCTTTTAATATGGAAAATAACTCTAATCTTATTGCACAGTGCATAGAAAAAGCACAGCAGTGGCTATCGCCTGCTTTTGACGAGGAAACACGCAGGCAAGTTCAAGAAATGCTCGACAAAGAAGACAAGACCGACCTTGTTGACGCTTTCTACCAAAACCTTGAATTCGGTACAGGCGGTCTGCGCGGAATTATGGGCGCCGGCACCAATCGTATGAACAAATACATAGTAGGCATGGCTACACAGGGTTTTGCCAACTATCTTCTGAAGGCATACCCCGGCAAGACTGACCTTGCAGTGGTGGTAGGCCACGACTGCCGCAACAACGGCCGCATGTTTGCCGAGACCGTAGCCGATATTTTCTCCGCCAACGGCATTAAGGCATATCTGTTCGAGAGCCTTCGACCAACGCCCGAAATTTCTTTTGCCATACGTCAGCTCGGATGTCAGGCAGGTGTAAACGTCACCGCAAGCCATAACCCACGCGAATACAACGGCTACAAGGCCTATTGGGAAGACGGCGCGCAGGTGCTCGCACCACACGACAAGGGCATCATCGAT
>SAMEA3663084__coassemble_285_pt1 | contig 18074 bp, 14 predicted proteins | sample SAMEA3663084__metabat2_high_PE_009 | metagenome-assembled genome bin SAMEA3663084 (sample SAMEA3663084) | pig gut metagenome | biome: pig gut; feature: pig-associated habitat; material: faeces | place: France | collected 2012
AACATGCAACGCACTTATACAGAACGCCTCACCGACAGCCTTCGCTACCGTTTCTTCTCTATTAAATACAGTGGAAAGAAGCCGCCCTTGCGACCTCGTGTTGTAATGCGCAATATGAAAATGCGCCATAATGGACTCTATAGCTTCTCCGACTATCAAGAGACTACAGCAAAACTCAGTTCCATGGGCCTTTTCAGTTCTGTAGACTTTAAGTTTACGCCTCGTGACACCACTATGGCATGCGACACTCTCGACCTGACCCTAGACTGCATCCTTGACCGGCCATATGACATATATTTTGAGGGAAATTTCAAGAATAAGACCATAGGCCGTATGGGACCAGAACTGAAAGCCGGTTTAACACGTCGCAACGCCTTCCGTGGCGGTGAGAAGCTCGACGTCAACATTCACGGTTCTTATGCATGGGAGACCAATAAACGCAATTCAAGCAGCAACTATGAGTATGGTGCCGACTTGTCTGTGGAGTTTCCGCGCATCATAGCACCATTTTTTAAGGAGTTCCGTGTAAAGCGCGACAGTGCCGGACGTGTGATACGTCGCCGTTTCTTCTCCCAGTCCTCCACCATGGCAAAACTGTCTACCAATACTGTCTACCGTCCAGACTATTATCGCATGAACGTGGTATCCGGTGAGTGGACATATCGTTGGCAGACATCACCCACCAGCAAACATGAGTTTTCGCCCCTGACAGTGAAATACCAGTTTACGAAGACCCTTTCAAGCCGTCTCGACTCCCTTATGGCCGAGAATCTGTATCTTGTAGGCATGATGGAAGACATGTTTGTACCCCAGATGCGCTATACATATATATATACTAGCCCGTCTTCATGTCTAAATCCCATTCGTTGGGAGTTCACATTAGCAGAATCCGGAAACCTGCTTTCCCTTGGGATGATGGCAGCTGGCAAAGACTGGAATGAGGTTGGGAAGAAACTATTTAAGACCAGCTATGCCCAGTTTTTGAAATTTGAGACCGACTTCCGCAAGACTTGGACCCTTGACCTCAACTCCCAGCTTCTTGCCCATGTCAATGCCGGCATTATCTACAATTACGGCAATAGCGACTACATCCCGTTCAGTGAGCAGTTCTATGTGGGTGGCGCCAACAGTCTTCGTGCATTCCCCATTCGTGGCATAGGTCCAGGTGGAGTCGCCAACAGTGGCGATAACCAGTTGAATTATATTTTCAACAACGGCAACATCAAGCTTGTGGCAAACCTGGAATACCGCCGTCGAATCTTTGGCAGTCTTTCAGCCGCATTGTTTCTCGATGCCGGCAACGTTTGGAACTACAATGTCAATGTAGGCGATGACGAAGCGATACGTAATTTTTTGGAACCAGGCATATTCCGTTTCGACCGTTTTTATCGTCAGATAGCAGTAGGCACAGGCTTTGGCATCCGTTACGATCTCGATTTCCTTGTTATCCGTCTCGACTGGGGAGTAGGTCTTCACTTACCTTTTGACACAGGGAAGAGTGGATTCTACAATATCAACAGTTTTAAGGACAATCAGACACTCCATTTTGCCATAGGTTATCCTTTCTGATAAAAAAAGTCGCCAAAAGCTTGTAATTTAAAAAATAATATATTAATTTTGCAGTTAAAAAGGTTATCAACCGAAATTATAACTAATAAAAAGAAAAAATGAAACCAACTTTATTACTCTTAGCAGCCGGAATGGGAAGCCGTTACGGTGGCCTGAAGCAACTTGATGGTCTTGGTCCCAATGGCGAGACTATTATGGACTATTCCATCTACGATGCCATAAAGGCAGGCTTCGGCAAAATCGTTTTTGTCATTCGCAAGGATTTTGAACAAGACTTCCGTGAGAAAATCCTTAGCAAGTATGAAGGCCATGTGCCCGTTGAACTCTGTTTCCAGAGTCTCGATGCCCTTCCCGAAGGCTTTACCTGTCCTGCCGACCGTGTGAAACCTTGGGGCACAAACCATGCTGTGCTTATGGCAAAGAATGTGGTGAAAGAACCATTCTGTGTAATCAACTGTGACGACTTTTATAACCGCGACGCATTCCAAGTAATAGGCAAGTTCCTTTCCGACCTTCCCGAGGGAAGTAAAAACAAGTATGCCATGGTAGGATTCCGAGTAGGAAACACGTTGTCGGAGAATGGCACCGTAGCCCGTGGCATCTGTTCAAAGGACGAGCAGGGCAATCTCACCACTGTTGTGGAGCGTACAGAGATAATGCGCGTAGACGGTCCTATATGTTACAAGGACGAGGAAGGCAAGTGGATACCCGTAGAAGAAAACACTCCTGTGTCGATGAACATGTGGGGCTTCACTCCCGACTATTTCGAGTATAGTGAGGCATATTTCAAGGAGTTCCTTGCCGAGCCAAAGACAATGGAGAATCTCAAGGCCGAGTTCTTCATTCCTCTTATGGTCAACAAACTTATCAACGAGGGAACGTCAACAGTACAGGTTCTCGATACTACCAGCAAATGGTTTGGCGTGACCTATGCCGCCGACCGTCAGGATACCGTAGACCGTATTCAGCAACTTGTAAATGAGGGTGTATATCCCAATAAACTATTCTAAAAAAGAATAATGAATATTGACTTACTGACTTCGGAGGAGCTTGAAAAACTTCGTGAACTTATCTTGGCTGCAGACAATATTGTTGTCTGCAGCCATGTCAGTCCCGACGGCGATGCCATAGGTTCATCGTTAGCATGGGCGGAAGCACTCCGTTTGTTTGGCAAAAAACCAATCATTATAGTTCCCGATCAGTTTCCCGATTTCCTTCGTTGGCTGCCTGGTATAGAGACTATTGTGCGTTATGACAAGCGCAGTGACGAGGCCGATGCCTATATAGCCGATGCCGACCTGTTATTCTGTCTTGATTTTAACGAGTTATCAAGAACAGATGTCATGAAGGCAAGCCTTAGTGCGGCAAGAGGCGATAAAGTGCTTATCGACCATCATCTGAACCCTTCCATAGACACCGTTTTGACTGTGTCTCATCCGTCGCTTAGCTCAACCTGCGAAATGGTGTTCCGAATAGTGTGGCAACTAGGTCTGTTTGACAAGCTCGGCCGCAAGTATGCCTCGTCGGTATATTGTGGAATGATGACCGATACCGGAGGTTTCACTTTTGCTAGCTCTCGTCCGGAGATTTTCTTCATAATCTGTCAGCTAATTACCAAAGGAATAGACAAGGATAAGATATATCGTAACGTGTTCCATACCTTCAGCGAGAATCGTCTACGTCTTCAGGGATATGTCTTGTATGAGAAGATGAAAGTGCTGGCTGATGGCCATGCTGCATATTTCACCCTTACGCGAGATGATTTGAAACGTTTCCAGTATGTAAAAGGCGACAGTGAGGGTTTGGTCAATATGCCTCTGCAAATTAAGGGCATGCAGCTAAGCATCTCCCTTCGTGAAGATACCGAGCGCGACAACCATATCCTTGTGTCGCTGCGTAGTGTCGACAATTTTTCCTGCAACGAGATGGCAGCCGAATTTTTCAATGGCGGCGGACATTTCAATGCCTCAGGCGGTAAGTTGTTCTGTTCTATCGACGAAGCGGTAAAAATCACAGAAAAGGCTATTCTTGCGTATGAAAGCAAGTTAAAGTAGTGAAATATCTTTCTTGTATGGGCTTTTTTTCTTATCTTTGCACCCGATTTTGTAATTAACAGAAAAGAAAATAGAATGAAACGAACAATTTTTTTTGCAATCATGGCACTTGCGGCTTTCACTTTCATGTCGTGCGACGATTATGAAACTTACGGCGAGAAGAAAGAGAAAGAGCGTGATGCCATTGCAGCCTATATTGCAGAAAACAACATCAAGGTAATCGACGAGGCCACTTTCACTGCTAACGGAGAAAAGACTTCCGTTGAGAACAATGAATATGTTTATCTTGAAAAGAGCGGCATATACATGCAGATAGAAAGACGTGGTGCCGGGGAGAAACTGGAAGAGAACAAGCAAGTGAACATCCTTTGCCGCTTTGCTGAGTATAACATCAACGACAGTTACTATCAGGCGTCAAATATGAATACCAACACTTATCCTGACAAATTCACCGTACAACGAATAGGAAGCACAATCACAGCTTCGTTTATACAAGGCGTCATGCAGAGCTATTACGGCAATTCTGTGCCCGAAGGTTGGCTCATACCGTTGTTGTATATCAACATCGGACGTCAGACATCGGCCGATGAGGAGATATCAAAGGTGAACCTCATCGTGCCTCATTCCAAAGGTCAGGCTTACGCCCAGCAAAGCGTCTATGCCTGTCATTATGTAATCACTTATCAAAGAGAAAGATGACATTAATTAAATCAATTTCAGGCATACGCGGTACAATCGGCGGTGCTTCCGGCGATACGCTTAATCCACTTGACATAGTAAAATTCACTTCTGCTTACGCCACTTTTATCGCTAGGAATGCAAAGGCAGACCGTCGTCCTCTCGTAGTGGTGGGTCGCGATGCACGCATTTCGGGAGAGATGGTGAGAAGTATTGTTTGTGGAACATTGCTCGGTATGGGTTTCGACGTTGTAGACCTTGGACTTGCTACAACTCCGACAACAGAGTTGGCTGTGCGCCATCATAATGCCGATGGTGGCATTATCATCACAGCCAGTCATAATCCCACACAGTGGAACGCATTGAAACTGCTCAACTCTGAGGGCGAGTTTCTGACAGCTGCCGACGGAGCCGAAGTGCTTGATATCGCAGCTCGCGAAGACTTTGTCTATGCAGATGTAGACAATCTCGGTTCTTACACTACAGACAATGATTTCGACTCCTGTCATATAAAAGGCGTACTAGACCTTGAACTTGTTGATGTTGAGGCAGTAAAAGAACGTAAATTCCGCGTGTGTATCGATGCCATCAACAGTGTTGGCGGTGTCATTCTTCCTCGTCTTCTTGATGCCCTCGGAGTGGAGTACACTATACTCAATGGTGAGCCCACAGGTCGTTTTGCCCACAATCCCGAACCGCTAGAGAAGAATCTTCAGGGCATAATGAGCGAGGTGAAAAAAGGAGGTTATGACATGGGTATAGTAGTCGACCCCGACGTCGACCGTCTTGCTTTTATTAGTGAAGACGGTACAATGTTTGGCGAGGAATACACCTTAGTGTCAGTGGCCGACTATGTACTTGGTCACACTCATGGCAACACAGTCAGCAATCTAAGCTCCACACGTGCCCTTCGCGATGTCACCCTTCGTCATGGTGGTCAGTATTTTGCCTCTGCCGTGGGAGAGGTAAACGTGACAACGAAGATGAAGACAGTGAATGCCGTTATAGGCGGCGAGGGCAATGGCGGTGTGATATATCCAGCGAGCCATTATGGTCGCGACGCACTTGTAGGTATAGCCCTGTTCCTTTCTCTCCTTGCAGAGCGCAAGCAGACTCTGACCGAACTTCGTGCCACGCTTCCAGAGTATTTCATAGCCAAAAACCGCATCGACCTCACTCCCGATACAGACATCGACGCCATACTCTTGCGTGTGAAGGAGATGTACGCCAACGAGCAAGTGACAGATATCGACGGTGTGAAGATAGACTTTGCCGACAAGTGGGTTCATCTTCGTAAGTCAAACACCGAACCGATTATCCGTGTCTATAGCGAAGCCTCTTCAATGGACGAGGCCGACAATCTCGGAAAGAAAATAATGAAAATAGTGGAAGAAATGGTTTAATGTGAGCGCACCGCTCCTTATAGTCTACGAGTCCATCAAGATCATGGCCATTGTCCATGTCTTGATGGACAACCGACAGCCCGCCAAGACAATGGCATGGATGTTGGTGATTTATTTTATGCCAGTTGTTGGTTTGCTGTTTTATTTCTTTTTCGGTCGTAACACCCGCCGCGAAAAGTTGATGAGCCAACGTAGCCTTGACCAACTCACCAAGCGCTCCATGCTTGAATTTGTGGTGCAACAAGACCTTCATGTGCCCGAAAACCATCGTGTGACAGTCGACCTTTTCGCCAATCAGAATTTCTGTCTTCCGTTTAAGGATAATGAAGTTGAAATATTCACCGATGGCCATTCTTTTTTCCTAGATCTTATTTCCACTATTGGCAATGCCACTCAAAGTATCCATATCGACATGTATATTTTTGAGGACGACTCCCTTGGCAATCTTCTTTCCGACGTGCTCATCGACAAGTCACGCAAAGGTGTAGAGGTAAGGCTCATCTACGACGATGTGGGTTGTTGGAGGGTAAAGAGAGAATTTTTCGAGAAGATGCGCCAGGAAGGCATTGAGGCTTGGCCTTTTATGCCAGTAAGGTTTCGTTATTTCACGAGTAAGGTTAATTATCGCAACCACCGCAAGATTATCGTGGTTGACGGAAGGGTTGGATATATCGGCGGAATGAATTTGGCTCTTCGTTATGTGAAGGGTAGGGGAGACCGTCCATGGCGCGATACCATGGTGAGAATTACTGGTGGTGGAGTATATGGACTGCAGCGAGCGTTTCTGGTCGATTGGTATTTTGTCGACCGCACCATTATCAGCAACCGCCGTTACTATCCACCTCAGTCAACCTGTAATGTGAACAATTGTATTGCGCAGATTGTGACGAGCACGCCTGTCACCCCATATCCAGAAATCATGAACGGACTTCTCAGCATAATCATGCGTACCCGTAAATATATCTATATCCAGACACCTTATTTCATGCCCAACGAGACCATATTGTCGGCCTTGAAGGCAGCAGTGCTTGCTGGTATCGACGTAAGGGTGATGGTTCCGGTTTCTACCGATGCCTTTTTTGTTCAGTGGGCGCAGCAGTCATACTTGTCCGACCTTGCAGAGATTGGTGCTACGGTATTGTTGTATGAAGGAGGCTTTCTTCATAGTAAGATGTGGGTTGTCGACGATAGCCTTGCCTCATGTGGCTCAACGAATATCGACTTCCGTAGTTTTGAGAACAATTTTGAGGCAAACGTGTTTTTCTATGATTCTTCCACCGCATGTCGTTTCAAGGAAATATTTCTTGAAGACGAGAAACACTGTTCAGCCTTTAATCTCTCCGAGTCTCGCAAGCACCATTTTATTGTTAAGTTGTGGGAAAGTATCACCCGCCTGATGTCGCCTCTGATGTGACAAGCCTTTTCGTTTTAATGAAGGTTAAAAGTAGTGTGAGATGAAGGAAAAAGGACCTTTCTGCTGCTTTTTTTGTATGAAAATGAAGCAGTTTCATCACTTTTTTCATTAAATAAGCGGATAATTCATTTTTTTTGTGTAAGTTTGCAGAAATTATTAATATTTTTTATTTATGAAAGAGTTTCTCAAGTATGTATTAGCGACTGTTATCGGCATTTTGACATTCGCTATTGTTATCGGCATTATCAGTGTCATCTCCATCATGGGTATGGTGGCTTCACAGGAAGCAACCACTGTAGTAAAGGAAAAATCGGTGCTCGTATTGCCTCTGTCCGGTATAGTGACAGAGCGTTCAGACGGAAATCCCTTTGGACAAATGATAGGTAGCGCAGCCGAGAGTGTCGGTCTTGACGATATGCTCTATGCCATCAAGAGGGCTAAGACTGAGGACGACATCAAGGGAATATATATCGAGGCTGGATTGTTCTCGCCAGATTCTCCTGCTTCGTGCCAAGCATTGCGCAATGCGCTCGTTGATTTTAAGAAGAGCGGCAAGTGGATAGTGGCTTACGGCGACCAGTACACACAATCATCGTATTACGTGGCTTCAGTGGCCGACGAGGTGCTGCTCAATCCTTACGGAACGGTGGATTGGCACGGACTGAGTGCGCAGCCCATGTTCTACAAAGACCTGCTTGCAAAGGTGGGCGTGAAGATGCAGATTGTAAAGGTGGGTAAGTTCAAGAGTGCCACAGAAGTATTTACCGAAGATCAAATGAGCGACGCTAATCGCCTTCAGACTTCAAAGTACCTCACTGGTATATGGAACTCCATAGTGGGAGACGTTGCTGCCAGCCGTAAGATACCAGTAGCCAAACTCAACGAGTATGCCGACAGTCTCGTGACATTCGACGACCCGAAATCTCTTGTTGAGAAAAAACTTGTTGACAAACTCCTCTATACCGACGAGGTGAAGAAAAATATTAAGAAACGTCTTGGTCTTGACGACGATGAGGTTGTAAACCAGATGTCAGTCATCGACATGGTGAATCTGCCGGCAGTGAAAAACAATTCCGACAATAAGATAGCCGTGTATTATGCTTACGGCGATGTAGTCGATAGCGAGATGGGACAGACAGGTAACGTTATCTGCGGCCCCACAGTGTCGAAGGACCTTGAAGAACTCATGAACGACGACGATGTGAAAGCCGTTGTTCTCCGTGTGAACTCTCCCGGAGGAAGTGCCTATGCCTCAGAGCAGATATGGAATGCCGTAAGAAAGCTCAAGGCCAAGAAGCCTGTTGTGGTTTCCATGGGCGGTTATGCTGCATCTGGTGGTTATTACATCAGTTGTGCCGCCAATTATATCGTAGCCGAGCCCACCACACTTACCGGCAGCATAGGCATTTTCGGAATGTTCCCTGATGTGAGCGACTTGATGACCCAGAAGCTCGGGCTGAAGTTTGATGTTGTGAAGACAAACACACACAGCGACTTTGGTAATGTTTCGCGTCCTTATTCACCAGAAGAGATAACCATTCTTCAGAGATATATCGACAGAGGGTATGGCCAGTTCCTTAATCGTGTAGCAGAGGGCAGAAAGATGAATAAGGCCGACGTGCATGAGATTGCTCAGGGACGAGTTTGGCTAGGACAGGATGCCAAGAAGATAAAGCTTGTCGACGCTCTTGGCGGAATAGATGTAGCTGTGACAAAGGCGGCTGAACTTGCCAAGTTGGGCACCGACTACAAGACCAAGTCCTATCCAGCTGCTCCTGACTTCCTTGATCAGTTGTTTAGCAGTTTAGGTAGCAATGGCGGCAACTATCTTGACGAGCAGATAAAAGCTACGCTTGGTGAGTATTACGAGCCGGTGAAGCTTATAAAGAATGTCAAAGGTCAACATCCTTTACAGACACGCATGCCATATTATTTGGTAATAAAGTAACTCAACTTTTGCAAGAAAGGGAAGTAATTGGGAGTTAAGGAGTTAAGGAGTTAAGGAGTTAAGCCAAATGCGAAACTTAAATAAATTAACTCTACTTTGGGTAGTAAGGTATGGAAGGACAAAAATCCTGAAACAATGGAAGGCGATTTTATAAAGATAAACGAATGGCTTCTTCCCCTAAGCTGGCTATACGGCTTAGGGGTAAGGCTACGTAATTTTTGTTTTGATGTAGGACTGCTGAAGTCGCATAGCTTCGATATCCCGGTCATCTCTGTTGGTAATATCACGGTGGGCGGAACAGGCAAGACACCACATGTGGAGTATCTTGTGTCGTTGTTGCGCAAACATGCTTCAGTGGCAGTGCTCAGCCGAGGCTATAAGCGTAAGAGCCATGGTTTTATCATTGCCGACTCTTCAGCCACGGCACGCCTCATTGGCGACGAGCCGATGCAAATGAAGAAGAAGTTTGGCGACATAACAGTGGCAGTAGACAAAGACCGTGTCAACGGCATTCGTCGCCTTACAGACGGTAAGACAGTGAAAGATATCGATGTCGTCCTTCTCGACGATGCCTTTCAGCATCGTTATGTCAAGCCAGGCATAAATATCTTGCTTGTTGACTATCATCGTCTGATTATCTACGACAAGCTCTTGCCGGCTGGACGTTTGCGCGAGCCCCTCAATGGAAAGAACCGCGCCGACATAGTGATAGTGACGAAGTGTCCCAAGGACTTGAAGCCCATGGAGTTTCGTGTCATCACTAAGGCCATGAACCTTTTCCCCTATCAGCATCTCTACTTCACGACCTTAGTCTACGACAACCTCTGTCCGGTGTTCTGCGGCAAGGATCGTCCGCTCAGCAGCATTACGCCCGACATAAACGTCCTTTTGCTTACAGGCATAGCGTCGCCCAAGCAGCTAGCAGTCGATCTTGAGCCATATACAAAGCACATTCACAAGCTCACGTTCTCCGACCATCACCGGTTCACTTCAGCCGACGTCGACCTCATCAACAACACCTATGCCTCCTTGCCTCATCCCAAGCTAATAGTCACCACCGAGAAGGATACGACTCGCTTGTTGGAGACAGAAGGACTTAGCGAGGATGTGCGTCACAATATGTACGCTCTTCCCGTTAAGATAGCCTTTATGGAAAATCAAGAAAAGTTTAACGAAAATATTATAGGTTATGTACGAAAAAATTCAAGAAACAGCATCTTGGCTAAAACAAAGGATGACAACAAGTCCCGAAACAGCCATAATTCTGGGAACAGGCCTCGGACAATTAGCTTCCGAAATCACTGATTCTTACGAGTATTCATATAGTGATATACCCAATTTCCCTGTATCTACAGTGGAAGGCCACGCAGGCAAGCTGATTTTCGGCAAGCTGGGCGGCAAGGACATTATGGCCATGGAAGGCCGTTTCCACTACTATGAGGGCTACTCCATGAAAGAGGTCACCTTCCCCATTCGTGTGATGTATGAATTGGGCATAAAGACCCTGTTTGTAAGCAATGCCTCCGGTGGAATGAATCCTGAGTTCAAGATTGGCGACCTTATGATTATCACCGACCATATCAACTTCTTCCCCGAGCATCCACTTCGTGGAAAGAACTTCCCTACGGGTCCCCGTTTCCTCGACATGCACGAAACCTACGACCGTGCCCTCATTGCCCAGGCAGACAAGATAGCCGAGGAGAAGGGTATTCGTGTGGTACACGGAGTGTATATCGGTGTGACAGGCCCAACCTATGAGACTCCTGCCGAATATAAGATGTATCATCGTTTAGGTGCCGATGCAGTGGGCATGAGCACTGTTCCAGAGGTTATTGTGGCCCATCATTGTGGCATAAAGACCTTCGGTATCAGCATCATCACCGACCTCGGCCTTGAGGACACTCCGGTGGAGGTGAGCCACGAGGAGGTGCAGATTGCCGCCAACAACGCTCAGCCGCTGATGACGGAAATCATGCGTGAGATGATCAACAGGTGCTGATAGAGTCTCACATCTCTTTTTTCAACGGGTTCCATCCCTGAGCTTTTAGGTCGAATTCTTGGTCATCACGTGTGACAAGTATTCGGCCTAAACTTTCTTTTGTGACATGTCCGATAAGTTTTACGTCGTCCAAGGCTTGTATCTTCTCATGGTCGCCAATGGGCACGGTAAACAGCAGCTCGTAGTCTTCACCTCCGTTCAGTGCGCATGTGGTGACGTTCATGTTTAGTTCTTCCGCCATTACTGCCGTCTGGTAGTCGATGGGCAGGTTTTTTTCGAATATCCTACATCCTACATGGCTCTGAGAGCAAATGTGAATAAGTTCACTGCTCAGTCCGTCGCTTATGTCCATCATAGCCGTAGGCTTGATGTTAGCGTCTCTAAGTTTTTTTATTATGTCGCCTCTAGCCTCGCTCCTCAGTTGTCGTTGCAGCAAGTATTCCTTTCCGGCGAAGTCAGGGCTGAATTGTGAGAGTTCTTCCAGCAATCTTTTGTTACCTTTTTTCTTTGCCTCTTCCACCTGTTGGTAGTAAACCGTTTTCTCTCTTTCCAGCAGTTGCAGTCCCATGTATGCAGCGCCGAGGTCACCGCTCACGCAAATGAGGTCAGTTTCCTTGGCACCGTTTCTGTACACGATGTCTTCCTTGTCAGCTTCTCCGATGCAAGTTATGGATATGGCCAGTCCAGTATACGAAGAAGTAGTGTCGCCTCCTATGATGTCTACGTTCCATTTGTCGCAAGCCATTCTCAGTCCTTGATAGAAGTTGTCGATGTCTTCCACTTTGAATCTCTTGCTCAAAGCCATCGAAACGGTCATCTGTCGAGGACAGCCGTTCATGGCGAAAATGTCGCTAATGTTCACCATAGCCGCCTTATATCCTAACGACACCATGTCGATATATGTAAGGTCAAAATGTACGCCTTCCATAAGCATGTCTGTCGTAACCAGTGTTTCCTTGTTTCCATAATGCAATACGGCGCAGTCGTCTCCTACGCCATATAAAGTGGAAAGGTTTTTCGGCTCGTGGCCGTCGGTAAGCCTTTTTATAAGTCCAAACTCACCGAGAGCAGAAATGTCTGTCATGTTCTGTTGTGTTATAATTGTTGTTTATAGCTCAAAGCTGCACCAATGGCAGTGCAGAATACCGAATGTTTCGGTATGTGGAAGTTCACACCATATAGTTTAGCCATTGCCGGGAATATGTCGTTGCATTGCGGCAGCAGTGTGAGGTTTCCGATGAGAATATATTCGTTAATTCCCGTACCTTGTCCTGCAAGAATCGCCGCGCTTCCTATAGACTGCAGGACGAGGCATACCAGTCCCTTTGCAATGTCCTCTTGGGAAGTGTTGCTTTGAGCCTTTCCGAATAAAGAGGCAGTTGCGTCCATGGGCAATCCCGGTAGAGGTTTTGCGCTGATGTCGCCAATGAGCAAGTTGATGTTTCCCAAGTTTCCTCTAGTTGCAATCTCCGATACAAACTTGATGTCGTTTGTATTAAGCAGTAGCCTGGAAAGACCTTGCAACGTTCCCCCTCCAGTTCCAATACCTCCAATGTGTTCCATGTTGCATCCCTCGCATTTCACGAATGAAGTGCCCGTTCCCATGCTCACCACAATTGCTTTGTCAATTCCCGACTCATAACGAGCCCCGAGTCCGTCAGCCACAAATTCGTCGCATTTTGATGTCGGAAGTCCATAAATAGGTTGTGATATATATTCGCTTCCCACTCCTGTGAGTATTACGTGGTCAATGTCTTCAAGTCTAAAATTATTGTCGTGTAGGTATTTTCCGAAAGCCCCATAAAGCGAGGTGACAGGGTCTACTGCGGTGATACGTATGGGCGACACTACTTCGCCATCCATTATTCCCACTATTTTTGTAGTGCTGATGCCTACGTCTATTCCTATTAGCATATTTGGATTGTTGATGGTTTGTATATAAAAGAGGGAACCCCTGTCGCCGAAGCTAAACAGGGGTTCTAATGAAAGGAGGAGTGGTACCACCAGGAATCGAACCGGGGACACAAGGATTTTCAGTCCTTTGCTCTACCAACTGAGCTATGGCACCTTTTTGTTGTTGAGAAGCTTGATGTTTGGTAGCTTTCTCGTTTGCGGTTGCAAAGGTACGAACTATTTCTGGAATAAAAAAATATTTCAGCGGAAAACTACTTTCTTTTATATTCTGTTAACAGAAATCTTTTATATTGTGTCTTTCTTTTACATATATTTACACTTTTGGTATATATATAGTAATTATGTTATGATAGTCTATTATTTTCTTTTCCATTGAAATAATGTATTTTTCTTGCATATTTCACAGAAATGTAGTAACTTCGCAGCGCAAAAACGGACAATGCCATAAAATTATGGCTACACCATATTAATAATATATAAACTTAAAACATGGGTGGTATATTTGGAACCATATCAAAAAAAGACTGTGTAAACGACTTGTTTTATGGCACAGACTATAATTCCCATCTTGGGACAAAGAGAGCCGGAATGGTGACGTTTGACTCTGAGAAAGGTTTTTCAAGGTCAATACACAGTCTCGAACGCGATTATTTTCGCTCTAAGTTTGAAGACGAGTTAGACAGTTTTGAAGGTTGTCAGGGCCTTGGTGTCATCAGCGACACCGATCCTCAGCCGATAATAGTGAATTCTCACCTCGGACGCTATGCTGTGGTGACAGTGGCGAAGATCAACAATCAGCGCGACATTGCCGAAGAACTATTGTCGCAAGGCATGCACTTCAGTGAGATGTCGGCAAACAAGATTAACCAGACAGAACTTGTAGCTTTGCTCATAAATATGGGTAAGGACTTTGTTGACGGCATCAACAAGGTGTTTTCAAAAATTGATGGTTCTTGCACTATGCTTGTGCTTACCGAGGACGGCATCATTGCCGCTCGCGATTATACAGGCCGCACTACACTTGTCATTGGTCGTCGCGACGACTCTTATGCCGTGACAAGCGAGACTACGGCATTTCCCAACCTCGACTACGAGATAGTGCGCGACGTGGCTCCTGGAGAGATAATCAGGCTTCGTGCCGACAGTATGGAAGTGCTTCAGGGCGAGTCGGGTTGCAGTCAGATATGCTCTTTCCTTTGGGTATATTATGGTTTTCCTGCCAGCGACTATGAAGGCATCAATACAGAGTATGTACGAGAGCGTTGCGGAAAGATGCTTGGTGAGGAAGATGAAACCGAGGCCGACTTGGTGTGTGGCATTCCCGATTCAGGAGTGGGCTTTGCCCTTGGTTATGCAGAAGGTCATAACGTGCCCTACAAGCGAGCTGTGCTGAAATACACTCCCACATGGCCACGCAGTTTTACCCCTGGCAGTCAGTCGCGTCGCGACCTTGTGGCAAAGATGAAACTCATTCCCAATCGTGCCATCATGAAAGGCCAGCGCGTTGTGTTCTGCGACGATTCCATAGTGCGTGGTACACAGTTGCGCGACAATGTCCGCACGTTTTTCGACTGTGGAGCAAAGGAGGTTCATGCCCGCATATCCTGTCCTCCGCTAGTATACGGTTGTCCGTTCATAGGATTCACCTCTTCAAAGAGCGACCTTGAGCTCATCACCCGCCGCATAATCCGCGACTTTGAGGGCGACGAGAATGCCAAGCTCGAAAAATATTCCACTACCGACTCACCGGAGTATAAGCGTATGGTCGACGAGATAGCCCGCCGCCTTGGTCTTACCACACTGCGTTTCAACAAGATAGAAACGTTGATAGAGTCAATAGGTTTGCCAAAGTGCAAGGTGTGCACCCACTGCTTCGATGGAAGCAGCAAGTGCTGTCATCCCTCACGATAAAAATCCAGAGCTTCGCAGATGTCTTCCTTTGAAGCCGTCTGGTTGATGCGAATGTCACCAATACCGCCGAGTAAAGTGAAATTGATCACGCCGGCGGTATTTTTTTTGTCGTGCGTCATCAGTTCAAGAAGTTCCTCATAGTTGTCGCAAGTGATTCCCATGCGTCCATAGTGTTCGCGTATGTACCGCACTGTGGCATGCATTTTTTCTGTTGGGAATCCAGCTTTCACTGCGCTCAAGTATAGCTCGCACACTATTCCGTAAGCCACGGCATGTCCGTGAAGAATAGGGTTTCGCCGCATGGCAAACGACTCGAAGGCGTGGCCTATGGTGTGTCCCACGTTAAGAGCTTTTCTTATGCCGTGTTCGAAAGGGTCGTCGAGCACTATGCGTTGTTTGACAGCCACCGATTCAGCCACCATTCGTCTCAGTTGGTTGAGGTCAGGGGTGAGAATGTCGAATGTCAGCAGTTCAGTCCACATCTGTTCGTTGTTGATGAGTCCGTGCTTAATCATTTCGGCATATCCTGAGCATAGGTTGTCGTTGTCCATGGTTTTGAGGAATTCTGTGTCGAGTATCACTGCGTCGGCATTGTTAAACACGCCGATTTCGTTTTTCAGTCCCCCGAAGTTTATTCCCGTCTTTCCTCCCACCGATGCGTCCACCATCGAAAGCAGTGTAGTTGGAATGTTTATAAATTTCACACCTCTTTTGAATGTTGACGCGGCAAAGCCTCCCAGGTCGGTCACCATGCCTCCTCCGAGGTTTACCAAGAGTGAGTGTCGTGTAGCTCCGCCGTTTTGCATTTCCTGCCACACATGAGCTATTGTGTCGAGATTCTTGTGAGTGTCGGTAGGTTCAATCACAATCACTTTTGCCTTTTTCACCGGGTTGATGTCGCTGATGAGTGGCAGGCAGCATTCTTGTGTGGTTGTGTCGCAGAGCACAAACAGGCGGTCGTGGTCAGTTTTTTCAATCTCGTTTCCGAGTTGTTCCTTGATATTGTCGGATATTATTACTTTTTGAGCTTCCATGAAGTTATTTTTTTAGTTTCGCATGTACTCAACTCTAAGAAGTTAAGGAAGTTAAGGAAGTTAAAGAAGTTAAAGACAATAGTCTTTTCGCTTCCTTTCGGGAGTTTTCTGGGCTTTGACATACGTCTTTAACTTCCTTAACTTCCTTAACTTCTTTAACTTCCCTTTCCTGCGAAAGTTGAGTTGTTGTTTTTTTACCTCCCTTGTCCGCTATATTACTTGTCGTAAGCGTGTACGGGATAGTCTATTGTGTAGTGCAGTCCTCTGCATTCTTTTCTTTCTATGGCCCATCGTGTGATGAGGTATCCCACGTTGATCATGTTGCGTAGTTCGCAGATGTCTCTGCTTGCCTTCACGCGTTTGAAGAGGTTTTCGGTTTCTTCGTATAGCATGTCGAGTCGGTCCCAGGCACGTTTAAGTCTGAGGTCGCTTCTTACTATTCCCACGTAGTTTGACATTATCTCTCCCACCTCTTTCACGCTTTGTGTTATGAGCACTTTTTCCTCGTTGGTGAGTGTACCTTCGTCGTTCCATTCCGGCACTTTCTCGTTGAAGTCGTATAGGTCTACGTGTTCAAGTGAGTGTTTGGCGGCAGTGTCGGCATACACCACTGCTTCAATCAGTGAATTGCTGGCCAGTCGGTTTCCTCCGTGCAGTCCGGTGCAGGAGCATTCTCCGAGGGCGTAGAGTCTGTCGATGCTCGATAGTCCGTTAAGGTCCACCTTTATTCCTCCGCACATGTAGTGTGCAGCCGGCCTTACAGGAATGTAGTCAGATGTGATGTCAATTCCCATCGACTTGCATTTTTGGTAGATGTTAGGGAAGTGTCGTTTTGTTTCCTCAGGGTCTTTGTGTGTCACGTCGAGGCAGACGTGGTCCAGGCCGTGAATTTTCATTTCCTTGTCTATAGCCCGTGCCACAATGTCTCTTGGAGCCAGCGAGAGTCTCTCGTCATATTTTTCCATGAAGGTATTTCCGTTAGGCAGTTTCAGTATGCCACCATATCCTCTCATGGCCTCGGTGATGAGGTATGCCGGATGTGTCTCTCCTGGATGATACAGAGCCGTAGGGTGGAACTGTACGAATTCCATGTCAGCCACAGTACCTTTTGCCCTGTATACCATGGCCTCTCCGTCGCCGGTAGCAATCACGGGGTTGGTAGTCGTTTGGTACACCGCCCCGCATCCTCCGGTACACATTACGGTGACCTTGCTGAGGTATGTGTCCACCTTTTCGGTTTCCGGGTTAAGCACGTAAGCTCCGTAGCAGTGAATATATGGTGTTCTTCTTGTCACCCTTGCACCGAGATGGTGTTGAGTAATGATTTCCACGGCGAAATGGTTTTCCTTTACCGTGATGTCCGGACAGTTTCTCACAGCCTCCATCAGTCCTCTCTGTATCTCCGCTCCGGTGTCGTCTTTGTGGTGTAGTATTCTGAACTCCGAGTGTCCTCCCTCTCTGTGCAAGTCAAACTCCCCGTTGTCCTTCCTGTCGAAGTTCACCCCCCAATTCACGAGTTCCTTGATTTGCTCCGGTGCTTTTTTCACCACCAGTTCCACCGCTTTAGGGTCGCTGATGTAGTCACCGGCAATCATAGTGTCCTCTATGTGCTTTTCGAAGTTGTCAAGCTTCAAGTTAGTGACCGAAGCCACTCCACCTTGTGCAAACGATGTGTTGGCCTCGTCGAGCGAAGTCTTGCATATCATGCACACCTTACCTTTGTGCGCTCTTGCTACTTTAAGGGCGTAACTCATACCGGCGACACCAGCGCCGATAATCAGAAAGTCATATTTGAAAACCATATCGTTTTACTGTAAATGCTATAAATCATGGTGCAAAATTAAGTATTTTTATTTATTTACGCAAAACGTTTGCCATTATTTTTGCGTTTCGGCCAATTTTCATTAACTTTGCACAGTTTTTTATTGACCAAATGAAAAAGATTGTACACATATTAGCATTTTTCCTCATGGCGATGGTGTCTGCGATGGGTGTACAGGCACAGACCGTTTTGCCTGACAACGACCAGTCTACAGTGCATTCCGACATGAGTGCCGACCATGAAGACAGCGACACGTCGGCTCGCGACACCATAGCCCTCGTCGCCGACTCCCTCGCCCTCGACTCCCTCGCCCTCGACTCCCTCTTGC
>SAMEA3663084__coassemble_301_pt1 | contig 17674 bp, 13 predicted proteins | sample SAMEA3663084__metabat2_high_PE_009 | metagenome-assembled genome bin SAMEA3663084 (sample SAMEA3663084) | pig gut metagenome | biome: pig gut; feature: pig-associated habitat; material: faeces | place: France | collected 2012
CATGCTCAGCAACAAGCGCATCTTCCCTGCTGTCAACCTCGTACAATCAAGCACAAGACGCGACGACCTACTACACGATGCAGCTACTCTTAAGCGACTGTGGATAATGAGAAACTTCCTCAGCGAAATGAACCCTATAGAGGCTATGAACACCGTTAGGGAGAGACTGCTAAGAACAAGAAACAACGAAGAATTTCTCCTGTCAATGAACGATTGATAACAATACGAGACTCTACACACACAATATTCACTATTGTCGACTGTAGAGTCTCGTGTCATAAACTCTTATTTTCCTTAACTTCATATAATTGAACACAAGCGATATTTCTTGCCCTATGACTTTGCATAATGTATTAATCGCACTCGGTTCAAACACTGGCAACCGACAAGGTAATCTATCAGAAGCCTTGGTGAAATGTAAGGACTTCATACAGACAAACAGGCTTTCTCCCGTTATAGAGACAAAGCCCATAAGACATACAAACAACCCTTATCTCAACCAGTTGTTTTCCGGAACAACATCTCTCACACTCGAAAAACTCTTGGATAACACCAAAAGAATTGAAAACGAAATGGGACGAGACCGCAGCAATAGGGGAAACGTGGCCATAGACATCGATATCATACTCTACGACCAGCAGAAACTACACTTTACAGACTGGGAACGAGACTATATAAAACAATTACTGACACAATTAAAGACAGAACTATGAAAACAAGACTTCTTCTTTTTCTTATAGTGATATTTACAAACATCATCAAAGTTAATGCACAACAAGGTGATGTATGCTTCAACGATTATTTTACTGACAACACCTTGCGCCTCGACTACATTTTCGCTGGCGACACATCACGCCAACTCATCTTCGTAGACGAATTGGTAAAAGTGAAAGGATGGTATGGACGGCGGAAGCGTTTGGAACTACTACCATATGAAGGCAACGGACAGATAACACTTACAGACAAAGCCTCCGGTAAGACCATCTATCGACACTCCTTCTCAACACTGTTTCAGGAATGGTTATCAAGCGACGAGGCAAAAACCACACCAAAGTCGTTTGAAAACGTTTTCCTCGTGCCATTCCCAAAATCTACTGTTGACGTAAAAGTTGAACTCTTCGACTTTCACCGTAAGGTAAGTTCTACTCTCACCCATACAATAGACCCAAACGACATACTTATACGAGAAATCCAACGCCCCAAAAATCCCATTGTCACCTTGCAGCAGGCTGACGACACAACAAACTGCATACGAATAGCTTACGTGGCGGAAGGTTATAAGAAAGAGCAAATGGACGATTTCATCAACGATGCCAAGATAGCCACAGAGGCTCTGTTCGAACATGAGCCCTTCACTTCAATGAGAGGCTATTTCAATATTGTGTGTGTCGAATCGCCATCTGAAAATGAAGGAACAAGCACTCCACATAAGAAAGACTGGAGAAACACAACCCTCGGGTCACATTTCGACACTTTCTACAGCAATCGTTACCTCACCACCCTACATCTGAAAAAACTACACGATGAACTCGCATGCTCTCCTTATGAGCATATCATTGTCTTGGTAAATACGGAACAATATGGTGGCGGCGGCATCTACAACTCTTATAACCTGTCGTACACCAAAGGAAACAGTTTCAGACCTGTAGTGGTACACGAGTTCGGACACAGCTTCGGCGGACTGGCCGACGAGTATGAGTATGCCGATACCGACCCGATGTATTTTGCCGACACAGAGCCATGGGAGCCAAACATCACAACAAAGGCTGATTTCACTCAGAAATGGCAGAACCTTATCGACAATGGCAAATCATCACTCATAGAGGGAGGTGGATATCAGTCAAAAGGCGTTTGGCGCGGAAATATTGATTGTCGTATGCGAACCAATGAACACAAGGATTTCTGTCCGGTTTGTCAACAAGCTCTGCAAAAACTCATCGACTTTTATGTTAAGTAACTCAACTTTCGATAATAGACGAAATATTTATACTGACTTCATCGACGATAAAACAAACGTCGATGAAGTTTTTTTTGCAAAAAAACACCACATTATTTGTTCAATACAAAATAAAGCATTACCTTTGCAGTGTGATTGGTTCACCACAGGTGATTAAATGGGAACAGAGTGCGATTCTCTGACAGTCCCGCTGCTGTGATTTGCCTTTATGAGTCAGAACAAAATGTCACTGACAGACAATGTTCGGGAAGACGTTCTGCCTCGGCAATAGTCAGAAGACCTGCCGTCACCAAATTGTTGTTTCATAGCCTTCGAGGAAAAGGCATGAAAAACATTAATTGTTTGAACATGAATTTTAAAGAATGCGCTACCATTAGCGTTGCCTTGTTATGCGTTAAAACGGCATACCCTGCCGACTCCTTGAGAACGCAAAAGATAAAAGAGGTGGTGGTCACTGCTGACAGAACTCGCAGGGCCAACGTCTATGAAACCGTACCTATACAATCGGTTTCTGGCGACGACATCAGGATGACTGGCGTACAGTCGGTTGCTGATGCCGTAAAACGACTTGCCGGGGCAAACGTTAAGGATTACGGAGGCATCGGGGGAATGAAAACCGTTTCGGTGAGAAACCTCGGAGCGCAACACACTGCCGTCAGCTATGATGGTGTGGCGGTCAGCAATACCCAAGCCGGACAGATTGACATCGGACGATTCTCACTCGACAATGTCGGACTGCTTACCATGGCAGTGGGACAAGGCAGTGGGACAATGCAAAGCGCAAGACACTACGCCTCTGCCGCCGTATTGTCTATAGAAACAGAAAGACCTTCTCTTGACACTGGCGACTACAGACTTTCATCGGGTATAGCTATTGGCTCATGGGGACAAGTGAACCCAAAATTGAGATTCTGGAACAAGATGGGTGACAAGACAATGGCCACCATCGACGCCAACTTCATGAGAGCAGACGGAAGATATGGTTTCACGCTCGTTAACGGAAATGAAAAGACTAAGGAACAGAGAAATAATTCTGATATATGCCAATGGCATGTGGAAGGGAATTTGTTTCAGTCCTTCAACGACGGAAGCCAACTGGCCGTAAAGGCGTACTTCTACAAATCGGAAAGAGGACTGCCTGGTACAGTGATACTTTACAACAATATATCAAACGAGAGACTCTGGGACGAAAACTTCTTCACACAGGCCTTATATACAAAAAAAATAGGTGAATCATGTAAACTGGCTGTAAGGGGAAAGTATACCCACTCTTGGAACTTATACGAAGATAAAAACGTGAAATATAGTGGTGGCATTCTTCATGAAACTAATAGACAAGACGAATATTATATCTCCTCTACTCTTGGATATAGCCCGGTGGCATGGCTTGAAATGGCTATAGCTGAAGATGTTGCGGCAAACAAACTTAGAACATCAGTGAACGGAAGCCCAAACCCATTTAGGATAACCTCACTAACAGCCTTGGTGGCCAAGATGAAGACTGGCAGGCTCACGGCTGAGGGAAACATCGTGTTCACCTATGCAAGCGAATCGCTGAAAGAAAGCACCAAATATGCTATCACCACTCCAGCCGACAGAAAGAAGATATCGCCTTCGCTCTCTCTTAGCTATAGGCTCCTGCCCGACGACGCTCTCTTCTTTAGGACAATGGTGAAATCGACATTCCGACTTCCAACCTTCAACGACCTATACTATCTACAGATAGGAAACACATCGTTGAGACCGGAAAACGCAGTCGAATATGGGGCAGGACTGACTTGGAATTCACGGAAGATAGGTGCCGTGAAATATGTCACAGCCACAGTAGATGCATATATCAACAACGTCACTGACAAAATAGTCGCCTTCCCCTCTACTTACATCTGGAAGATGGTCAACTTCGGAAAGGTTAAGGCAAAGGGACTGGATCTTACATTAGGCACACAAATTGACCTTTCTAAGGGATTCTCACTCACAGCTTCAGGCGCAATGACATTGCAGGAGGCAAAAGACAAAACGGAAAACAGCCCTACATATAATTCACAACTGCCATACACACCAAAGGTGAGCGGCTCGCTTTCTGCCATATTCTACACTCCGTGGATAAATATTGGATATAGCTCAACCGCACAAGGCAAACGATACTCTATGGCACAAAACACCAACGAATATCTCATGAAGAGTTATATGGAGCATTCGTTGAGTGTTTCGAGGTTGTTACATATAAGCAAGTCTTACGACTTGACATTGCAACTTACAGTCAACAATATCACAAACAAGCAGTATGAGATAATCAAATACTATCCCATGCCAGGAAGAAGCTTTTTGGCTACAGTGATGGTTGAACTCTTTAAAAACAAGAAATAATAATATATATAATCACTTTAATAAATAAAATTAAAAACATGAAATTCAGAAGCTTATTTCTTTCCGCTATATGCGGATTAGCTGTTTCGGCAGCCTTCACTTCTTGTAGTGACGACGACGAGTACGACCCATTTGCCGGAGGTTCAAAGGTTGCTATTCCTGAAAACGTTGGTTATATCCTTAACCAAGGCTCCAGTGGCAAAAACAATGCTAACATCGTATGTTTTGACTGGAAGGCCGACACTCTCAACGTAGACCCCAACACCGAACATGACCTATTCTATCTTCAAAATGGTAAAAGACTGGGCGACACTGCACAGGACATGATCATGTACAATGGTAATCTATATGTCGTGGTCTATGGCTCAAGCTATGTTGCAAAACTCAATCGCGCCGGTGTGGAACAGACACGCAAGCAAATTCCTTCAGAGTACGGACAGCCTCGTTATGCAGTGGCTGAAGATGGTGCCATTTATGTTACATGTATCGGCGGTTACATTGTAAAACTGAGTGCTGACGATCTCTCTGAACTGGGTAAGGTAAAGGTGGGACACACTCCGGAACATATCGATGAGAACGACGGCATTCTCTATGTGGCTCAAGGTAGCAGCTACGATGGTAAGGAAAGCGACAACAGAATAGCCATCGTCAATACAAACAACTTTACCGATGCAGCCGTGAAGTATGTGGACGTAATGCCAAACACACAGGTTGTGGTGGCCAACGACAACTATGTAGCTGTTCAAGGATATGGATACGACTGGACCAACACCCCATTCTGGATATACGATATCAAGAGCGGCAAGGCTATTGACACCGGAGAGTGTTGTACATACGTCACAAAAGTGGAAGGCAGCAATAAGTTCTTCTGTGTCTACGCCAAGACCGACTGGAACACATACGAGACCCACAACACCTATTTCTACTATGATCCTGCAACCCAGAGCAAGGAAGATATCACCTCAAAGGTGGGCTCAAACGACGAAACTTTACTTAGCTGCACAGTATTTGGTCTCAGCACAGGAAAAGACGGTTCGTACTATATCCTCAACTCGTTCTATTCTTCAGGCAACGGACGCGTGTTCCATGAGACAGACAACTTCCAGCGCCAGCAGGTTTACACCTCATGGGGCCAGAACCCATGCAAGGTAGTTCTTGACAAGTAATGTAGTCCATGAAAGCCAAAATACTAATATCAATATTTTCTATTGTCGCCCTCTTGTCGTGCAATTCCGGAAAGAATTCAGATATCACGGCAGGGGGCGACACCCTGCATTTTGACTATTCCAAGCTATTGACTGTTGTCGACTACGGAAAGTACCGCACTGTAGACATTGCCGACCCATGGAAAGAAGGCCGTACTCTGCATCGCTATGTACTCGTCAACGACCCCTCCGCCCCCCACCTTCCCAAGGGTACTGTCATTAAGGTGCCCATAAAAAATGCGATGGTGTTCACTACCGTCCATGCCGCCCTTCTTGCCGACCTTCAGTCGAGTGGTGTCATTAAGGGCATGGCCGATGTGAGATATGTGAAGCGTAAAGACATCAAGGCTCTTGTCGACAGTCATCGTATTCTCGACGTAGGAAACAGCATGGCTCCTGATATAGAGAAAATCATAGACGCCGGTGCCGACTGTGTGTTTGTTTCTCCTTTTGAAAACAGCGGAGGATATGGTAAGCTCGAAGAGATAGATATTCCTATTATTGAGTGTGCCGACTACATGGAGGTATCTCCCTTGGCAAGGGCTGAATGGATGAAATTCTACGGCATGCTTTGTGGTAATGAGTCGGTGGCCGACAGCTTGTTTTCTGTGGTTGAGAAAAACTATCGTACCCTTGCTTCTTCTGTTGCTCATAATACTAACAAGCCTTCTGTGGTTGTAGACATCCCTTCGAGTAGTGTGTGGTATGTACCTGGAGGTAAAAGCACTATAGGACAGATGGTAGCTGACGCAGGCGGAAGCTACTGCTTTGCTGACGATTCGTCAAGCGGCAGCACGGCGCTCTCCGTTGAGACCGTTCTTGACAAGTGTGCGGATGCAGATATATGGTTGTTTCGCTACGGAGGAGAAAAGAAGACCATTTCCATGATGAAGGAAGACAATAAGGCATTTGAACATATCAAAGCGTTTAAGAATGGAAACGTATGGGGATGTTCCACCGAACGCACCACCTTTTACGAGACCACGCCATTCCGTCCCGACAATCTTCTCCAAGAGTTTATTGCCATCTTCCATCCGGAGTGTCCTTGCGAGATGAAATATTTTGAAAAAATATACAACTGACTATAGTATTCAAATACGATGCGATACGTTACAATCCTTATACTGTCAACGGCATTATTGTTTCTTGCCAACATCCTGTTCGGTTCTGTTAGCATACCCGCAGATGCGGTTATAAATATCCTTTTGGGCAATGAGTCTGAAAAGGCATCATGGAAATATATTGTCGTTGAGTCACGCTTACCACAGGCTATTACGGCCTTGCTCTCAGGCATGGCTCTATCTGTCAGCGGTTTGATGCTTCAGACAGCATTCAGAAATCCCCTCGCCGACCCTTCCATCTTCGGCATCAGTAGTGGCGCAGGTCTTGGTGCGGCTTTTGTCATGCTACTCTTTGGTGGCACAATGACAGCCGGCCAAGTGTCGTTTTCCGGTTATGCGGCAGTCTTTTTTGGGGCGTTTTTAGGCGCTATGGCAGTGATGGCAGTCGTTTTTGCCTTTTCGTTGCTTGTAAGAAACAGTGCTATGCTACTCATTGTCGGCATCATGATTGGTTATATCGCATCGTCAGCCATTAGCCTTCTAAACTTTTTCGCCACCGAAGAAGGTGTAAAATCGTATCTTGTATGGGGCTTGGGCAGCTTTGGTGGTGTTTCCATGAGACAGTTACCATTGTTTACCACTGTCACAATCCTCTCTCTCTTGTCGTCGTTGCTTCTTATCAAGCCTTTGAACATTATTCAGCTTGGTCGAAGCTACGCTGAAAACCTTGGAATAAGGACTCATGTGGTGAGAAATTGTCTTCTGGTCATTACCGGTCTTCTCACCGCCGTTGTCACTTCCTTCTGCGGCCCTGTCTCTTTCATTGGCCTTGCTGTACCCCATCTGTCTCGCATGATGATACGTACAAGCCATCATGGCATTCTCATGCCGGTTACAATGCTCACGGGTTCTGTTGTAGCGCTCTTCTGCAACCTTATTAGTGCACTGCCATCGTCGGCCGGTCTCATCCCGCTCAACGCTATCACCCCAGTCTTGGGAGCACCAGTAGTGATATTTGTCATAATGAGAAAAATGAGAGGTATTGATTAGCTATTATCAAAATTATGAGTAAATATTAGTTGTTTAGAGTTAAAAAATGTAATAAGAAGGTTGTTGTGCTTGGTAGTTTGCAAATTATTGACTAATTTTGGCATTGCAAACAAAACACTAAAATTTTGAAACACATTATTATTTCCATATTACTGGTACTGACACCCATGATGTCGGTACAAGCACAAAAAATCACTATGGGCACCTGTGTCACTAAGGACGGAGGTGACTTTAGTGGCGAGATGGTTGCCGGAAAACCTCATGGCAAGGGTAAGACCATATACAAAAACGGCAACTGGTATGAAGGCAACTACGAGAAAGGGAAACGTCAGGGATACGGCATTTACACATTCTTCGACGGTGAGAAATACGAAGGCCAGTGGTTTCAGGACCAGCAACACGGCAAGGGCACTTATTATTTTGCCAACAATAACAAATATGACGGATTGTGGTATCGTGACTACCAGCAAGGCAAGGGTACAATGTATTACTACAATGGCGACAAATATGATGGCGAATGGAAGCTCGACCATCGTGATGGCTATGGCGTCTACACATTCGCCGGAGGTGCCTATTACAAGGGATATTGGGCCAACGACCGAAAAAACGGTAAAGGCTATTTCGACTGGGGAGACGGCTCCAGTTATGAGGGTGAATGGAAAGACAACCAGCGCTCCGGTAAAGGTACATTCAAATATGCCGACGGTGACATTTATATCGGACAGTGGATTGATGACATACAAAACGGTCGCGGAATATACAAGTTCAAGAGCGGCGATGTGTATGAGGGAGACTATGTACAGGGAGAGCGCACAGGTTCAGGCATCTTCAAATATGCCAACGGCGACAAGTATGTAGGCCAATTCCATGAAGGCGACAAACACGGACAAGGCACATTGACATGGAAAAATGGTGACCAATATGTAGGGCTGTGGAAAACCGACCGACAGAACGGAAAAGGAGTGCTTACTCTGAAAAGTGGCGATGTGTATGACGGCACTTGGAAAAACGGAAAGCTCAATGGCGAATGTATTATTCGCTTTGCCGACGGTTCGAAGTTCAAAGGTATGTTCAAAGACGGAATACGCCATGGCGCTGCAATATAGGAAGACAAGGAAGGAAAACGCTTTGAAGGTACATACGTCGACGGCAAACGAGACGGACGCTTTGTAGAAAAAGACCGCAACGGACAGATTACAGCCTCAGGTACCTATCAGAACGGTTGGAGGAATAAAGACAAGAAGTAATAAAAGTAGCAAAACGAAACATAAATAATTAATTTATATAGTTATGATAGTAGATACACTCGACATGTTGAGCCGATATACTGCGCTCAATCCTTTGTTTGCAGATGTCGTTGAATATCTTGAAAACAACGACCTCTGCACTATGAAAGAAGGAAAATATCCAATAAAGGGAGACGACCTCTTCCTAAATCTTACAACAGCGACATCAAAACAGGCCGACACCGCCGTGATGGAGACTCACGACGAAATGGTTGACATCCAGATACCGCTCTCCACCTCTGAGACTTACGGATACACCCCTCGTCGATTCTTGCCGGAAGCAGAATATAATGCAGAGAAAGACATTACAAAAATCCCCAACCTCGTGGCTGACGATTTCATCACATGCCGACCAGGCATGTTTGCCATTTTCTTTCCGCAAGACGGACATGCGCCTTGTATTAGCGAAGAGGAAGGAATACGCAAGGCGATATTCAAAGTGAGAAATGTAAAATAAAGGAGGACTCTCCACAACCTTTTATCCCAAAATCAAATGGAAGAGAAAAAAACTGTCACAAAAAGAAAATCATGCGCGAGCAAAACTAAGGCTCCTGCTAAACCTAAAGCGCCCGAACATATCGGACTGGTAAAAAACGACTCATGGCTCGAGCCTTTTGAAGATGCTATCAGAGGACGTCACGAGCATGCCATATGGAAACTAAACCAGCTGACACGCAACGGGAAAAAGCCTCTGAAGGACTTCGCTACAGGTCATCTGTATTTCGGACTTCATAAGACACCAAGAGGATGGGTGTTCAGAGAGTGGGCTCCAAATGCTACGGAAATTTATCTCATTGGAGACTTCAACAACTGGACCATCGACGAGAAATACAAGTGCAAACGCATTGAAGGCACTGGAAACTGGGAACTCAAACTGCCTTCTAAAGCCATGAAACATGGCGATCTCTACAAAATGAAGGTACGCTGGAACGGTGGCGAAGGCGAACGTATTCCCGCATGGTGCCAACGAGTGGTTCAGGACGACACAACAAAGATTTTCTCAGCACAAGTGTGGAATCCGGAAAAACCATACGAGTGGAAGAAAAAGTCGTTCAAACCTAATAAAAACCCACTGCTCATATATGAGTGCCATGTGGGAATGGCACAAGACGCTGAAAAGGTGGGCTCATACAAGGAGTTTACAGAAAATGTACTGCCTCGAGTTATCGAAGACGGATACAACTGCATTCAGGTGATGGCCATACAGGAACATCCTTACTATGGTTCCTTCGGATATCACGTGAGTTCGTTCTTTGCACCTTCAAGCAGGTTTGGTACACCGGAAGAGCTCAAGGAACTCATCGACACTGCACATAAAAACGGTATCGCCGTCATAATGGATATCGTACACTCGCATGCAGTGAAAAACGAGGTTGAAGGACTGGGAAATCTTGCAGGCGACCCTAATCAGTTCTTCTATCCAGGCGAACGCCATGAGCATCCGGCATGGGATTCTCTCTGTTTTGACTACGGCAAGGACGACGTGCTGCATTTCCTTCTCTCAAACTGCAAGTACTGGCTTGAGGAGTTTAAGTTCGATGGTTTCCGTTTCGACGGCGTCACATCGATGCTTTACTATAGCCACGGCTTGGGCGAGGCGTTCTGTGGCTATGGCGACTATTTCAATGGCCATCAAGACGACAATGCCATATGCTACCTCACCCTAGCCAACAAACTCATCCACGAGGTGAATCCCAACGCCATCACCATTGCCGAGGAAGTGAGCGGCATGCCAGGACTGGCTGCAAAATTTGAGGATGGCGGCTATGGTTTTGACTATCGTATGGCAATGAACATACCAGACTATTGGATAAAGACCATCAAAGAGCTGAAAGACGAAGACTGGAAGCCAAGCTCAATATTCTGGGAGGTGAAAAACCGCCGTGCTGACGAAAAGACCATCAGCTACTGCGAAAGCCATGACCAAGCTCTCGTGGGCGACAAGACAATAGTGTTCCGACTCATTGACGCCGACATGTATTGGCACTTCAAGAAGGGCGACGAGAACTTTATGGCTCACAGGGGTATTGCCCTTCACAAGATGATACGCCTTGTCACTGCAGCTGCCATCAACGGAGGCTATCTGAACTTCATGGGCAACGAGTTTGGCCATCCGGAATGGATAGACTTTCCACGCGAAGGTAATGGATGGAGCTATAAATACGCACGCCGCCAATGGAACCTTGTAGACAACAAGGACCTGTGCTATCATTACCTGGGCGACTTCGACAAGGCAATGATAAAGGTAATCAAGGGTGTACGCAATTTCCAGAAAAAACCAGTACAGGAAATATGGCATAATGACGGCGACCAGGTGCTAGCTTTCAGCAGAGGCGACCTAATCTTTGTTTTCAATTTCAGTCCTTCACGCTCATTCACCGACTATGGCTTCCTGGTACCAACAGGCAGCTACGAGGTAATTCTGAACACAGACGCCAAGGAGTTTGGAGGCAATGGTCTTGCCGACGATAGCGTGATGCATCTCACCAACTACGATCCGCTTTATGTCAAGGATCACAAAGAATGGCTAAAGCTCTATCTTCCAGCCCGTTCAGCCGTGGTTCTGAAAAAAAACTAAATCAGAAATGAACTATAACAACAGGTCTGAAAACGACAGCACCGCTGCTATGAGGGCAGTGTGTGCTGTCGCCTTCATTATATTCTCGTTTTGTTTCCTCTATTTCCGTCAGGCTGATGTTTTGTGCTTGGCACAGCATGTGCTGAGTGGCGGACAAACAGCCTATTCCCCTGCAGCAGGAGCTGTGCTGATTACATTAACGCTTTTCTTGTTACATCGTATTGTCAACTCTTATTTCAAGATTAACAGGCGTTTTCATTGGCTCACCTATCTGCCCCCTATGCTTTTGCTCACCATCATTTCCGACATCAGCCCTGACATAGACAAGAGGTTCTCCTTCGGATCGTGGCTGTGGGTGGCTCCGTTGGTATTGATAGTCTGGACTATATCTGTCTCTGCCTTGAAGTCTATCCAGAACTATGAGGCAGACATCAATTCGCGCGGTGTCCTCTCTCGTCTTACATGGGTCAACATGTTTGCGTTATGCATGATGTTTATGGTAGCTGGCTTTATCTCAGCAGGCAACGATGTATTCCACTATCGTGCCAAGATTGAGACACTCATGGTCGATGGCAGGTATTCCGACGCTTCATCGGTGGGAATAAAATCTATGCATACCGACACCTCACTTACCATGCTACGTTGTTATGCGCTGGCACGTGAGTCGCGCATGGCCGACCAGCTGTTCAATTACCCATTGGCAGGCAATTCCAGGACATTGCTTCCCTTAGACCAATCCTCCCGTATGGTCTTATATCCTACCGACAGCCTTTACAGGTTTTTGGGTGCACGACCTTCTCGTGGCATGGACACTCCTCGCTACCTAAAGGCTTTGCTCGCATCAGGCTATCACAACAAGGCCATCTCCGACTACATCCTCTGCGGCATGCTCGTAGACAGGGATATTGACGCCTTTGTGCGTGAGTTGCCAAAGCACTACACCGTCAACGACAGTCTTCCTGTCCACTACCGTGAGGCACTTATTCTATATACCCACATGCGCTCTAATCCTTTACTTATATATAAAAACCAAGTGATGGACACCGATTTCGACGATTTCAAGTCTTTTGAAGATTCTATTCCAGACCTCAAAGCCAGAATGCTTGCTGTCCACAATCACTATTTCGGAACATATTGGTGGTATCATGATTATGGTAACAAAGCCAACGGGAGTCACTGATAAAAATCAACTAAACTATGAAAAAATATTATTTCGTATTTTGCAAAAGCGATATAATGCTTCAACGTCTACCTGACGGTTCATATACAATACCATGCTGTGAAGAACCTCCAACTGAGATCAAGCCGTGGACCCGGTTAATGAATATCACTCCACTTAACGGACACGAGGTGATTACTTACCGTATCGACTCTCCCGTGACAGATTCTCCCATATACGAAATGTGCGGGTTACGCCCCAGTTGGTACAAGCTAAGCAAGGAATTGTACCAGAAAGCCGGCAAATGTCATGAGATTCTTTATTGGGACCAGAACACGCAGTTCTGCGGAGTATGTGGAGCGCCCATGAAGATGCATACCGACATAAGCAAGCGTTGCACACAATGCGGCAAGGAAGTCTGGCCGCAGTTGGCCACCGCCATCATTGTACTTATCCACAAGGGAGAGGAAGTGCTGTTGGTACATGCAAAGAATTTCAGGGGCAACTTCTTCGGCCTCGTGGCAGGGTTTGTCGAAACCGGAGAGACACTTGAAGAGGCTGTGCATAGGGAAGTAATGGAAGAAACTGGACTTAGGATAGAAAACATCAGATACTTCGGCAGTCAGCCATGGCCCTACCCTTGCGGACTTATGGTGGGCTTTGAAGCCGATTATGTCAGTGGAACCATAAAGCTCCAGCGCGAAGAGCTTGCGGCAGGGGCATGGTTTAACAAGCACAACCTGCCTACAATTCCCGAAAAACTATCCATCGCAAGACAGCTTATCGACTCCTGGCTGGCCGAAAAATAAGTTTTTTTGCCTCGTTTTATAAAAAATATGGAAAAAAATTTGGTGGAATAAAAAATAGTTAGTACCTTTGCACCCGCAAATGAAAGGAAGGGCGCTTAGCTCAGCTGGTTTAGAGCATCTGCCTTACAAGCAGAGGGTCGGGGGTTCGAATCCCTCAGCGCCCACAAGGAGGGTGTTTTCCAGAGTGGCCAAATGGGGCAGACTGTAAATCTGCTGTCTTTCGACTTCGGTGGTTCGAATCCATCAGCACCCACAGCCAATAGCACAGATTCTCTCTGTGCTATTTTTTTTGTCCAGTTTTTATGATTTTTTAATAATAAAAGCATATAAAAACAATGAAAAATCCAATTATTTTTACTAACTTTGCAGTCGATTTATGCGCATTTTTCGCATTGTATTGAATATCAGATAGTTAGAAAAAATAGAGGAAATTAAGCATGAGACAATTAAAGATTCAGAAGAGTATTACAAACCGTTCGAGCGAGGCATTGGACAAGTACCTTGTCGAAATTGGACGCGCACCATTAATAACCATAGATGAGGAAATTGAACTTGCGCAAAAGATACGCAAGGGAGGACCTGAGGGTGAGCGTGCAAAAGACAAGCTCGTCACTGCCAATCTTCGTTTCGTTGTATCTGTTGCAAAGCAATACCAGCATCAGGGACTGACTCTTACTGATTTAATTGATGAGGGTAACATCGGTCTCATCAAAGCAGCCCAAAAGTTTGACGAGACAAGAGGATTTAAATTCATTTCTTACGCAGTATGGTGGATTAGACAGAGCATTCTTCAGGCTATTGCCGAACAAAGCCGCATCGTAAGGCTTCCTCTCAACCAAGTTGGTTCGCTCAACAAGATAAACCATGAGATAAACAAATTTGAGCAGGAAAACCAAAGACATCCTTCCGTAGCTGAACTTAGCGAGGCTACTAAGCTCGATGAAGAGAAAATCGGACAAAGCCTCATGGCCGACGGTCACCATGTGTCCATCGACGCTCCTTTCCAAGATGGTGAGGACAACTGCATGCTCGATGTCATGGCAAGCGGCGACGACAGCCGTACCGACCGCTATGTAGACCACGAGTCTATGGCACAAGAACTTGACAACGTGCTCAACAAGGTGCTCAAAGACCGTGAAATCACCATCATCAGAGAGTGCTTCGGCATTGGCGGACCGGAAAAGGGACTGGAGGAAATTGGCGACCGTCTCGGACTGACTCGTGAGCGTGTACGCCAAATAAGGGAGAAAAGCATTGCCAAGCTGCGTGACAGCGGCAATGCCAAAATACTTATGAAGTATCTCGGTTAGTAAAGTGGAGCTTGAAAAATAAATTTATCATAAGCGTCTTGATAATATTGGGCATGCTCTTTGGCATGCCCAATATTGTTATTTGTGACGAACATGATGAAAACATACTTCTTGAAAAGGTGTTCGACTACATAGACACTTACAAGCTGGAACTTACCGACACCACTGCAAATACCTATCACAAACTTGTCATCACTACTCCTCGGCGTAATTTTACGCTGATGTGTGTCCCTACCCTTTTTCATGTTGCCTCCGGAGAAAGGGAGTTTATAATGGAATCGTATGGAAAGATTAGGTTCAACACTATAAAGGAGTATAACATGGAAAGGCAGATATATGTCTCAACAGTACCTCATCGCTCCTCTACCATGTCTATACTGCGAAGCTATTCCGTGCCCGATGTCTATGGTGTGTCGATGTTTCACGGACATGTCCTCTCCCCTTTCCATAGAAGCAACCGAATCTATTACCGCTACACCATCAGCGAGGTGAGCGAAGATTCTTGGCTGGTTACCTTCAAGCCAAGAAGCAACAATACCCAGCTTATTTCAGGTTTTGCCCTAGTGGAACATGCCACAGGCCGCATCACCTACACACGCTTTAAGGGTGAGTACGACATGCTTCGTTTTGACATCGTTACCAATTTCGACCGTCCAGTCAACGACCCTCTTGCCCTTATGCCCAAAGAATGTGTCATAAACACGACTTTCAAGTTTCTCGGAAATGTTATGTGCTCCACACTCACCAATGTCTACGGATGCCAACATACACTGCCCGACTCTATAAAGTCGAGCGCTAATATGCGGGAGCTGAATGCCGTAAGGCCCATACCTCTCGACAGTACCGACATTTGCATCTACGACAGGTTCTTTTCAAACAGGATAAAAACAGACACCATCACTGTGGAAGAGCTGGAAAAAAAGAAAAACAATATTGGAAAAATTGCATGGAACCTCCTTGAAGACAATATGTTGAGTAGCATAAGGGCAGAAAACGAGAATGGCTATTTCCGCATTTCACCACTCATCAATCCGCAATATGTCAGCTATAGCAACAGCCGTGGTCTTGCCTATAAACTTGCGGCGGGTGCAGAATATAAGTTCAATGAGAAACGAAAACTAAGGTTCAATGCCCGTGTGGGTTACAACTTCAAGATAGAACAATTCTATTTCCACAACAACCTCCACTTCGACTTCAATCCGAAACGCAACGGATGGTTGGAGATTGAAGTGTCTAACGGAAACCGCATAGCCAACTCTTCAGTACTCGACGTCTTGAACGAACAGCATCGTGACACCATCGATTTTTCTTCTCTCGAACTACACTATTTCAACGACAATCGCTACCAGATATCATGCAACATTGCCGCAACCGACCAGTTCGAACTCATGCCGGCATTGGTTTACCACCATCGCAGTGCAGTGAACAAGGCGGGTATGGTGGCAACGGGACAACCTACGGTATACGACGGTTTTGCACCATCGCTGACATTAAAATACCAACCCAGTATTTCATGGCCCATGTTCTCCGTCAATTACGAGAGGTGTCTCTCTGGAGTATTGGCATCAAACATGGAGTACGAACGCTGGGAACTAGACGCATCGCTAAGAAGGAGATACAGTTCGCTGAAACGATTCAACGCAAGAGTGGGAGGCGGCTTTTACACCAATCAGTCGACTACCTACTTTGTAGACTTCATCAACTTCCATGAAGACTATTTGCCTGGAGGTTGGGACGACGACTGGACAGGCGAATGCCAGCTGCTCAACAGTCAGTGGTACAACGCGTCGAAATACTATTTCCGCACCAATATCTCCTACGACTCACCCCTGCTGATAATGACACGCCTTCCGCTTGCCGGAAGAATAATCGAAGCCGAACGTCTCTATTTCAGCTATGTACAGCTGGAGAAGACACGCCCTTACTTCGAACTTGGATATGGTTTCACAACGAGGTTTATATCACTTGGCTTCTTCGCCAGTTTCCTCAACGACCAGTTCCAGAAGTTTGGCACTAAGTTTACATTCGAGTTGTTCCGGAAGTGGTAGCCCCCTCTTCTTTAACTTCTTTAACTTCTTTAACTCAAGAATATATGTCAAAGACATTGACCGTTTATAAGGCAAGCGCCGGAAGCGGAAAGACCTTCACCCTTGCCACACACTACATCAAGTTGCTCGTGGAAAACCCCATGCAATATCGTAATATCCTTGCCGTTACCTTTACAAACAAGGCCACGGAGGAAATGAAGATGCGTATACTCAGTCAGCTCTATGGCATTTGGCACCAGTATCCTGATTCGAAAAGCTATACCGACAAGCTCACCGAAGAACTTGGATGTGATGTGGAATATCTTAGAAAGCAAGTGAAAACCGCCCTTCACTTGCTCATACACAACTATAGCTTCTTTCGTGTCGAAACCATTGACTCCTTCTTCCAAAGTGTGTTGAGAAACCTCGCACGCGAACTGGACCTTACCGCCAACCTGCGCATCGAACTCAACGACAGGGAGGTGGAAGGCCTCGCCGTAGACAAAATGATAGAAGACCTCGCCATCAACGACGATGTGATGCAGTGGATCATGGACTACATCTACGACAACATGCAAGAAGACAAGGGTTGGAACGTGATAGGACAGATAAAGTCTTTCGGTCTCACCATCTTCAAGGACTTCTACAAAGAAAACGACAAAGCCTTGGTAAAGGCCATGGAAGACAGTACCTTCTTCGAACACTACGTAAAGACACTAAAGGAAGAAAGAAACCAAGCCAAGAAGGTAATGCAAGACATTGCCGAGGAGTTTTTCAACACTATCGGCGAGGCTGGAGTTTCAGTCGACGATTTCTCTTTCGGCAAAGCAGGGGTGTGCTCACTCTTCCTGAATATTAAGGAAGG
>SAMEA3663084__coassemble_305_pt1 | contig 17552 bp, 14 predicted proteins | sample SAMEA3663084__metabat2_high_PE_009 | metagenome-assembled genome bin SAMEA3663084 (sample SAMEA3663084) | pig gut metagenome | biome: pig gut; feature: pig-associated habitat; material: faeces | place: France | collected 2012
AAGCAAGGAAGTTGCAGCTGAACCGCGCACGGGCTTGGCGCATGGCGAGATTGCCAATGGTGAGCATGAATGCCTTTGGAGTCTTGCCGCTCTCCTCAACGGCAATACGGAGGTCTTCGAAGTCAGCAGCGAGACGTGTAGCAGAAATCTTCTTCAGCGGAGTCTCCTCTGCGTTAGAGCAAGAGCAGCAGCACTTCTTTGCGCGCTTGCCTTCGGAGAGTTCGGTGAAGTTGGGGAACTGGTTGGTGCCAAGCAGGAATTCCTTACGCTTAGCGGCGTCGCCGTGACGCTTTTGGTTGGTGGCGTTGATGTCATCCTGCACAGTTCCTGCCTTTGCGGCGGCGAGGAATCCTCCTTCGTCCTCCACCTTGAGGAAGATTTTCCAAGCGGCATCTGCAAGCGAGTTAGTGAGTTCCTCGATGAAGTAAGAACCGGCCGATGGGTCAACTACCTTATCGAAGTGGCTCTCTTCCTTGAGCAGGAGCTGCTGGTTGCGTGCTATGCGCTCAGAGAAGTCTGTAGGAGCTTGGTATGCGTCGTCAAATGGGCGTACCACGATAGAATAAACTCCGGCAAGGGCAGCCGACATAGTCTCGGTCTGGGTGCGGAGCAGGTTGACATAGCTGTCAAACACAGTCATATTATAAGATGAAGTGGTGGCATTGACCATCATCATGCAAGCGCAGTCGCACTTTGGCTCATACTGTTTAACGATTTCAGCCCAAAGCATGCGTGCGGCACGGAATTTGGCAATCTCCATGAAGTAGTTTTCTGAGATGCCCATATTGAACTTTATCTTGCTGGCAGCGAGAGTAGGCTCCACTCCAGCTTCAACCATCTGCTGCAGATACTCGTTACCCCATGCCAAGGCATATCCCAGTTCCTGTACGATATAAGCGCCAGAATTGTTGAGAGCCTCAGAGTTGACGGCGATGCAGCGGAAGAAACGATAGTCCTTCAGCAATTCAACGAGTTCCTTGGCCTTAGCTACCATCTTAGTGGTGTCCTTTCCCTTTATGAGAATTTTCTCAATGGGGTCGAAGGCGATAGAACCATTGATCTTCTCTTTGTCGTAGCCTTTTTTCTCAAAGTAAGCCACGAGAATCTGAGCCAGTTCGAGTGTGTGGCACTGGCATGTTGAGAAGTTGACGTCGATACACTCAAGGCAAATACCCTCAAGTAGCGTGTCGATGAACTCAGCGCTGACGTCGCTGCCCTTGATCTTGAATCCCAAGGAGTCGATGCCCTTGTTGAGGATGTCAAGAGCCTTGGTGTTGGCAGCCTTGGCGTCGTCGGCAACGATGTTTTGGCGCACGCGCCATACATTGTTGTCCTTTTTGTTACCACGTACGAATGGGAACTCTCCCGGAAGAGCGTTGGGGGTGGCAAGACCCTCGATGTCCTCTCTGCGGTAGAAGGGCTGCATGTCGAAGCCTTCATTTGTTCTCCATACCAACTTTTTGTTGAAGTCTGCACCTTTCAGGTCGACTTGAATTTTGTCAAGCCACTCCTGCTTAGTGGGTGCTGTAAACTCGGTAAAGAGTTTTTCCTTAATGTCTGACATAGTCGGTTGTTTTTAATTATTATATAAGTTTATTGTTGTCCTCATAGACGATTTTATCCGTTGAAGATCTCTTATAACTTTCATGGCACTTTTTAGGGCATAGTATCTCCCATGCTTTGAAAATGCGCTGCAAAGATAGCGAATAATTTTTGTATTTATATAAAAACTGAAAGAAAATTGTGTAAAATTGTGAAATATTCAAAAAGTTGGGCTTTCTTTTAAAAATTGTTGCACAAAAATTATAAAATGAGTAATATTTTGGCTAATTTTGCAGCGAAAAAAATACTATATAATATGGAATGGCTAATTAATCTTTTCACCTCAACGGAATCGGTAGCCCATATTGCGCTTTTGTATGCTTTGGTTATAGCTATAGGAGTGCTGTTGGGTAAAGTGAAGTTTGGAGGTATCGCTTTGGGCGTAACATTCGTCCTCTTTGCAGGTATCGTCGCCGGTCACTTCGGTTTGACTGCCCCAGTTAACATCATTACATTTATTCAGGACTTCGGTCTGATCCTATTTGTCTTTATGATAGGATTGCAGGTGGGACCGGGCTTTTTTGAAAGTTTTCGTAAGGGTGGCGTGACGTTGAATATGCTTGCCGCAAGCACGGTGCTGCTAAACATTGCAGTGATGTTTGCATGCTATTACATTTTCTTCGACACGAGCAATCCTCACAACCTTCCAATGATGGTCGGTACTCTTTATGGTGCCGTGACAAACACCCCTGGTCTTGGTGCCGCCAATGAAGCCCTCAATAGCGTGTTCAGCGACAATCTTCCCCAGATAGCCTCAGGTTACGCTTGTGCATATCCTCTTGGCGTAGTGGGAATAATCGGTGCAACCATCGCCATACGCTTTATTTGTCGTGTAAATCTTTCAAAGGAGGAGGACGAACTGAAGGCTGCCAATGCCGAAGACACTCACGTGAAGCCACACCAGATGCATATCCAGGTGTCAAACGCATATTTGGCTGGTCGTACGCTGATGCAGATCCACGACTTCCTTAATCGTGATTTTGTTTGTTCACGTCTTCTTCACGATGGTCATGTGACAATACCAAACCGTAATACGGTGTTAGAACTTGGCGATCAACTTTTCATCGTTTGTGCCCAAGCCGATGCTGAGGCAATCATCGCTTTCATTGGCCCGGAGATACAGGTAGAGTGGGAGAAAACCGACCAGCCAATGGTTTCACGTCGCATTCTTGTGACAAAGCCCTCCATTAACGGAAAGACTCTTGGCCAAATGCACTTCTCGCGTGCCTTTGGTGTGAATGTGACCCGTATCACCCGTCAGGGTATGGAACTGTTTGCATCGCCACGTCTGCCGCTTCAGGTGGGCGACCGTGTGATGGTAGTCGGTCCAGAAGACCTTGTCAACCGTGTGGCTGATGTGCTGGGCAATTCCATTAAGCGCCTTGAAGCTCCAAATATCGCCACTATCTTCCTTGGTATTGTGATTGGAATTATATTTGGTTCTCTTCCATTTGCCATTCCTGGTATGCCAGTACCAATGAAGCTCGGTATTGCAGGAGGTCCGCTCATCATTGCCATCCTCATTGGTCGTTACGGCTATAAGGTTCATCTCGTTACCTATACTACTACCAGTGCCAACATGATGTTGCGTGAGATAGGACTTGTGCTGTTTTTGGCGAGTGTCGGCATTAAGGCTGGAGCTGGCTTCCTGGAGACAGTGGTACAGGGCGATGGTCTGAAGTATGTCTATACAGGATTCCTCATCACCGTTATACCTATATTAATAATAGGTACAATAGCACGTCTGCGATATAAGTTCAATTACTTTACCATTATGGGTATGTTGGCCGGTACCTATACCGACCCTCCAGCATTAGCCTATGCTAACCAGTCGTGCTCCACTGAGGCTCCGGCCATTGGATATTCAACAGTGTATCCATTGAGCATGTTCCTCCGTATTTTCACAGCCCAGGTTATCATACTATTGTGTTGCGGAGCGTAAAGCAGAAAAGAATTTCTAACAATAAACAATAATAATAATCGTACACAAATGAACAAATTCGGATTACTGTTAGGCACATTGTTGCTTGCCGGCGCTTCCATGACTCATGCTCAGGTTGAGCAGAGCATCAAGATTAATGAAGTGATGACAAGCAACACGTCCAATCTGCAGGATGAATATGGTCAGCGTGAAGCGTGGATTGAAATTGCTAATGTATCGTTTACTACCTACAACGTACGTGGCATGTTTATAACCACCGACCGCTCTGTATTGGATCCTCAGATGAGTGTGCCTGAGCGCATGAAGCGCATGAGTGCAATTCCAAGTGGTGAGCCCCGCACCGCTCTTAGCGGACGGCAGCACTTGATTCTCTTTTGTAATAGTCTGCCTTCGAAAGGCTCGATGCACCTTTCAGTGCCTATCGACCCTTCAAAGCCGACATGGGTTGGTCTTTATAGCGGTAATGCTACACAGCTTATCGACTCTGTAACAGTACCTGTCATTGCTGATAATCTCTCGTATGCCCGTCACAAGGACGGTTCGGTAAACTGGGTAGTGAAATCTGCAGAACAGGTGACTCCAGGCATTTCCAACATGACAGACATTGTTGAGACCAAGACTGCAAAGCTTAAGCGTGAAGACCCTTACGGATTCGGTATTACTGTGCTGGCCATGGGCATTGTGTTCTTCTGTCTTGCCCTTCTTTTTGTATTCTTCACCCTTTTCGGCTTCTTTATGAAACATCGTTCGGCGGTGGCTAATATACAGCCAGTGAAGGCCGGTGTAAAGACGGTAGAGAAGACCATGGAGGTAGCATCTAAGACTAGTACCATTCTTCAGGATGGTCTGAAGACAAAGGGTATAGACAAGGAAGTCTACATGGCCGTGATAGCCATGGCTCTTAAGGAATATCAAGACAATGTTCATGATGTTGAGAGTGGTGTCATCACCATTAAACCTAAGAATACTGACTGGAATATGGAATTGCCGCTTATGACTCAATTCCATGAATAATTTGAAAGACTGAAAATAGAAAACAAATATAAAGAATTATTATGAACAAGTTTGAATATAAAGTACAAGGTGTTGATTACGAGGTAGAAATCGAAGAGATGGAAGGTAATATAGCCAAGGTATCTGTCAATGGCATTCCTTTCGAAGTAGAACTGAAGCAACCTATCAATCCAGCCAAGGCCATCACACGGCCAAAGGTAGTTGCTCCAGCACCTGCCGCAGCCGCCCCGGTCGCCCCGGTAGCACGTCCTGCCGCTCCTGCCGCTCCTGCCGGAGCAGGTTCTCCTGTCAAGGCTCCACTTCCCGGCACCATATCTTCGATAAATGTCAAGGTTGGCGACAAGGTAAACGTGGGCGATACCGTTGTAGTGCTTGAGGCTATGAAGATGCAGAATAACATCGAGGCTGAGAACAGTGGCACCGTCACCTCTATCTTAGTAAACCAGGGCGATTCTGTAATGGAAGGCGCCACATTGATCACCATTGGCTAAAGACAATAAATTATGGGATTTACAGAATTTATAGCAGAGAATTTCACTGAGTTTCTTACCTACACTGGTTTTGCCAATGCAACGGCAGGAAACCTCATTATGATTGTGGTGGGAGCCGTGCTCATCTACCTTGCAATCAAGAAAGACTTCGAGCCTCTGCTGCTCATTCCTATTGGTTTGGGCATCATTCTCGGAAACATTCCTTTCCGTGCTGATGCAGGTCTCGAAATTGGACTTTATGAAGACAATTCCGTCTTGAATATCTTCTATCAGGGAGTGCGCCAAGGTTGGTATCCTCCTCTTGTGTTCCTTGGCATCGGTGCCATGACCGATTTCTCGGCGCTTATTGCCAACCCGAAACTAGTGCTTATTGGCGCTTCTGCACAGTTTGGTATCTTTGGCGCTTATATGGTGGCCTTGGCATTAGGCTTTGAACCCAACCAAGCAGCCGGTATTGCCATCATCGGTGGTGCCGACGGTCCTACCGCCATCTTCCTCTCGTCGAAGCTTTGTCCAAACCTGATGGGAGCCATTGCTGTGTGTGCATACTCTTACATGGCTCTTGTTCCGCTGATTCAGCCACCATTGATGCGTCTGCTTACCACAAAGAAGGAGCGCGTGATTAAGATGAAACCTAGTCGTCAGGTAAGTCAGACAGAGCGAATTCTCTTCCCGATTATCGGACTGTTGCTTACTACATTTATCGTGCCTTCAGGTCTTCCGCTGCTTGGTATGCTGTTCTTCGGTAACTTGCTGAAGGAGTCGGGCAAGACCACCCGCCTGGCCAAGACTGCAGGCTCTGCTCTCAACGATATCGTAGTGATGCTTCTTGGTCTTACCGTAGGTTGCTCTACTCAGGCCAGCGAGTTCCTGACCTTGAACACTCTGTTCATCTTCGTTGTAGGTGCTTGTGCTTTCATGGTTGCCACAGCAAGCGGTGTGTGCTTCGTGAAGGTGATGAACCTCTTCCTGCCCAAAGACAAGAAGATAAATCCGCTGATTGGTAATGCTGGTGTATCTGCCGTTCCAATGAGTGCCCGCATCAGTAATAATCTTGGATTGGAATACGACCGCCATAACTTCCTGCTCATGCATGCCATGGGTCCGAATGTTGCCGGTGTTATCGGCTCGGCTGTAGCAGCCGGAGCCCTGCTCGGATTCCTGTCTTAACAAAATAAGAGCCTCACCCCTGCCTCTCTCCGAAAGAGAGGGGAGGTAATATGATTTTTTTAGGCTGATTTAATGTCAGAAATAAGAATATGATGATATCTGAGAACAATATTATGATGTCAGAAAATAACGACGAACAATACTATTCATCTCCCCACTCCCTTGGAAAGGGGGCGGGGGTGAGGCTTTCCATCATCGACCCCAATACTCTATCTGCTATTGGACTTAAGGCTTTACTGCAAGAGATAATGCCAATTATGCATATAGATATTTTTGGATCATTTGCCGAACTTCAGGCAAATAATCCCGAACAGTATTACCATTTTTTCGTGTCAATGAATATAGTATTGGAGAATAGGCAGTTCTTTCTTGAACACCGGGCAAAGACCATAGTACTTACTCTTGCACTTGATGACGCAGCATCAATGAGCAACTTTCATTCGCTCTCTGTTAATGTACCAGAAAAACAACTTGTCCGCTCTCTGCTCGCCCTCGAACAACATGCCCATGCACATGGCCGTAATCTTCCTCCAGTCCAGCAGAATGCTCACCAGAATGTGCTCTCCGACCGCGAGATTGAGGTTTTGTCGCTTGTGGCTCAAGGACACATTAACAAAGAGATAGCCGAAATACTCAATATAGGAATGTCGACGGTGATATCCCATCGTAAGAATATCACCGATAAACTGGGTAAGAAGTCTATTTCCGCACTTACTATTTATGCCGTTATGCACGGTTATGTGGATATAAACAAAATTTAGTTCAGATAATAGTTTGTAGGATTCTTTCTGCTGTCCTTCCGTCCCATCTGTCAGGAATAGAAGATTTTTTCCATTTGTTTTCAGTCATATTTTCCAGTGCCGTGGCCAATTTCTCGAGGTCGTAGCCCACTAATACGTTTGTGCCTTGGTTTACTGTTTCAATATGCTCTGTATATTCGTTCAGTGTGATACAAGGTACATTGTTGAATGTAGCCTCTTCGGCAATGTTGCCCGAGTCGGTGATAATGCCACGAGCGTGAGTTGTGAGATAACCGAACTCCAAGTATCCCATAGAGTCTGTAATGTAGAAGTTCTCCATCTGTTTCGCGTATGGCTCCATCACCTCTTTGGCCATTCCTCTTAGTGGAGCGACAACGGCAATGCCTTTCACCTTATTATATATATATTCGGTAAGTTGTTGTATATACTCCTTGTTTTTCAGCAATGCTTTCCTATTAATGGTAAACACGATATATTCTCCGTCTCCAATGCCTTTTTTCTGCAAGATGGCAGGTTTTATGAATCTGTTGTAGTTGTGTCGTAGCGTGTCGATAATGATGTTGCCCACCATGTATATGTTTTGCAGTTCGACTCCTTCTCGGCTTACTATGCTGCTTGCCCCGGCACCAGCGGTGAAGAGCAGGTCGCTGAGTCCGTCAATCACAAGTCTGTTCACTTCTTTCGGCATGTTGAAGTCAAAAGAACGTGTCCCGGCCACGAGATGTGCCAGTTTCACTCCGCGTTTTTTGCACACTATGGCCACTGCCATGGTAGAAGCGAGGTCGTCCACCACTATTACCACGTCAGTCGGTGTATTGTCGAGATACTTGTCAAAAGCCCCCATTGTTTGTCCTGTAAGCTCGTTCAGACTTTCGCAGTCTACTCCGAGATACACCTGCGGCTTGTCTATTCCGAGGTCGTCGAAAAGAGATTGCTCTATCGACATGTCGTTTTCTGTTCCCGTATATACGAGATTATAGTCAATCGGCTGCCCCTCTTTTTTTGCTTTTTCGCAAGCCCATACGATAGGTGCCAGTTTTATGAAGTTTGGTCTGGCACCAGCCACCATAGTAATGTTTTTCATATGTCGTATTTCTTTTTATGTTTCTTTGCTTTTTTATTCATCATGCCTTGATAACCCGTATGTGGACTTTTCACCCCTTTATACGATTGCCATCTTAGACGTATTTTTCTCACGTAGTCTTCCGTTTCCGATCCTCTCATATATCCATATTTTACTACAGGATCGCTATAGAATTGTGGTGTTGCGAGTTTAAGTACGTATTGACTCACGTCGTCCCATGAGAGTTTGTTGCCTCCGTGTTTTTCCGTTAGTGCCATGGCGTCTCTTATGTGGTTATATCCGCCGTTATAGCTTGCAAGCACGAAGTTTTGCTTGTTGTATCTGTCGGGAATGTCATTGAACTTTGCTTCCAATTGTCCGAGATATTTTGCTGCCGCGGCAATGTTGCTTTCTGGGTCGTAAACTTTGTCGCGTGGCAGTCCAAGCATGTCGGCTGTGGCTGGCATTATCTGCATCAGACCTTGTGCTCCCGCCCATGATTTTGCTTTTGGGTCGAAGGTCGATTCCTGATAGCATTGAGCCGCCATGAGTCTCCAGTCCCATCTTATAGACTGGCTGTAAGCTATGAATAGTTGGTCATATCTTGATATGATGCCGCCTTTGCGGTTGAGCATCGGAGCATAGACATGTCTTACTATGCTTTTTGCGCTAAGTATGAAGTTTTCTTCCTTCTTTGTCTCTGCCATTATTTCCGGCTTGTACCACTTGTTCAGCGAGCTGATAAGTTTTTTCTTTTCGCTGTTCACAGCCCATTGTCCTATGGAGTCGTTTCCTGCACCGCACAACACTATGTCAGATTCACCATGTCCAATCATTCTGATGTCTTTCATTTTAAGTGGAAAAGCCACAATGTCGGCGTCTCCTGTAGCAATTCTGCTTATCATGTCAGCAGTGTCACGACAAATCTCCACCCTAACTCCGACTCCTATACCCTCGGCATATTTCTGTGCCATCAAATATTGTAGTCCTAGCTGTTTTCCTCTGTGGTCATAATATGTGGTAGGTCCGCTTGTGGTAACTATGATAATCTCCCCATTTGCCATTATCTGGTCGAGGTCGAATATGTCACCTTCGGGTATAGAGTCGTTCACTTCTCCCCATGGCGCTACCACTTTCTCCTTCTTTTCCGAGGAGCAGGCAGTGCATAGTGAAATGGCACCCATTATTAGTCCTAAAACTGATAAAAGGGTCGGTTTTAGCCTATTTTTTGTATAGTTGGTCAACAAAATGCTCTTTTTTGACTGCAAAATTAGTAATTTTCTTGCACATTCTATCATTAATTCGTAATTTTGCATCGTGATTTTCAAAATATATAATAAAAATTAAGTATGTTACGTATTGCAGTACAGTCAAAAGGTCGTCTTTTTGAAGACACCATGAATCTGCTAGCTGAGGCAGACATCAAGATCAGTTCAAGTAAACGCACCCTTTTGGTGCAGTCGTCAAACTTCCCATTGGAGGTACTTTATCTACGTGACGACGACATACCACAGAGTGTGGCTTCTGGTGTGGCAGACATTGGTGTAGTCGGCGAGAATGAATTTGTTGAGCGTGGCGAGGAGGCTGATATCGTCTCTCGTCTGGGATTTAGCCGTTGTCGTCTATCACTTGCCATTCCGAAGGATATCGAATATCCGGGTCTTGAATGGTTTAATGGAAAGAAGATTGCAACATCTTATCCTGGCATACTTCGACATTATATGGAAAATCACGGTATTAAGACAGATATTCATGTTATCACTGGCAGTGTAGAGATATCTCCGGGCATAGGTCTTGCTGACGCTATCTTCGATATTGTAAGCAGCGGCTCCACTCTCGTCAGCAATAATCTGCGTGAAGTGGAAGTGGTAATGCAAAGCGAGGCCCTGCTTATCGGCAACAAGCAGTTGGATGCCGAGAAACGCAAGACTCTTGACGAGATGCTTTTCCGTTTTGCGGCCGTTCGCAGTGCCGAAGATAAGAAATATGTACGCATGAATGCTCCCAAGTCTCGTCTGCAGGACATTATCGACGTACTTCCTGGTCTGAAGAGTCCTACCGTCATTCCCCTTGCCGATGAAGAGTGGTGTTCTGTCCACACCGTTCTCGACCAGAAACGTTTCTGGGAGATTATTGGCAAACTGAAAGAAATGGGTGCCCAGGGCATCCTTGTCACACCCATTGAAAAGATGATATTATGATTATTATAAAGTATCCAGGACGGGAGATGTGGGCGTCGATAGTGCAACGTCCACACCTCGACGTATCGCAGCTCACCGCAACTGTCAAGGCAGTGCTCGACGACGTGAAGTCACGTGGTGATGAGGCTGTTAAGGAATATGAACTGAAATTTGACAAGGCGGCACTCTCATCGTTGGCTGTTAGTCCAGAGGAAATGGACGAGGCTGACAGGCTTGTAGATGCAAACCTGAAGGAAGCCATCTCGCTGGCCCACGACAATATTAAGGCTTTTCATGAGGCACAGAAGTTCGACGGAGTACATGTTAAGACATGTCCTGGAGTGGAGTGTTGGCAGAAGAGTGTGGCCATTGAGCGCGTTGGATTGTACATACCAGGTGGTACGGCTCCGTTGTTCAGCACGGTGCTGATGCTTGCCACTCCTGCCAAGATAGCCGGATGCAACGAAATTGTGTTGTGTACACCTCCCGGTCGCGACGGCAAGGTCAATCCTGCCATTCTTGTAGCCGCCCGTGTGGCAGGTGTGAGTCGCATTTTCAAGGCTGGTGGAGTGCAGGCCATTGGAGCTATGGCCTATGGCACTGAGTCGGTACCGAAAGTATATAAGATTTTTGGTCCCGGCAATCAGTATGTCATGGCAGCCAAACAACAAGTTAGTCTCCATGAGGTGGCGATAGACATGCCAGCCGGTCCTTCCGAAGTGTGTGTCATTGCCGATGCCAATGCCAATGCAGAGTTTGTGGCTGCAGACCTGTTATCGCAAGCCGAACATGGTGTCGACTCCCAAGTGCTGATGATTACCACTTCAGAACAGAAGGCTGAAGAGGTGGAGGCAGAAGTGGCACGCCAGTTGGCCCTCCTTCCACGTCGCGACATTGCCGAGAAGACCCTCGACAACAGCAAGATAGTGGTAGTGGCTTCAGAAGAGGAGGCCATGGAACTGTCAAACGCCTATGCTCCTGAACATCTCATCATACAGACTGATAGCTACGAAGAGTTGGCTGTCAGAGTGGTGAATGCAGGAAGTGTGTTCTTAGGACGTTATGCCTGTGAAAGCGCAGGCGACTATGCCAGCGGTACAAACCACACCCTTCCTACCCATGGCTACGCTACTGCCTATAGTGGTGTGAATCTCGATAGCTATTGTCGAAAAATCACTTTCCAGCACATCACAGAGGAAGGCATAAGAAGTATTGGACACGCTGTGGAGGCAATGGCGGCCGCAGAGTCCTTAGACGCCCACAAGCAAGCCATGACTGTGAGGGTAAAGAGGGTAGAAGGAAAAGGGTAGACTCCTTAACTCCTTGTGAAATATAAATAATATCGACAGGAATGAAAGAACTTAAAGAATTGACAAGGGAGAACGTTTGGAATCTCGCTCCTTACAGTTGCGCACGCAATGAGTTCAGCGGCCGTAATGCGAGTGTTTATCTTGATGCCAACGAAAATCCCTATAACAGCCCGTTTAACCGCTATCCAGACCCACTTCAACTTGAAGTGAAAAAGCAACTTGCAAAGGTAAAGCAAGTGCCTGAGGAATCAATCTTCATTGGAAATGGTAGCGATGAGCCTATCGACCTGATGTACCGCTGTTTTACCGAACCGAAGGTTGACAATGTGGTGGCTATGGACCCTACATACGGCATGTATAAAGTGTGTGCCGACATTAACGATGTGGAATACCGCACGGTAATGTTGGAACCAGGGTTTCGTCTCAATGCCGAAAAGATGCTTGCCGCATGCGACGAGCATACGAAAATAATATGGCTTTGTACACCAAACAATCCTTCGGGCAACGCCCTCGACACCAACGAGGTGATAAAGGTGCTCAACGGCTTCGATGGATTTGTAGTTGTCGATGAGGCATACAGCGACTTCAGTAGTCAGAAACCATTCCGCTTGGAACTGGCTAAATATCCAAATATGGTGGTTCTCAACACCATGAGCAAGGCATGGGGATGCGCCGGTATACGTATGGGAATGGCTTTTGCCCAAAAGAATGTAATAGATATTATGAATAAGGTTAAATATCCGTATAATGTCAACATTCTGACACAACGTGAGGCGCTGGAACTGCTTAAAGACCCGTATGAGGTTGACAAGTGGGTGCGTACAATATTGCTCGAGCGTTCGCGCATGATTGACGCCATCGGCCTTCTGCCCATGTGTCGCAAGATACATCATTCGGATGCCAACTTCCTGCTTGTGGAAGTAGACGATGCACAGGCTACATACGACTATCTCGTTGATAAGGGAATTATCGTGCGCAACCGAAATAGCGTCCGACTCTGTGAAGGTTGCCTACGCATCACCATAGGAACCAAGACAGAGAACCAAGAACTTCTTGCAGCCTTGCGTACAATGTAAAATATTGCAGTGTTTTTCAAGAATAATAGTTTTTAACAATGATAACAGTCACAAATCTAGCGATTCAGTTTGGAAAGAAAGTCCTTTACAAGGACGTCAATCTCAAGTTTACAAGCGGCAACATCTATGGAGTAATAGGTGCCAATGGTGCCGGAAAGTCAACACTTCTCAGAGCCATCAGCGGCGATCTCGAACCCAACAAGGGTACTGTGGAATTAGGACCTGGCGAGCGCCTCTCAGTGCTTGAGCAGGACCACTTCAAATATGATGAGTACAGTGTAAGAGACACCGTACTCATGGGACATCAGCCTCTGTGGCAGAATATGAAAGAGCGTGAGGCTCTGTATATGAAGGCTGACTTTAACGAAGAAGACGGTATCAAGGTGGCCGAACTCGAGGACAAGTTTGCGCAGATGGACGGATGGAACGCTGAGAGCGACGCAGACCAACTTCTGTCAAACCTTGGTATCAAGGACAATCTTCACGACAAGATGATGAGTGAACTGTCAAATAACGAAAAGGTGAGAGTGATGCTTGCCAAGGCACTCTTTGGTCATCCCGACAACCTCCTTCTCGATGAGCCAACCAACGACCTCGATCTCGACACCGTAATGTGGCTTGAGGAATATCTCAGTAATGTGGAACAGACAGTGCTCGTGGTGAGCCATGACCGTCACTTCCTCGACGCTGTGTCTACACAGACCGTCGACATTGACTTCGGCAAGGTGACAGTGTTCTCCGGAAATTACTCCTTCTGGTACGAGAGTTCGCAGCTTGCACTCCGTCAGGCACAGAACCAGCGCCAGAAGGCAGAAGAGAAACGTAAGGAGCTCGAGGAGTTCATACGTCGTTTCTCTGCCAATGTGGCAAAGAGCAAACAGACTACTTCGCGCAAAAAGATGCTTGAGAAACTCAACGTGGAGGAGATACGTCCTTCGTCGAGAAAGTATCCCGGCATCATCTTCCAGATGGATCGCGAACCGGGAACACAGATACTCGAAGTGCAAGACCTCAAGGCTATCGACGCCGATGGAACAGTACTCTTCGACCATGTAAACTTCACTATCGAGAAAGGACAGAAGACTGTGTTCCTCAGCCATAACCCGAAAGCCATGACTGCCCTGTTTGAGATTATCAACGGCAATCGTCAGGCCGACGCTGGAGAATATAAGTGGGGGGTGACTATCACTACCGCTTATCTTCCTCTCGACAATACAAAGTTCTTCGACTCAGACATGAACCTCGTTGACTGGCTCAGCCAGTATGGCAAGGGTAATGAGGTGCTGATGAAAAGCTACCTCGGACGAATGCTGTTTAAAGACGAGGATGTCATGAAGAAAGTGAGAGTGCTTTCGGGAGGCGAAAAGATGAGGTGTATGATAGCACGCATGCAACTACAGAATGCCAACTGTCTCATACTCGACACACCAACTAACCATCTCGACCTCGAGAGCATTCAGGCTTTCAACAACAATCTCGTGCAGTTTAAGGGCAATATCATATTCGCAAGCCACGATCACGAGTTCATACAGACCGTTGCCGACCGCATAATCGAACTCACGCCAAATGGCACCATAGACAAACTCATGGAGTACGACCAGTACATCTACGACGAGCAGATAAAGGAGCAAAAAGCAAAGATGTATGCTCAAAACTAATATAAAGCGTGCCTTTGGCACACTTTTTGCAGCGAATAGAGTGAAATATAAAAAAACTACAGAAATGGAAGAGAAAAAGAACATCCAAGAAGAAGAGATAAAGCAACAGCCAAACGACTGTGTAGAAAATGACGGCACAGAGTCTATGGAAGACACTGTTGAAAACACTGCCGACAACACTCAGACAGATGACGCAGAGGATAAAGCTGAGGGTGAAGTCAAAGCGGAAGACAACGTAGACCCGCTTGAGGAAGCCAACCGCAAAATCGAAGAATTGAAAGATAAGTACCTGCGATCTGTAGCTGAGTTTGACAACTATCGTAAGCGCACGTTGAAGGAGAAGGCCGAACTTATACTCAACGGAGGAGAGAAAACTGTGGTAGCTATACTGCCCGTGATTGACGATATGGAACGTGCCATTGCCAACGGAAGCAAGACCGACGACCCGGAAGTGCTTAGAGAAGGTATTCAGCTTATATACAACAAGTTCTTGAAGGTGCTTGAGGGACTGGGAGTAAAACCCATAGATACTGTCAACGCCGATTTCGACACAGACGTACACGAGGCCATAGCCATGGTTCCTGGTATGGGCGACGACAAGAAAGGCAAGGTGCTTGACTGCGTGCTGCGCGGATATAAACTCAACGACAAGGTCATACGTCATGCCAAAGTGGCAGTAGGACAGTAAAAGATAAAAAAATGAAAGATTAAGAGATGGCAAAAAGGGATTATTATGAAGTACTCGGAGTGGAGAAAAACGCTTCTGAGGACGAGATAAAGAAAGCATATCGAAAGATTGCCATAAAATACCACCCTGACCGCAATCCAGGCAATAAGGAAGCCGAGGAAAAGTTTAAGGAGGCTGCTGAGGCCTATGACGTGCTCCACGATCCACAGAAACGCCAGCAGTACGACCAGTTTGGCTTTTCAGGGCCTAGTGGTGCCAGCGGTTTCGGAGGATTCGGTGGTCAGAGTATGAACATGGATGACATCTTCTCCATGTTCGGCGATATCTTCGGCGGTCATGCGGGAGGATTCAGCGGTTTCGGAGGCTTCGGCGGAGGCGGTCATAGCCGCCCGCAACAACATCGTGGTAGCGATTTGCGCCTTAAGGTAAGATTAACACTTCAGGAAGTGGCAACAGGTGTGACAAAGAAATTTAAAGTACGTAAGGACGTGCCCTGTTCACATTGTCACGGTACAGGCTCTGAAGATGGTGGCAATATGGACACATGTCCTACATGTCATGGTTCAGGAGTCATCTCTCATACCACACAGAGCATATTCGGCATGATGCAGACTCAAGGCGTGTGTCCTACCTGTAACGGCGAGGGCAGGGTAGTGAAGAACAAGTGTCACCAGTGCAACGGCACCGGAGTAGAGAAAGGCGAGGAAGTGGTTGAGATTAATATTCCGGCTGGAGTGGCTGAAGGCATGGTGGTAAACGTGCCTGGAAAGGGTAATGCTGGACGTCGATGCGGTATCACTGGCGATATACAAGTGTTTATTGAGGAAGAACCTAACGACACCTTTGTGCGCGACGGAAGCGACCTCATATACAACCTTCTGCTCGACTTCCCCACAGCCGCACTTGGCGGCGACGTAGAGATACCAACCATAGAGGGTACACGTCTGCGCGTAAAGATTGATGCAGGCACACAGCCAGGTAAAACACTTCGCCTGAGGTCGAAGGGCTTGCCTGCCGTACAGGGCTATGGTAAGGGAAAAGGCGACTTGATAGTCAATATCAGCGTATACGTACCGAAGACTCTCAGCCGCGATGAGAAGAAGGAACTGGAGAAAATGAAAGACAGCGACAACTTCAAGGGCGACGCAGCCACCAAACGCTCCATCTTCCAGCGCTTCAGAAACTACTTCAACTAAGTAGAAGTTGAAATCATATCCATGACATACAGGGAAACTACAGACTATCTGTTCAACCAGCTGCCCATGTTTGAGCGACAAGGGAAGGCTGGGTATAAAAGCGGGCTCGACAATACGATGGCTCTCGACAGCCATTATGGGCATCCGCACCGCAATTTCAAAACAATACACGTAGCAGGTACAAACGGCAAGGGGTCGACATCTCACACCCTTGCCGCTTTGTTGCAAGCGGCTGGCTACAAAGTGGGACTGTATACATCGCCTCATCTGGTGGATTTTCGAGAACGGATAAAAGTCAACGGATTGTGTATCAGTGAGCAATATGTCGTTGACTTCGTAGAGCGGGGAAGAGACTTCTTTGAGCCTCTTCATCCCTCTTTTTTTGAACTCACCACAGCCATGGCATTCAAATACTTCAGTGACCAGATGGTTGACATCGCGGTTATTGAAGTGGGATTGGGAGGCAGACTTGACTGCACCAACATCATCACCCCCATACTTTCAGTTATCACCAACATCAGTTTTGACCACACTCAGTTCCTCGGCAACACCCTTGAGAGCATTGCACGTGAAAAGGCAGGAATAATCAAGTATGGTATAGATGTGGTGGTGGGCGAGACATGTAACGCTACACGGCCAGTGTTTGAGAAAGTGGCGCGAGAGAAGTCGGCACCGCTATTTTTCGCAGAAGACGAGGGTGAGATAGTCTCCTCACAACTCACTCCTTCCGGCATCATGACCTATACAACCCAACATCACGGCACTCTCACGGGAGTTCTCGCCGGCAACTACCAGGTGAAAAACACAGCCACCGTGCTTTCTGCCTATAAGCGACTTGTGGAGCAAGGTGTATTGGCTGACGACGATTCACTTCTTAAAAAAGCGTTAACTACCGTGGTTGAGACCACTGGACTTTTGGGACGCTGGCAGACCATAAGCAGAAAGCCACTTGTCATTTGCGACACTGGACACAATGTAGCAGCATGGGAGTATCTTAGCCGTCAAATTGAGTCGGTAAAATGCAGTCAGAAGCACATTGTGTTTGGCATGGTAAACGACAAAGACATTACTTCTGTGGCAAAAATGCTTCCTAAAGATGCAAAATACTATTTTACACAGGCTGACAGCCATCGGGCTCTGAAAGCAGACGATGTGGCACGAGTATGTAGGGCTTTGGGACTTGAGGGCAAGTGTTATAGCTCTGTTAGTCAAGCATATATATCAGCGGTTAAGGCAGCTTCCGACCATGGTTTCGTGTATGTTGGAGGTAGTAGTTATATAGTGGCCGATTTTCTCGCAAATTGCTTTTAGGTGTTTTTAACAGTCCGTTAAGTGTTTTTTGTGCTGTTTATTTTGTCTGTTTTGATTTTTTTTTGTTACTTTGCAGCAAAGAATTGTAAA
>SAMEA3663084__coassemble_330_pt1 | contig 16808 bp, 10 predicted proteins | sample SAMEA3663084__metabat2_high_PE_009 | metagenome-assembled genome bin SAMEA3663084 (sample SAMEA3663084) | pig gut metagenome | biome: pig gut; feature: pig-associated habitat; material: faeces | place: France | collected 2012
TACCTCGCTTCAGCAGCTTCGCACACTTGCCGACTGGACCATTCGTCCGCGTCTTATGGCTTCGGGTGGCGTGGCTCAGGTGGCCGTGCTTGGTGGCGACATTCGCGAATACCAGATACAGCTTAGCCCTGAGCGTATGAAGCATTTCGATGTTGGTCTTAACGAGGTGATTAACGCTGTGGGCAACATGAACCGCAATGTTGCGGGCAACACTCTTTACGAGTATGGCAACGAATACATCATACGAGGATTGCTCACCACCAACGATCCGGTGGAGATAGGCAAGGCTGTGGTGAAAAAGTCGCCGTCGGGAATGCCCATTCGTCTTGACGCAATAGCTGAAGTGATGGTGGGTAACCGTATGCCGCGCATGGGTACCGCTTCATATAATGGCAAGCCTGCCGTGATAATGACAGTGACGAAACAACCATCCGTGTCCACTCTCGAACTCACAGAAGCTCTTGATTCCACTATCGTCTTGCTTAAGAAGAGTCTGCCAGCTGATGTGAAACTGTCTACGGATGTTTACCGACAATCGCGTTTTATCGAGAGCAGTATTGACAATGTTAAAAACGCTCTCATCGAAGGTGGAGTGCTTGTAGTGGTAGTGTTGTTCCTCTTCTTGATGAACGTGCGCACAACAGTGATATCGCTTGTTACCATACCACTATCGTTGCTTGCAGCCATCGTGGCGTTACATTTTATGGGATTGACTATCAATACGATGAGTCTTGGAGGTATGTGTATTGCCATAGGATCACTGGTGGACGATGCCATAGTGGACGTGGAAAATGTTTACCGTAGACTGCGTCTGAACAGAATGTTGCCCAAAGCAGAGCAAAGTTCTGTGATAGAGGTGATATTCGAGGCGTCGAAGGAAGTGCGTCTGCCCATTCTCAACTCAACACTGATAATCATTGCAAGCTTTGTGCCCATATTCTTTCTTTCGGGCATGGAAGGCAGAATGCTACAGCCGCTTGGGGTGGCATTCATCGTGGCATTGTGCTCCTCTACCGTTGTGGCACTTACCATGACACCGGTGATGTGCAGCTATCTCCTGGGAAAGGGAAAGGTTAACGGGCAAGGACAAGAGCCGATAGTGGCACGCAAGCTAAAGGCATGGTATACCACGGCCTTGGAAAGGGTCATAGATAATAAGATTGCCGTTGTCGCTTCAACATGTGTGGCTCTTGTGGCAGCCATAGCAGTATTTGCCAGTCTTGGAAGTAGCTTCCTGCCACCATTCAACGAAGGCTCTTTCACCATAAACGTAAGCACGTTGCCTGGCATTTCCCTTGAAGAGTCTGACAAGATTGGACGAAGGGCGGAGGAACTGTTGCTTTCTGTCCCCGAGATAAAGGTGGTGGGAAGGAAAACAGGGCGTGCCGAACTCGACGAGCATGCTCTTGGTGTGAACACTTCGGAGATAGAGGCTCCATACGAACTCAAGGACCGTTCGAAAGACGAACTTCTTGCCGACATTCGCCACAAGCTGTCGGAGATTCCAGGAGTGAACATAGAGGTGGGCTCGCCCATAAGCCATCGCATCGACGCCATGCTCTCAGGAACGAGGGCAAGCATTGCGATAAAGGTGTTTGGTCCAGACCTTAACCACATCTTTAAAATTGGCAACGAGATAAAGTCTAGTATTAAGGATATTGAGGGAGTGGCTGATCTTAACGTAGAGCAGCAGGTGGAGCGTCCGCAGCTCACGATAAAGCCAAAACGTACGATACTTGCAAAATATGGCGTGACCATGCCTGAGTTTGTAGACATGATTGAGGTTCTGCTCGAAGGTCGCGAGGTGTCGCAAGTGTTTGAGGGAAACCAGACCTTTGCCCTTACACTTAAAGTGGATGATGCCAGTCGACAGAGCATTTGGGGCATCAGACATCTTATGGTTGATGCCGGAGGTCGTAAGGTGGCTCTCGAAAACATAGCGGAGATAACGTCTACTGCCGGCCCGAACACCATAAGCCGTGAGAATGCACAGCGCAAGGTGGTGGTATCGTGCAATGTGGCTGGAAGGGACCTCTTGGGAGTGGTGCGAGACATACAGCACAAGGTGGACGAAAACGTAAATATGCCTGAGGGTTATCATGTGGAATACGGCGGACAGTTTGAGAGTCAGCAGCAGGCTTCCCGCACTCTTACCATCACTTCGCTGTTGTCGCTGCTTGTCATCTTCATGTTGCTGTTCAGTCAGTTCAGAAGCGTGAGACAATCGGCTGTGGTGATGATAAATCTGCCATTGGCATTGATAGGCGGTGTGGTGGCGATATGGATGACGAGTGGTGTGGTGAGCATTCCTTCTATCATTGGTTTCATCTCGCTGTTTGGCATTGCCACACGTAACGGAATGCTTCTCGTTTCCCGATACAACGACCTGCGTGAAAATGGCATGCCGTTGAAGCAGTGTGTGCTTCAAGGGTCGGCTGACCGTCTTAATCCAATATTCATGACTGCCTTAACTTCTGCCTTGGCCCTAATACCTATGGTGCTTGGCGGAGACTTGCCTGGAAACGAGATCCAGAGCCCGATGGCAAAGGTTATTCTTGGCGGACTTCTCACTTCCACATTACTCAATGGGTTTATCATTCCGGTAATGTATCTTTTGAGTGAGGAGAGAGGTGCAAGGGGAGAAAAGTGAGGATATATAAAATAATAAAGATATGAACAGAGGTACAGTATTATTTTTAGCCATGATGGCTGGTTCAACGCTCTTTGCACAAAATGGCATAGAAAAAGCGTTGGCGGAGATAGAGGTCAACAACACTACGTTGAAAGCAATGCAGAAATCTGTGGAGGCACAGAAAAAAGCTAATCATGCCGACAATACACTTGCCGACCCGGAATTGGGAGTGAACAGACTATGGGGAAACCCTTCGTCGATAGGCAACCGAACCGACATTAGCGTAAGTCAGGAATTTGACTTCCCTACTATAACTGGTGCAAAAACAAAAGTGGCAAAACGTCGAGACGACATGGTAGACTGGCAGTATAAGTCTGAACGCTGTGTCATACTGCTTGAAGCTAAGAAAGCTCTTATCGATGCTATATATTATAATAGGTATATAGCTGAGCTGGAGCGGAGAATGACTCATGCCAATGCCATTTATCTGGCTCAGAAGCGTAGTCTTGAGACTGGGGCTAGCAACAAACTCGAATTAAATAATGTTAGTCTGAGCTTGTCGCAGATAACTACTGAGATGAAAAAGGCTGAGGCTGAGCAACAGGCGGTAATGACACAACTTGCACGACTTAATGGAGGACAGGCCCTAAAGGTGGCTGACACGGTTTTCATCATGCCCGACCTGCCTTCCGACTTCGATTCTTGGTACAATCAGGTGAAGGCCTCACATCCCACCTTCGGATTTGCCGAGAGCCAGACGGCTATGACCCGCAGTCAGCTATCTGCTGTCCGTCAGTCTGCCCTTCCTTCCATCTCTCTTGGCTACATGAGCGAGAAGACCATGGGCGAGCAGTTTCAGGGTCTTACAGTTGGCCTGAGCGTACCGTTGTGGAGCAGCGGACGCCGCATAAGACAAGCCAAGCGTGAGAGCGAGGCTGCCGATGCGGTTCGCGACGATGCAAAAGGACAGCTTCACGGCATACTTCAAGAGCGATACTTTCGCGCAAAGGGACTCGTTGAGGCTGTAGAGACATCGAAAAAGGCCTTGGCTGAAGCCGACAACAGCCAGCTGCTTGCCAAGGCCCTTAAGGCCGGTGAGATATCTGTTGTAGAATATCTTGTAGGTTTGTCGTACTATTACGATGCAATCGACAATGTGCTTTCTACCGAGCGCGAGTGCCAGAAGGCTTGCGCTGAGCTGACTGACTTCCTGCTTTAGCAGCAGGACGTCTTCTTGCGACAGGCTTCTTTTTTACTGTTGCAGGCTTCTTCTCTATTACGGTAGCTTTTAGGATTCTTACGTCTTCCAGCGGACGGTCATTCTCGTCGGTGGCCGTCTGCTGTATTTTTTCCAGCACGTCGAGTCCTTCGGCTATCTCGCCAAATACGGTGTATCCTCCGTCGAGATGCGGAATGCCGCCAATGGTCTTGTATGTCTCACGCATCTCAGGAGTAATTTTCACTCGGTATCCGTAGAGTGTGTCGAGGCGCTGCTGCATCTTGTCGAGCTCAGCATCGGTAAAAGTCTTCCCCCAAGCCAAGTAGAAGTGGCATGCGCTTGACTCGCGGTAAGGGTTGTCGCTATCTGGTTCACGTGCGGCGGCAAGCACTCCGCGGCGGTGATATAGTTGTGGCAGACGCAGTTCTTGTTCCACGGTCCAGTCAAGATCGCCCTCGCCGAGGAAATCTCCAGGTTTGGCTTCTTTGCTCTTCGGGTCGCCGCACTGTATCATGAAGTCTTTAATGACGCGGTGGAAAAGTAGTGAGTCATAGACGTGGAGGTTGACGAGCTTTAGGAAGTTGTCGCGGTGTAGTGGTGTCTCGTTGTAGAGTTTCAGTTTGATGTTGCCAACTGTTGTCTCGAGCAACACTTCTTTGCAGTTGTTGCTTTCTTGGGCTCTCAGTCCCAGTGAGAATGCCATGATTATGGCGCAGATGATTGTTTTCATAATGATAAAAGTGTTGATTTTGATGGTGCAAAGATAAATAAAGATGTGGAAAATACAAAATATTGCTCAAAAAAATAATATTTTTAATGAATATTTGTTACCTTTGCAGCGGTTATCGTAAGTAAATTCTCTACTTTAGTAAGTAATGGAGTGAACTCATAAGAAGTAGAAAATAAATTATAATAATAAAATAATGGAATTATTGGGATTAGATATTCATGCATGGTACACCATCGCAATCGTAGTGGTGATGTTTGGTTTGCTGTTAAAAACCAAGTTGCCTGTGGAGATGGTGTTTCTCGGAGGAATTGGATCGTTGATAATCAGCGGTTCGCTGCCTGTGAAAGAAGCTATCTCGGGATTTAGTTCCGAGACGGTTGTCGTTGTCGGAATAATGTTTATCGTGGTCACTGGACTGGTGCATACAGGTGTGCTGCAGTGGGTGGTGAAAAATCTGCTCGGACAGCCGAAAGGGTATGCACGTGCCGTCAGCAAGCTGATGTTGCCTGTGGCTATTCTCAGTTCGTTGCTTAACAACACCACTGTGGTGATGCTGTTTATCAATGTGGTGAAGATTTGGTCGAAGAAACTCAGCATCACACCTTCAAAGATGCTCATTCCGTTGAGCTATGCAGCCGGTTTGGGTGGCGTGTGCACCATCATCGGTTCTCCTACCAACCTTGTCATTGCTGGTTTCTACAAGGAAAAGACCGGTGATGTGATATCTTTCTTTGAGCCTCTTCTTCCCGGTTTGTTCTGCGTGTGTGTACTCATTCTCTCTGTCATTGCCATGCGTCGTATGCTTCCCGACCGCAAGTCTCCCGACGAGTCGTTTGAGTCTATCAGCGACTATACTGTTGAGCTTCTTGTCCCTACAGAGTCTAAGATTGTGGGTGACACGGTGAAGGAGTGCGGACTTGCCGACATCAATGGTGGACGTCTGGTTGAGATAGTGCGTTTCGACAAGGAAATCATTTCGCCCGTGGATGACAATGATTATGTGTTTGGCGGCGACCGCCTGATATTCAGCGGCGACGTAAGCGCGATACTGGAGTTGAAGAAGAGCCACGAGCTTGTGAGTGCTACGGAACATGTATACAGGCTCAACGACGTAGACCGCCGCAGGAAGATAAGCACTGCATACGTTACCTTCACAAGCACCCTGATAGGCAAGACAATAGTGGAAGCCGATTATGAGAAGTCGCACAACATGGTGCTCGTGGCTGTGGCACGTAGCGGCGAGCGCATTGAGACAAGTCCACACGAGGTGGTGCTCAGGGCAGGCGACACATTGATGTTTGAGGGTCGCGGCATAGACAAGGAAGGCATGAAGCACGACCTCTGTTTCTTCGATTCAGAGACAGTGGCCAACTATAGCGTCAAGACCATTGTCTCAACAGTTATCATGCTTTCTATGATTCTCCTTGCCGCCTTCAATGTCATGCCGTTGCTTCGCGCCTGTTTCTTGGCGGCTTTCGCCATGTTGCTTACAAAGTGTTGCAGCATAAAACAGGCTGAGGACAACATCAACTGGAAGGCTCTGATGGTGTTCGCCGGAAGCGTCTGCTTAGGAAAGGCTATAGAGCATACTGGCTTGTCGGAACTTCTTGCCCAGGGCTTGCTCGATGTTTGCGGTTCTAATCCTATTGTCGTTCTGACTGCCATCTGTTTTGTCACTACGTTTGCCACAGAGTTTATTAGCAATACGGCTACCTCCGCCATGTTCTTCCCAATAGCCTACGACACTGCCATCACCTTAGGTTGCGACCCGATGGCTTTCTGCATGGGCCTGATGATAGCTGCCGCTTCGAGTTTCGCCACTCCTATCGGTTCTCCCACCCACATGCTTGTCTACTCACCAGGCGGCTACCGTTTTGTCGACTTTGTGAAAATTGGCTTGCCTATGAATTTCATCATACTTGCCGCAAACGTGTTTATCGTTAGCTTGCTGTATCTGTAATCAGTTAAACTATGTATAAAAAAGAATTACTCACAATTTTTCTTTTGTACAATTAAAAAAAAACGCTATCTTTGCACTCGTTTTAGGATAAACTACGTATAATAAACAAAAAACAACAATGAGTAAAGTAGTAATAAACAATTATGAAGAGTTTGCCGCAATGCTCGGCAAGAATATCGGTGTGTCAGACTATGTGGAGCTGACACAGGAACGTATCAACCTCTTTGCCGATGCCACTCTCGACCATCAGTGGATACATGTGAATCCAGAGAAAGCTGCCGTGGAAAGTCCTTTCAAAACTACTATTGCCCATGGCTATCTCACTCTCTCTATGCTTCCTTATCTGTGGAATCAGATTATTGAGGTGAACAATCTTAAGATGATGGTGAACTATGGCATGGACAAGATGAAGTTCGGTCAGGCTGTGAAGTCTGGCGAGTCTATCCGTCTTGTTGCCGACCTTTTGTCGATTGCCAATCTTCGTGGCACGGTGAAGGCAGAGATAAAGTTTGTCATCGAGATAAAGGACCAGAAGAAGAAGGCTCTTGAAGGTGTGGCCACGTTTCTCTATTATTTTGAGTAAATGAAGAATGAAGAGTGAAGAGTGAAGAATGAAGAGTGAAGAATGAAGAGTGAAGAATGAAGAATTAAGAGTCGTGACATTTGATGAAAATATCTAACGCCATAATTAAGATACTTCTGCCGATAGTGTTGGGTGGGGCCATACTCTACTGGATGTACCGTGGGTTTGACTTCAACAGTATGAGCCATGTCTTGTTGCATGAGATGGACTGGACGTGGATGCTTTTGTCGTTTCCGTTCGGCATACTCGCCCAGGCTTTCCGCGGATGGAGATGGAAACAGATGCTCGACCCGATAGGCGAACATGCCCGTCGTTCAACAAGTGTCAACGCTGTTTTCCTCTCATATGCTGCAAGCCTCCTGGTGCCACGTATCGGTGAGTTCACTCGTTGCGGTGTGCTGAAGAAAGTCGACGGGGTATCGTTCACCAAGGCGTTAGGTACAGTGGTCACCGAGAGAGCCATCGATTCTCTGGTAGTGGCTGGTGTTACAGGAGTGACTCTTATCGCCCAATTGAGCGTCTTCAACGTCTTTTTCGACCGTACCGGCACGAGTGTCGATTCGGTGCTGCACCGTTTCACGGCAGCCGGATATCTTGTCACAATAGTATGTGGTATAGCCTGCCTCGTGCTTCTCCATTTCCTTCTCAAGAAGCTTTCAATATATAATAAGGTGAAAGCTACACTTGGTGGTATATGGCAAGGTATAATTTCGCTGAAAGATGTACGCAACATTCCGCTTTACGTGCTTTTTACACTTGGAATATGGGTGAGCTATTTTCTTCATTATTACCTCACTTTCTTTTGCTTCGACTTCACGTCAGACCTGGGAATAGGCTGTGCCATGGTCACCTTTGTGGTGGGTAGCATTGCCGTTTTGGTGCCAACTCCCAATGGTGCCGGACCGTGGCATTTTGCCGTGAAAACAATGCTGATATTATATGGAGTGGCCGATGAGAAGGCATTATACTTCGTATTAATCGTACATACAGTCCAGACAATGCTTGTCATCGTGCTCGGTATATGGGCATGGGTGGCTTTGAATTTTATAAAAACCAAAAAATGCTATGAGTGAAATTAAAAACCTTAATCCAGAGTGCATCTGGAAAAACTTCGACGCACTGACACAAGTGCCACGTCCGTCAGGACATCTGGAGAAAGTTCAACAATTTCTTCTTGACTTCGCCGCAAGAGTAGGTGTGGAGGCCTTTAAGGATCCTGCCGACAATATTGTAATGCGCAAGCCTGCAACACCGGGTATGGAGGGAAAGAAGGGGGTGATTCTTCAGGCTCACATGGATATGGTGCCGCAAAAGTCGCCTGAAAGCACACACAATTTCGAGACTGACCCCATCGAGACTTATATCGACGGAGAATGGGTAAAGGCTAAAGGAACAACGCTTGGTGCCGACAACGGTATTGGTGTGGCCACAATAATGGCCGTAATGGAAGACAAGACACTGAAACACGGACCTGTGGAGGCTCTCATTACTGCCGACGAGGAAACTGGCATGTTTGGTGCCAATGCCCTGCCTGCCGACGAACTGCATGGCGACGTGCTTCTCAACCTCGACTCTGAGTGCTGGGGCAAGTTCGTGATTGGTAGCGCAGGCGGAATCAATGTCACAGCCACCCTCGGATATAAGGAAGTGGACACCGACCCTGACGATGCCGCAGTGCGTGTCACACTCAAGGGATTGCGTGGAGGACACTCTGGACTGGAAATAAACGAAGGCCGCGCCAATGCCAATAAACTCATGGTTCGCTTCGTGCGCGAAGCCATTGCCGACTGTGAGGCTCGTCTTGCCACATGGCACGGCGGAAACATGCGCAACGCCATACCATTCCAGGCCGTGGTGGTGCTCACTTTACCAAAAGAAAATGTTGAGGCACTGAAGGAACTCGTGGCAGACTGGAAAGCTGACTTCGAAGACGAGTATAAGGGAATAGAAAGCGGAATAGAATTCTTCGTGGAAGATGTGGAGACGCCAAAGACCGAACTCCCCGAAGAGATACAAGACAATCTTGTGGATGCCATATATGCCGTTCACGATGGAGTGGTGCGCATGATACCTGCATATCCTCATGTAGTGGAGACATCAAGCAACCTTGCCATCATCGACATCGAAGGCGGCAACGCACTTATTAAGCTCCTGCCTCGTTCAGCACGCGAGGACATGAAAGACTATGTAGTCAACATGATTGCTTCTTGTCTTAATATGGCTGGCATGAAGGTAGAGACAGCCGGAAGCTACGGCGGCTGGGACCCGAATCCCGAAAGCCCGATACTCCACCATCTGCTCCGCATCTATAAAGAGCAGAACGGTAAGGACGGAATCATACAGATAGACCATGCCGGACTGGAGTGCTCTATCATTCTCGGCAAGTATCCACACCTCGACGTCGTTTCCTTAGGGCCTACGATGAAGTCGCCACACACCACAGGCGAGCGTGCACTCATCCCGACAGTAGAACCCTTCTGGAATCTCTTGAAGCAGGCACTGGAAGAAATTTAAGTGTCGATTTATAAGAATAAAGGAGTTTAGTAGTTAAGACAATAGTGAGCCACTCACGATCTTTGGTGGCTTAGACATTTGTCTTAACTCCTTAACTCCTTAACTCTCCTTTTTTGTTAAAAAATCGTTACGGGACGAAAAATTCTTCATTCTTCATTCTTCATTCTTCATTTTTTTTATACCTTTGCACCGAAAAAAATAAAACTGCAACAATTATGGACGATTATCACGCGGAAAACTTCAGTATTTAGGCGTGAGGATGGCAAGACGCCAATCCTCTTGCCATATCGACATTTGTGTGAGACCAAAGGGTCTTAACTGTTTTTGTATAACTATTTTGGATTGGAACAATGCGTACATACTGGAACACAAACGGCGGACTCACCGCCATTAACGAATGGGAACCAAACTGCTGGATTCAAGTAACATGTCCTACAGAAGAAGACCAACTGCTGCTTGAAAAGCAATTCAATATACCCGACTATTTTATGTCGGACATTAGCGATACCGACGAGCGTGCCCGTTATGAGTACGACGACGGCTGGATGCTCATAATCCTTCGTATACCATACGTGAAAGAGATACGTTCTCGAACTCCTTACACCACAGTGCCATTAGGCATCATCCATAAGCGCGACGTCACCATCACGGTCTGTTATTACGAGACAAACATGATGATAGACTTCGTAAGCTATCAACAGAAAAGAGGTGAGGGATTCACCGATTATGTCGACATGATATTCCGCCTGTTCCTCTCCTCTGCCGTTTGGTATCTAAAACGGTTGAAACAAATCAATAGCCTCATTGAAAAGGCAAAACGAAACCTCGACAGGGAGGTAAATAACGAGTCGCTCATAGGACTGAGCAGACTGCAGGACTCGCTCACCTATTTCATCACATCTATACGAGGAAATGAGACGCTACTCTCAAAACTGAAGTTCAAACTGCAGATTGACGAACTCGATGCCGACCTTATAGAAGATGTGAATATAGAGATGACACAGGCTCGCGAGACCACAAACATTTATTCCAACATTCTCGAGTCGACCATGGACACATATTCGTCCATTATCAACAATAATATGAACACGGTGATGCGAACGCTTACATCGGTGTCTATTCTCATGATGTTTCCTACGCTCATAGCCAGTCTCTTTGGTATGAATCTGGTAAACGGCATGGAAGAAAGTCACTACGGTTTTGTCATCGCAATTGTCATTTCAGTGGCCATTTCAGGCCTGTTTTGGTGGATTTTCCGCCATAAACGCCTCATTTAGTCGTTTTTTTTGCAAAAAAACGTCCAAAAATTAGGCTGTTAAAGAAATTTTGCGTAAGTTTGTGCCAAATTTTGTATCGTACCGATTCATTAACTAATAAAAAGTGAAATGATGGACTCTCAAGAGAAAGACCTGGCAACAGGAAAAATTGAAGAAGTGAACACAGAAAATGTGAGCACCGAAGAAGTGAAAAATCAGGAAGAAAACCCAGAAGTGGCACAGATGCCACAGGAGACTTCTGAAGTAGAAACACCCGTATGCAACGATGTTCCTGCAGAGGAACGGCGTGTCTATTCCTCAAAAAAAGAGGTAGTCGAACGATTAAGGGAAATCGCACAAGGAGAAGACGAACCCGACAAGGACGAGGTGGACTTCCTGAAGACGATTTTCTACAAAATGCACATCGCCGAGCGTGAGGCTGCATTTAAGGCACACATCGATAATGGTGGCGACGAGGCGTCTTTCCAAATACTTCCCGACGACGAGGAGGAAGCATTCAAGGCCGAAATGATTATCGTGAAGGAAAGAAGGGCTAAACTTCTTCGACAGCAGGAAGAAGAAAAAGAAAATAATCTCAAACGAAAGCTTGAGATTATCGAAAAAATAAAAACCATGGTCACTTCGCCTGATGAGGCCAATAAGTCATACAACGAATTCAAGGCACTACAGCAGGAATGGAAGGAAATCAAAAATGTTCCGGCTTCCATGGTGAACGAAATTTGGAGAAATTACCAACTCTATGTCGAGCAGTTCTACGATATGCTTAAGCTCAACATCGAGGCAAGGGAATACGACTTCAAGAAAAACCTTGAAAAGAAAACTGCTCTCTGCGAAGCGGCGGAAAAACTTGCAGACGAACCGGATGTCATCAGTGCTTCAAGACAACTGCAGAAACTCCATCAGGAATACAGGGAGACTGGACCAGTGGCTAAGGAACAGAGAGAGGAAATATGGAACCGCTTCAAGGCTGCTTCAACCATCGTAAACAAAAGACACCAGCAGTATTTTGAAGATCTCAGGGCAAAGGAAGAAGATAATCTCGTGAAGAAAACTGCACTCTGTGAAAAAATTGAGGCTCTCGTGGAAGAACCGAATAATAATTTTGCCGACTGGGAAAAACATACAGCAGAACTGATGGAAATACAAAAGGAATGGAAAACCATCGGATTTGCACCACAGAAAATGAACGTGAAGATCTTCGAACGCTTCCGCTCTTCATGCGACAAGTTCTTCAACATGAAAACAGAGTACTACAAAACTCTAAAGGAAACATACAAGGCAAACATAGAAAAGAAACGCGAACTTATCGAGCGTGCAAGGGCAATGAAGGACAGTAAGGAGTGGAGAAAAACTTCAGACAAGTTCGTACAGCTACAGAAAGAATGGAAAACCATCGGTGTCGTCCCCAAAAAGCAGGGCGACCAGCTTTGGGAGGAGTTCCTGGGACTGTGCAACGAGTTCTTCGAGGCACGCAATAAAGAAGGTGCTGGACAACGCAACGAAGAACATGCCAACCTTGAGAAAAAACGTAACATCATAGCACAACTCAAAGAACTGGCAGACAACCCCGAAGAAGGAGCGCAGCAGAAAGTGCAGGAACTCGTGGAGGAATATAACGCTGTCGGACACGTGCCTTTCAAGGAGAAAGACAAAGTATACGACGAATACCATACAGTGGTTAGGGAAATCTATAAAAAACTGAATATCTCAGCCTCTAGAAAGCGTCTTAACAACTTCAAGGCGAAAATTAAGAACGTGGCGGCTGAGAAGGGCGGAAACGCTCTTGGTAACGAACGCCAGCGTCTGATAAACCAGTACGAAAAACTAAAGAGCGAGGCACAGACATATGAAAACAATCTTGGCTTCCTCAATGCAAGCAGCAAAAAAGGCAACAGCCTCATCGACGAGATGAAGCGAAAGGTACAGAAACTCAAAGACGAGATAGAACTTGTGAAAGACAAAATAAGGGCTATTAACGAGCAGGCAGACGACCTATAACTCTCTGATACAAGTATATTATTTAATCACATAAATACATTTAGGGCAGGCTGACAAATATCAACCTGCCCTTATTATATATATTATTATGTCATATTTTACGTATTAAATGCTAATAATTAACGAAACCTACATCAAAGAATAACATTTTTATCACATTTTTCCAAATATTATCGCTATCTTTGCAACGCAATTCAACCCAAAACTCCTTACCACCAAAAGTGGAACACTTACGTAACATAACTAAAAAAATTATAATATGAAAAAGAAATTTAGAATAATCTTTTCTACGGCCTTGTTTGCCGCAACCATCGGCACTGCCGTAAGCGCCGACGCTGCCGGCTACGTGCGTGACGGAAGAAAAATCAGTCTTGAGATTCCTCAGACAAGTAAGAACCAAGTGAAAGCCATGCGACTCACTGTCGTAAGCGACGACATCATTCGTGTTGAGGCCACTCCCGACGATGCCATCCCTACAAAGCGTAAAAGCCTCGTGGTGGTCAACCGTGAAGGAAAATACAAAGCCGATGTGAAGGAAGACTCACAGAACCTTATCGTCGAGACAGCAAAACTGAAAGTCACCGTCGACAAAAGTAACGGACGCGTCACCTTCTTCGACAAAACCACTGGAAAGGTGTTGCTGAAGGAAGCTAACGGAAGCAAGACATTCACAAAATATATATCAAACCAGACAGAACTGCCGGAAAACTATCGACCAACATCGCCAGACGAGGTGAACTGGGGAAAGACAACTGACCTTAACAAACTCTCATTGGACGACCGTTCTGGCTACTCATGGAACGTGGTGTTCGACTCTCCAGCCGACGAGGCTTTCTACGGACTCGGACAGCATCAGTCGGAAGAGATGAACTACAAAGGACGCAACGAAGAACTCTTCCAGTATAACACAAAAGTGTCGATACCATTTGTGGTGAGCAATAAGAATTATGGTATTCTCTGGGACTCCTACTCCTACGGACGATGGGGCAATCCCAACAACTACCAGCAGCTACACCGCGCCTTCAGACTGTATGACAAAAACGGTAACCCAGGCTCGCTCACTGGTACTTATACCGAAGAGACAGGCAAGATAATTGAGCGTCGCGAAGACTCGCTCTACTATGAGCACTCTGGTGTCGTGGGACTTCTGCCGCAGGACATCAACCTCGGAAAGTCAAACGTCGTATATCAGGGAGAAATAGAAGCTCCAACCACGGCAAAATACCGTTTCATACTCTATTACTCGGGATATGTGAAGGTATATATGGGCGGACGCCTTGTTGTGCCAGAACGATGGCGCACGGCATGGAATCCCAATGCCTATAAGTTTGAAGTCGACCTGAAGAAAGGCGAACGTACTCCGCTGCGTGTGGAATGGCAACCCGATGGAGGAGTGGCATACTGCGGACTGCGTGCAGCCACACCACAGTCTGAAGCCGAGCAGAACCGCATGTCTATCTGGGCTGAGATGGACAAGGAAATGGACTACTACTTCATTGCCGGCAACAGCTTCGACGACGTGATAAAAGGCTACCGCTTCCTCACTGGTCGTGCACAGGTTATGCCAAAGTGGTCGCTCGGATTCTGGCAGAGCCGTGAGAAATACAATACACAGGCTGAGGTGGAAGGTGTGCTCGGAGAGTTCCGCAAGCGTCAGATACCGGTCGACGTGATGGTACAGGACTGGCTCTACTGGGAAGAAGACAAGTGGGGCAGCTTCAAGTTCGACCCGAAGCGCTTCCCCGATCCTAAAGGCATGATTGACTATATCCACGACAACAATGCCCGCATACTTATCTCCCACTGGCCAAAGTACTATTCCTCTACCGACAACTACAAAGAGTTTGACAAAAACGGATGGATGTATCAGCAGGCCATAAAGGACAATATACGCGACTGGGTTGGCCCTGGCTATCTCGGCTCTTTCTACGACGCATACTCTGCAGGTGCGAGAAAACTATTCTGGCAGCAAATGCACGACAACCTCTACACCATTGGCATAGACTGCTGGTGGATGGACGCCTCAGAACCAAACGTACGCGACTGTACTCCAATAGAGTATCGTAAGTTGCTCTGCGGACCTACAGCCATGGGCACCAGCGACGAGTATTTCAATGCCTATTCAGTGGTTAACGCCGACGCCATCTACAATGGTCAGCGTTCTGTTGACAACAACAAGCGAGTACTGCTACTCACACGTAGCGGATTTGCAGGCGAACAACGCTTCTCTACCGCCACATGGAGCGGCGACATCGGTACACGATGGGAAGACATGAGAGCACAGATGACAGCCGGACTCAACTTCTCAATGGCAGGTGTTCCATTCTGGGGAATGGACCAGGGAGGCTTCTGCGTAGAGAACCGCTATGTGGCCGCTCAGAAACTTTTCGAGAAGAACGGATATGAAAATGAAGACCTCAAGGAGTGGCGAGAGCTCAACGCACGCTGGAACCAGTTTGGGTGCTTCATACCTCTCTATCGTGCTCACGGCCAGTGGCCATACCGCGAGGTATGGAACCTTGCACCCGAAGGTCATCCATGCTACAACTCCATCGTATATTATGACAAGCTCCGCTACCGCATGATGCCATATCTCTATTCTATGGCAGGCTGGGTGAACTATAAGGACTACACAATGTTGCGCGGCCTTGTTATGGACTTTGCCTCCGACGAGAAGGTGCTCAACATCGGCGACCAGTGGATGTTTGGTCCAGCCTTTATGGCATGTCCGGTGGGCACCTACAAGGCTCGTTCTCGCGACGTTTACTTCCCAAAACAGTCGGCATGGTACGATCTCTATACCGGCAAGCGCTATGAAGGCGGCAAGACCGTCTGCGTATCAGCTCCATACGAGAAGATGCCTGTCTTTGTGCGCGAGGGTTCCATCGTTCCTTTCGGCCCGGAGATTCAGTGGAGCGACGAGAAGAAGCCCGAACTCATCAACCTTTACGTCTATACCGGATCCAACGGCGAGTTTGAACTCTACGAAGACGAAGGCGTAAACTACAACTATGAGAAAGGCAAGTCGTCGAAGATTCTCTTCCAGTGGGACGATGCCTCTAAGACCCTCACCATCGGTGCCCGCCGCGGCTCTTTCGACGGCATGCTGAAGACACGCCGCTTCAATGTCGTTCTTGTCACTGACGGCACACCACTCAACCTCGACAATCCGCAAGGCAAACTGGTGCAGTACAACGGCAAGGCTCTCACAGTGAAGATGTAATTAGAGTTGAGCACATGCGAAACTCTTAAGTAAATAATAGATGAAGTGATGTCAGCTATTACTAGTATACGCGTGATAATTTTTATTTTATCTGTCATCTGTCACTATTATAATATAACCAATTAGTACATAGACTTTTAGCATGGTGACAGAATGGTGACAGACGATTTTGTCTGTCACCATTCCTTTCCGCAAAACGTCATCGTGGAGACGCTTACAATGACGAAAGATGGCGGAAGTCGCATGGTAAGCATTGCAGAAGAACTGAAAACTCCCTAACTTTTGGTACGACTGTACCACAGCCTTGTATCACGGTCGTTCCATAGCTTTTGGGACGTCCGTTCCATGACTATAGTGACGAGTGTTCCATAGTTATGGGACGGTCGTGATACTAGTTATGGAACAACTGTCCCAACAGCTTTCCTTGCTGATTGTCAGTATGGCAACTACTTCAGCATCTTGGGACAGATAGCCCGTGGCGATGTGACCCAGAGTGAGATAGAGGCTGCCACGGGCATGAAGAGTCTTGGCGGACAGATGAAGGTGCTCGAGGAAAACTATGGAATCATTCGCAAGAAACGCCCGATAGGTGCCAAGGAGGGCAGTCAGACAGTAAGTCATGCCGCTACCAGCAGATTGGTGGTTGGTGGAAATCGGGTGGTCAGAATATAA
>SAMEA3663084__coassemble_331_pt1 | contig 16806 bp, 15 predicted proteins | sample SAMEA3663084__metabat2_high_PE_009 | metagenome-assembled genome bin SAMEA3663084 (sample SAMEA3663084) | pig gut metagenome | biome: pig gut; feature: pig-associated habitat; material: faeces | place: France | collected 2012
TGTCAACCCTACAGGAAAATTCGTTATCGGAGGCCCTCACGGAGACACAGGACTCACCGGACGCAAGATAATCGTGGACACTTACGGAGGCAAGGGTGCTCACGGTGGCGGAGCTTTCAGCGGAAAAGACTCAAGCAAGGTGGACCGCTCTGCCGCTTATGCCGCACGACACATAGCCAAGAACATGGTGGCGGCTGGAGTGGCAGACGAGATGCTGGTGCAGATAAGCTATGCCATCGGAGTGGCACGGCCAATGAACATATATGTCAACACATACGGCAGAAGCAATGTCGACATGACTGACGGAGAGATTGCAAAGAAAATAGAAAAACTCTTCGACCTGCGCCCGAAAGCCATTGAGCGTACACTGAAACTGCGCCAGCCAATATTCAGCGAAACTGCCGCGTACGGACACATGGGACGCAAGCCCGAGATAAAGAAAAAGACATTTACGAGCCACTACCACGAGACAAAAACCATCGACGTGGAACTCTTCACATGGGAAAAGCTCGACTGCGTTGACAAGATAAAGAAGGAGTTTGGCATCTGACAACCCACCCACGAGGACAAATAATGCACCAAGACTCAATAACTGTTGAAAACAACATATTGTTGCCCGAGGCGACAGAACAAACACGACCGGCAAAACCGCAGCATCCTTACCAAGTGTTAAGGATGCTGCCTAAGGATGCCACGCCCGCACAGCAGGACTCTGCAATACAAGCCACATTCCAACCCAAGGAAATAAGATATAGTTCACGGCCTGACACGCTCCACATTCCAGGACATGAAATAGGAAAAAGCATCAAGGACGTCGACATACCCAAATACTACAAGGAGTCGTTTTTCTCCAAAGACACTCTCTTACACCCGGAAATAGCCGGCGGAAGATATGGTGTGGCGGGCGACCCTGTGCCATATACCGTAAAAAGCGACGACACAATAACCATACTTCTCATCTTGAGCTTTATCATTGTCATGGTGTCGCTCTCAAAGTCAAAGATGTTTTTCATGAGACAACTAAAAAGCTGCTTCTATCTCTCACACCGGGAAAGCAGCATCAGCGAGACATCGATAGAGATAAGATTCCAGATTTTCATGGTTGTACTCACCAGTCTTCTTTGGTCGCTGCTACAATACTTCTACACCACCCACTACATAGGCACTACGTTCATACTTAGTTCGCAATATCACCTCATAGCCATCTTCCTTGGCATGAACTTATCGTACTACATTTTGAAGAGCGCAATATATGCAATAGTGAACAGTGTGTTCTTCGAACGTAAAAAAAACGTACAATGGCAAAAAACGTTACTCTTCTTGATATCCATGGAAGGAGTGATGATTTTTCCAGCAGTAATGGTAAGGTCATATTTTGACATTCCTATACAAAGTATCACTATTTATAGCCTAATAGTGGTAGTTTTTGTTAAATTGCTTACCTTTTATAAAAGTTATGCAATCTTTTTTCGACAAATACACCCTTTTTTCCAAATAATTTTGTACTTTTGCGCTCTCGAAGCAGTGCCTATGGCGGCCTTTTGGGGTGCCGTGGCCATAACAGGTAACTATTTGAACATAAATTTTTAGGACAAGATGATTAAAAAAATTTTGGTTTCACAACCAAAGCCAACAAGCGAGAAGTCGCCGTATTACACCATTGCTGAACGATTTGACGTGGACTTGGTTTTCCGTCCTTTTATAAAGGTAGAGGGACTGACATCTAAAGAATTTCGCCAGCAGAAGGTGAGCATTGCCGACTATACTGCCATCGTATTCACGTCGCGCCATGCCATCGACCATTTCTTCAAGCTATGCAAGGAACTGAGGGTAAACATCTCTGAGGATATGAAATATTTCTGTGTCACAGAAGCCATATCACTATACATCCAAAAATATGTTCCTTACCGTAAACGCAAGATTTTCTTCGGCTCTACAGGTAAGGTGGCCGATATCCTGCCACAAATGGTTAAGCACAAAAACGAGAAATATCTCGTGCCAATGAGCGATGTTCACAATGACGATATAAAGGAACTGCTTGACTCAAAGAACCTTAAACACACGGAATGTGTGATGTATCGCACAGTGAGCAATGACTTCACTGAGGAAGAAGTGGCAAACTTCGACTACGACATGCTTGTGTTCTTCAGTCCTGTGGGTGTTGACGCCCTGACAAAAAACTTCCCTGACTTCAAGCAGAAAGACATTGTCATTGCTACATTCGGACCCGCAACGGCACGTGCAGTGAAAGAAGCTGGACTTAGACTCGACCTCGAGGCTCCTACTGAGAAATATCCCTCGATGACCGGAGCACTTCAACACTACCTTCTTGAACACGAAGAAGAAGAATAGGACAAGGAGGTAGGCAAAACTGATATACTTGAATAAATAATGATGGATAAACCGGTACTGACATTTAGCAAAAAAGAACATATCGTCAGTCGGAAGACTATCGATAAACTCTTCAGCGGCGGCAATCGTTCGATGGTGGTTTTCCCCATAAGAATGGTATACATGCAAGCTGAAATGGACGATGTACCGGTGGAAGTGATGGTCAGCGTTTCAAAAAGGCACTTTAAAAGAGCTGTGAAACGGAACAGGGTGAAAAGACAAATCAGAGAGGCTTACAGAAAAAATAAGGCCTTACTGATATCTGAGGTTGAGAAATGTGAAAACAAAAAATTCGCATTGGCGTTCATATATCTTGCCGACGAGTTGATGACTTCTGCAACCATAGAGGAAAGCATAAGGAAACTTCTTGCAAGACTAAGTGAAAAAGTGGCTAACAGTCTTCATAATGAGGAAAATCGTTAATTTCATTTCAGCTTTGGCTAAATGGACACTACTGATGCCTATACTCTTCTACAGACGTTTCATCACTCCGTTCACACCGCCATCATGCAGATTTACTCCAACCTGCTCAGAATATGCTCGCCAGGCTATAATAAAACACGGACCGATAAAGGGTCTCGCACTGGCGATATGGAGAATTCTTAGGTGCAACCCTTGGGGAGGAAGCGGATATGACCCGGTGCCTTGAAAAGGAGGTAAGGAGTTAAGAAGTTAAGGAGTTAAAGACAATACTTGAATTATGAAGAATTTTATCGAAGAACTAAAATGGCGTGGAATGCTGGCACAAATAATGCCAGGAACAGAAGAGTTGCTACAAAAGGAAATGGTGACCGCATATCTCGGCACTGACCCTACTGCAGACTCACTGCACATCGGACACCTCTGTGGCATAATGATGCTGCGCCACCTGCAGCATTGCGGACACAAACCTATCATTCTTGTTGGAGGTGCAACAGGCATGATTGGCGACCCGTCGGGTAAAAGCCAAGAGAGAAACCTGCTCAATGACGAGACTCTGCGCCATAATCAGGAATGCATCAAACAGCAAGTGTCGAAATTCCTCGACTTTGACACTGACGCTCCCAATAAGGCTGAAATGGTGAACAACTACGACTGGATGAAGAATTTCACTTTCCTCGACTTCGCACGCGAGGTAGGTAAGCACATCACCGTGAACTATATGATGGCTAAGGAAAGCGTACAACAGAGACTCAACGGTACTGCACGCGACGGACTCTCTTTCACTGAGTTCACATACCAGCTGCTGCAGGGATACGACTTCCTCTACCTCTACCAGCACAAAAACTGCAAACTGCAGCTCGGAGGAAACGACCAATGGGGAAACATGACCACAGGTACAGAACTTATCAGACGCACACTCGGCAACGAAGTGGAGACTTTTGCACTCACATGCCCGCTGATAACAAAATCGGACGGAAAGAAATTCGGAAAAACTGAGTCGGGAAACATCTGGCTCGACCCGAAACGTACTTCGCCATACAAGTTCTACCAGTTCTGGCTCAACGTAAGCGACGACGATGCTGAACGCTACATAAAGATATTCACAAGTCTCGACAAGGCTACCATCGACGCCCTCGTGGAAGAACACAAGCAGGATCCGGGACGACGCATACTACAGAAACGTCTGGCAGAAGAAACCACCATTCTCGTTCACTCTCAGGAGGCTCTCGACATGGCTATTGAGGCAAGCAACATCCTCTTCGGCAAGTCTACAAAAGACTCGCTGCTTAAGCTCGACGAGCAAACACTGCTCGACATCTTCGACGGAGTGCCTCAGTTTAATATCGATGCCGACAAGCTAAACCAGCCCGCCGTGGAGATTCTCACACAGGCTGCACCAGTATTTGCCAGCAAGGGAGAGATGAGAAAGCTCGTTCAGGGTGGCGGTGTTTCACTCAACAAAGAGAAGCTCGCTTCGTTTGACCGTGTCATCACAACCGACGATTTGATAGACAAAAAGTACCTTTTAGTGCAAAGAGGGAAGAAAAATTACTATCTAATCACGGTAAAATAGAAAAAATATCTAAAAAAATTTGGTGGTGGAATAAAAAACCACTACCTTTGCACAAAATTTTATAGGATTGGACCATGGTGTAATGGTAACACTACAGGTTTTGGTTCTGTCATTATGGGTTCGAGTCCCGTTGGTCCAACTCCAAGAAAAGGCTGTACGATAGTCGTGCAGCCTTTTTCTTTTCTTAAAAATAAGTAAAAAGCAAAGAAAATGCGTATTATATTTTGATTTTCAATAAACTTTAAGTACCTTTGTGCAAGCAAATCAATATAAACAAACAAATTATATATGAAAACAAATTATGAAGTGCGCTATGCAGCACACCCACAGGATGCAAAAAACTATGATACAGCACGCATCCGCCGCGACTTTCTTATTGAGAAAGTGTTCGCTGCCGACGAAGTAAACATGGTTTACTCTATGTATGACAGAATGGTGGTTGGTGGAGCAATGCCTGTTAACGAGGCTCTGAAGCTCGAGGCTATCGACCCCCTGAAAGCTGATTTCTTCACCACACGACGCGAAATCGGTATTTTTAATGTTGGCCAGGGTGAAGGAACAATAAAAGTGGGAGATGAGACTTTCACTCTCGGATTTAAGGAAGCTCTATATATCGGAAGAGGTGACCGTGACGTGATATTCAGCAGCACCAATCCTGATTGTCCGGCAAAGTTCTACTTCAATAGCACCACTGCCCACAAAGAATATCCTTGCCGCAAGGTGACAAAGGAAGACGCTATAGTGGCTCACATGGGCTCGCTCGAAATGAGCAACGAGAGAAACATCAACAAGATGCTCGTATCACAGGTTCTGCCCACTTGTCAGCTACAGATGGGTATGACTGAACTTGCAACTGGCAGCGTATGGAATACAATGCCGGCACACGTACACAGCCGCCGAATGGAAGCATACTTCTACTTCGAAGTGCCACAAGACCAAGCTGTATGCCATTTTATGGGAGAAGTGGACGAGACACGCCACATCTGGATGAAGGGTGACCAGGCTGTACTCTCACCAGAATGGAGCATCCACTCTGCCGCCGCAACCCACAACTACACCTTTATTTGGGGTATGGGTGGAGAAAACCTCGACTACGGCGACCAAGACTTCTCGCTAATCACTGACTTGAAGTAGTTAAGGAGTTGAAAATATTCGAAATATAAACTACACATGGATACATTCAGCAAAAGATTCTCACTTGAGGGCAAGGTGGCCCTCGTGACAGGAGCAGCCTACGGTATCGGCTTCGCCATTGCCGAGGCATACGCACTGGCAGGAGCAAAAATAGCATTCAACTGCCGCGGTCAGGAACACCTCGACCAGGCACTCGCTGACTATAAGGCAAAAGGTATTGAGGCCAAGGGATATATCTGCGACGTGACCGACGAAGAACAAGTAAAGGCTATGGTGGCAGACATAGAAAAAGAACTTGGAACCATAGACATACTTGTTAACAACGCTGGTATCATCAAACGTATACCTATGACTGATATGTCGGTAGAAGACTTCCGTAAGGTTATAGATATCGACCTCAACGCTCCTTTTATCGTGTCGAAAGCTGTCATTCCAGGAATGATAAAGAAAGGACACGGAAAGATTATCAATATCTGCTCAATGATGAGCGAACTCGGACGCGAGACCGTTTCGGCATACGCTGCAGCAAAGGGCGGACTGAAAATGCTCACACGCAACATCTGCTCTGAGTTTGGTGAACACAACATACAGTGCAATGGTATTGGCCCTGGCTATATAGCTACACCACAAACTGCTCCACTGCGCGAGATACAACCCGACGGCAGCCGCCATCCGTTTGATCGTTTCATCATCTCAAAGACTCCAGCCGCACGCTGGGGTACACCCGACGACCTTATGGGTCCAGCTGTATTCTTGGCTTCAGACGCATCAGACTTTGTGAACGGCCACATACTCTATGTAGACGGTGGTATACTTGCCTACATCGGCAAGCAGCCCTGATGCTTCATAAAACTATAAGGTAGAAAAAGAGTATAAAAAAGGAGATAAAGGAGATAAACGTAATCTCCTCTTATCTCCTTTATACTTCTTTACCCACTTGCAGTAGTAGAGTAAAATATTTTTTTACAATATTAATTCAAGGCATCAGCCAGTTCTGCACCAGCCTTGAACTTTGCACTCTTCTTTGCCTCAATCTGGATTTTCTCTTTAGTCAACGGATTCACACCCTCACGGGCAGGACGCTCAGTTACACTGAATGTACCGAAACCAACAAGTGCCACCTTGTCACCAGCAACCAAAGCCTCCTTTATGGCTGCCACTGTAGCGTCAAGAGCCTTTTTCGATGCTTCCTTAGAAAGACCTGAACCTAAGGCGATTTTTTCAACTAATTCTGTCTTGTTCATAATTTTAATAAGTTATTTGTTGTTATATAAAATGATTTCTGTACTTTTCGTACGCAAATATAGGGTAAAGAATTCACAATTCAAACAAAAAAAGAAAAAAAAATAGTTTTTTCTCTAATTTTCTTTTTATACATGCCTTTTTTGTATGAATTGACGAAGATTTTTAGTAATTTTGCGGCCATAAAGATGATTATTAATAATAGAAAGGTAAATTGATTATGAGAAACATTCCTGTTGTGACCAAAAATCTATTGTTGGTCAATATCATAGCATTCGTGGCAACATGGATATTGCAACTCAGAGGATTAGACCTCAACGACCTATTGGGATTGCACTTTTTTATGGCTGCCGATTTTCAGGTATGGCAGTTATTGACATACATGTTTTTGCATTCTGGTTTCACACATATTCTCTTCAACATGTTTGCACTCTGGATGTTTGGTGTTGTGATAGAAAATGTTTGGGGACCTAAGAAATTCTTATTTTATTACATTTCATGCGGAGTGGGAGCTGGCATAATGCAGGAGATTGCCCAATTCTTCTCCTTCTATTTCACCATCTCAGCACAAGACCCGACAATTGGATTCGGCGAACTGTTCGCCATTGGACATCAGCTATCTACACAACTCAACGGATGGACCACCATTGGAGCCTCTGGAGCTGTGTATGCCATACTTCTCGCCTTCGGAATGATATTCCCCAACGAGCGCATATTCATCTTCCCACTGCCCATCCCGATCAAGGCAAAATGGTTTGTGATGTTCTACGTGGCTATAGATCTCTTCTCTGCCATGAGCTCTTCTGGAGACAACGTTGCCCACATGGCACATCTTGGAGGTATGCTTTTCGGATATCTCATGATACGATATTGGAACAACCATCCCACAGCTGGATACGGAAGAAGCAACGGACGACAGTTTTTTGACAGGCTTAAGGAAAACTTCGAAAAGAGAAGCCAGCCAAAAATGAAAGTACACAAAGGCGGCACCAACGACAGGGAAGACGACTGGGAATTTAATGCAAGGAAAAAGCAAAACCAGGAAGAAATTGACCGCATACTCGACAAAATACGCCGAAGTGGATATGATAGTCTGACAAAAGAAGAAAAGCAAAAACTCTTCGACAGCAGCAACGGATAAGAAAAACAATGATAAGCAAAATAAAACTGATTGCCAGAAACATAGTGGCAGGGGCAAACATCGCCACTATTGTCGTAATGCTTGCAGTGGGATATTCCGACTACATAAATCCATCAGTACATCCGTTAGCAGCCACAATAGGACTTGCTTTTCCAGTAATGTTGCTGATAAATCTCGGATTTCTTATGGTATGGCTAATAGTATGCAAAAGAATGATATTCATTCCCATCATCGGATTCATAATGTGTTATGTGCCGATAAGGAAATACATACCATTTAATATTCCTCACGACACTCCAATAGGATGTATGAAAGTATTGTCGTTCAACGTACATGGATACGTATACGACAAAGGCGTGGACAATTCATTTGAAACAACAATGAACTACGTGAAAAACAGCAAGGCCGACATATTGTGTATACAGGAAGATCTCGGACAATGGCTAAACCCAAAGGTGCATCTCGACAGCATCTACCAATATAGCTCAAGACTTGAAGTGGGAGATATGAAAATGAACGCCGTGAGCGTATATTCAAAATACAAGATTATTAAGACCGAACGCATTGACTACGAGTCAAAACGTAACGGAAGCATAGCCTGTTGGCTCAATGTCAACGGAAAAACTGTGATAGTCATAAACAACCACTTTGAGAGCAACCATCTGACAAACGATGACAAGAACCGATATAAACAAATGTTTCATGGAGACATAGAAAGAGACACGGTAAAAAAGGAAACACAATACATTGCAGGCAAACTGGCAAATGCTGCAAAGCTGAGAGCTCCCCAGGCAAGGGCGGTGGCTAACTATATAAAAAGTCATCCCGACTACCCTATAATAGTATGCGGAGACTTCAACGACAGCCCCATATCCTACACACACCGCACCGTAGCCGATGGTCTCACAGACTGCTATATAGAGACAGCAAATGGTCCCGGTTTGTCATATAATCAGAAAGGTTTTAACGTACGTATCGACAACATTTTATGTTCCAGCCATTTCACACCATACAACTGTCGAGTGGACAACAAAATCCACGCATCAGACCATTATCCCATATATTGTTGGCTTAAATTCAACTATAAACCATAAAAAAATTGAGAAAATCTTGTTTTTATTTTTTAAATTGTAAAAAAATCATTATATTTGCATGCTTTTTTCGACAATAGCTTGACAATAATAAATTAAAAATATAATAATAAAAAAATGCAAAACAAAGGAATTGTAAAGTTTATCGCACTTGTCCTGATTCTGGTGTGCGTATTCTATCTGTCCTTCTCGTTCGTCACACGCCACTATGAAAACAAGGCGGCTGCGATGGGTGAAGAGGCTGGACAGGAATACCTCGACTCAATCATGAACGAGAAAGTGTATCTCGGCGCTTATTCGCTTAAGCAGTGCCGTGAAATGGAAATCGGCCTCGGACTTGACCTGAAGGGCGGTATGAATGTAATCCTCGAAGTGTCGGTGCCCGACGTTGTTGCCGTTCTGGCTGACCACAAAACCGACGCTGCCTTCACAAAGTCTATGGAGCAGGCTAAGAAAGAAGAAGAGACCAGCCAGGCTGACTTCGTCTCACTCTTCATCAAGTACTACAAGCAGAATGCTCCAGGCCATCGTCTTGCTGAGGTTTTTGCAACACAGCAGATGAAGGGAAAGGTGAACACACAAAGCAGCGACTCTGAAGTGGAGGCTGCTGTAAGGGCTGAAGTACAGTCGGCTGTTGACAACTCTTTCCTCGTAGTGCGCAACCGTATCGACAAGTTCGGTGTTGTTCAGCCTAACATACAAAAGCTCGAAGGACAGTCTGGACGTATCATGGTGGAAATGCCAGGTATCAAAGAGCCTGAGCGTGTGCGCAAGCTCCTTCAGGGAAGCGCCAACCTTGAGTTCTGGGAGACATACAACAGTCAGGAAATAGTTCCTCTGCTCGCTCAGCTCAACCAGCGCTATGCAGCAGGCAACGTAGAAGAGGCTTCTGCTGATTCTACAAAGACTACTGAGGCTGTTGCTGACACTGCAAAGGCTGATACTGCAAAGGCTGAATCTTCTGCACTTGCCAAGCTGAAGAAGACTGACGCCAGCACCGACAAAAGCGCTGAGGCATTAAAGAAGCAGAACCCTCTGTTCTCTGTATTCCAGCCTGTACAGGGTCAAGGACTGAGTACTGTAGGTTATGCCATGGCACGCGATACAGCCGATGTTAACAAAGTCATCTATTCTGAAATAGCACGCCAAGTGCTTCCGTCTGACCTTAAGCTCTTATGGAGCGCCAAGCCTGCCGATTTCGACACAAAGGGTCAGGTATATGAACTCCATGCCATCAAGGTGACCGAGCCTTCTGGCCGCGCTCCACTGGAAGGAGACGTAATCACATCTGCCAAGGACGGCTTCTCACAGTATGGACAGCCTAACGTATCAATGCAGATGAACAGCGACGGTGCACGCCGCTGGGCTCAACTCACAAAGATGAACATCAACCGCGCCATTGCCATCGTGCTCGACAACTCTGTTTATAGCGCACCTCGCGTAAATGGTGAAATCTCTGGCGGTAACTCTGAAATCTCAGGTAACTTCACCATCGAGGACACCAAGGACCTCGCCAACACGCTCAACTCTGGTAAGATGCCAGCTCCTACTCGTATCGTGCAGGAAGAAGTGGTTGGTCCTTCACTCGGTGCACAGTCAATACAGCAGGGTGTGATGTCGTTCATCGTGGCATTCATCCTCCTGATGATCTACATGCTCTGCCTCTATGGCGTCATCCCTGGTATGATGGCCAACATCGCACTTATCTTCAACCTCTTCTTCACTCTCGGCATCCTCACCTCGTTCCAGGCCGCCCTTACAATGCCTGGTATCGCAGGTATCGTGCTCTCGCTCGGTATGGCAGTCGATGCCAACGTGCTTATCTATGAGCGTACCAAGGAAGAGCTTAGAGCAGGTTCAAACGTTCGCGAAGCCATAAAGAAAGGTTATGCCAACGCTTTCTCGGCCATCTTCGACTCTAACTTGACATCTATCATCACAGGTTTCATACTTTACGCCTTCGGTACAGGTCCTATCCGCGGTTTCGCCACCACTCTTATCATCGGTATCTTCTGCTCGTTCTTCACAGCCGTTTACCTCACACGTCTGGTATACGAGAACCGCATGAACAAGGACAAGTGGCTCAACCTCACCTTCTCTACAGGTTTCTCCAAGAACCTTATGCAGAACACGAAGTTCAACTTCATGGGCATCTACAAGAGGACCTTCACCATCTGGGGTATTGCTGCTGTTCTGCTCATCGTATGTCTCGCCACCCGCGGACTGAGCAAGAGCATCGACTTCACCGGTGGTCGCAACTATGTTGTGAAACTTGAGAAGGCCGTTGAGCCTGAGGATGTTCGTACAGCCCTTCAGGGTGCCTTCGGCGACGCCAATGTGAGCGCCATCGCCCTCGGTACTGACGGCAAGACCATCCGCGTGTCAACCAACTATAAGATTGAGTCAAACAATCCTAACGTCGACGACGAGTGTGAAAACATTCTCTACAAGGCCATGTCAAGCGCAGGTCTCGTGACACAGAAGAGCGTTGAAGCCTTCAAGAATCCTGACGTACGCGAAGGTGGCTCAATCATCAGCAGCACAAAGGTGGGTCCATCTGTGGCTAAGGATATCACACATGGTGCTATCATAAGCGTTATCTTCGCATTGATAGCCATTTTCCTCTATATCCTCATCCGCTTCCGCAACATTGCTTACTCATGGGGTTCTACCATCGCCTTGGCTCTCGACACACTCATCGTTATTGGTATCTATTCGGCATTATGGGGCTTCGTTCCAATGTCGCTCGAAATCGACCAAACATTCATCGGTGCCATACTTACCGTTATCGGTTATTCTATCAACGACAAGGTGGTGGTGTTCGACCGTATCCGCGAGAACTTTAACCTCTTCCCGAAGCGTGACCGCCAGCAACTGTTCAACGACTCGCTGAACCAGACCTTGGCACGTACCATCAACACCTCTGTTACCACATTGATAGTGCTACTTTGCATCTTCATCCTTGGTGGCGACAGCATCCGCAGCTTCTCGTTTGCGATGATTCTCGGTGTTGTCTTCGGTACTTGCTCTTCCATCTTCATTGCAGCTCCTATCGCCTTCCGCACTATGGGCCGCAAGATTAAGGAAGAAGAATAAGACCCTATCCCACCTTATTATATATAAGGTAACACCTCTCTTCAGGCGGCTGCAATTCTATTACGAACGGCAGCCGCCAACCTTTTCAATAAGACATTTACTAACTAAAACTAATATTATAATGAACAAACGTTATTTATTCGGAGCCCTATTGTTGGCTTCAGCACTGGGTGTCTCAGCCCAAAAGCAAATGAAAGCCCCGTCTGGAGGCAAGCAGATAAGTGACCAACTTATCGGTATTTTCTTCGAGGACATCAACAATTCTGCCGACGGCGGACTTAACGCACAACTCGTTCAAAACGGGTCGTTCGAGTATTCTCCTTCCGACCACGACGGTTGGGGTCCTGGTACAGCATGGCGCACCATACGCCCAGGACATTCCTTAGGCTTCCTCGAAGCAAAGCAGCAGCAACCGCTTCATCCAAACAATCCAAACTACATGCGACTAAACATCGAGCGTGTAGGTCATTACTATGACTATACCGGATGGACAGGTTTCGGTATTCAGAACGATGGGTTCGACGCTATGACCATCAAGGCCGGTGACAAGTACGATTTCTCTTTCTTCGCACGCAATGTGGAAGGAGACGACAAGCCTGTACGCATCGTCATTGCCGAACCAACAGGATGGGGCAAAGACCCGAACGTTCTGGGAGAAGCCACGGTAACCGTTAGCGGCAACCAGTGGAAACAGTATTCAGCCACCATCACAGCCACAAAAGACTGTAACACAGCTGTGCTTCAGATACTCGCACTCAAAACAGGCGTGATGGACGTCGACCAAGTGTCGCTCATGCCACAAGACACATATCATGGTCACGGCATACGCAAAGACCTTGCCGAGACACTTGAGGCCATTCGTCCTCGCTTCATGCGTTTCCCCGGAGGATGTGTAGTACACGGCGGTGGAGATGGTTTCTGGAACACATATCGTTGGAAAAATACCGTAGGCCCGAAACATCAGCGTAAGCAATTGAAGAACACATGGGGCTACCACCAGTCGATGGAAATAGGTTATCACGAGTATTTCCAGCTCTGCGAAGACATGGGCATGGAGCCACTGCCAATACTTCCATGTGGTGTAAGCTGTCAAGGCACAAACGGAGGTTGGGGAATGAAAGACCAAGCTCAAGACACCATTGCCATGGCACAGATGGACGAATGGGTTGAAGAGGCTCTCGACCTCATCGAATGGGCAAACGGCGGTGTGGACACCAAATGGGGAAAAGTGCGTGCAGAAGCAGGCCATCCAGCTCCATTCAACCTCAAATATCTTGGCATAGGCAACGAGGAGCGCATTTCTCCAGAATTCGAAGAGCGTTTCAAGTATATCTACGAGCGTGTGACAAAGGCTCATCCTGAAATCATTATCGTAGGAACAGCAGGACCTGGTTCACACAAAGGCAATCCAGACTACGACAATGGTTGGAGAATAGCAGACGAACTGGCAATGCCTATTCTTGACGAACACTACTACGAGCCACGCGAATACTTCCAAAAATCGCGCCAGTATGACAGCTATCCACGCGACCGTAAGACCAAGGTTTACCTTGGCGAATATGCCGCAAAGGACAAAAAACTCATCGATGCCCTTTCTGAGGCTCTTTACCTACTACATATAGAGCGTAACGGAGATGTTGTATGTATGACATCATACGCACCGCTGCTTGCCCGCAAAAACGGTACACAGTGGAATCCTGACCTCATATACTACGACAACTCACGCGTATATCCCACTTGCAGCTATTATGTACAGAAGATGTTTGGCGAGTCGGCAGGCAACTACTACTACGGCAACTGCGTGACAATCGACAATCCAGACAAATCGGAAGGCGAAGGCTTGCTTCAGGAGCAGAGCGTGGTACTTAACACAAAGACCCGCGAACTGTTTGTGAAGATCTGCAACGCCACTGCAAATACTAAGACAGCAAAGGTAAACCTCTCGCGTTTCAGCGGAATGAAGCCTCTTGCAACACAAGTTACCCTGAGCGGACAGCCTGAAGACGAAAACAATTTCGATTCTCAGCCCATAGCTCCTGTAACAACACAGATAAAGGTAAAGAAAAACATGACACTCGAACTTGCCCCTTACTCTTTCATTATGATTAAGATTCAGTGCAAGTAGTCTTTTCTCGTCAAAAACAAACAATAGAAGGTCATCCTCTCGCTTTGGCAGAGGATGACTTTTTTTTAATAGAAATCAAACGTACGATATTTTTTGTTGCTTTCCGCTGTATGGTCTTTACTTTATGTAAGACTGCAACCCGATTTGAGCTGTTCCCTTTGTTAAATTCCCGTAAATATCACACTATACATATCTAAATATATAGTATTTTTATTATCTTTGCCGAAATAAGACGTACTATAACATTATGAGAAAGATTTTTATGATTATCTCTGCAGTATTGTGCAACCTTTTGGGATGTACTGCACAACAAGAGAAATTCGAAAGCCTCGACGTTGACGCTTTCGAGAAAGTGATTTCTGACACAACGGTAGTAAGGCTTGACGTTCGTTCCATCGACGAATATGCAAGTGGACACATTGCCAAGGCTATAAACATTGACGTGATGAAAGACGACTTCAAGTCTAAAGCAACATCCCTCCTGCCCAAGGACAAAACCATTGCGCTATATTGCCGTAGCGGAAGAAGAAGCAAGAAGGCTGCCGGAATACTTGTAGAAAACGGCTATAAAGTGATTGAACTCAACTCTGGCATTTCGGGATGGATAAATGCCCAAAAGGAGATTGTCAGATAATTGAGAACCTTTTGCACACAATTATTAAAAGATACCATAATTAGGGAGTGTCGTTAAATATTAACGATTATTTATAACTATCTATTCCTCAATGTGATAGAATTTATGTACCTTTGTAGATGATAAGAAAAATGTTAGCATACACATACCAGCCGTAAAATGATAGAAGTAATTTTATGATGACATGAAAAAGATCTTTTTTATTATTGTGCAGTTAGTCGCAATATGTCCTGTATTAGCACAGAGTAATACGAGATTGATTGTTACGACAGATATCGGAGGTTCTGACCCCGACGATATTCAGTCGTTAGTACATCTTATGGTGATGCTGAATGATGTTGACCTGGAAGGCATTATTTCTCAACACGCATGGGTGCCATACGGCACTGGCGCTGATAGTATTATCAATGGCGTGATTGACGCATATGAAGATGTATTACCCAACCTGATTGTTCATGACAAACGGTATCCTGACGCAAACGTTATCCGGGAGATGGTAAAAACAGGACAACCTCAAGCGGCAATGGCTTGTGTGGGAGAAGGTAAAGACTCCGAGGGGTCGGAATGGATTATCAAAGCAGTGGACAAAAATGATGCCCGTCCGTTGTGGATTGCGGCATGGTCGGGAATGAATACACTGGCACAGGCTTTATGGAAAGTAAGTCATACTCGCTCTCCGAAAGATGTTGATAAATTTATAAGCAAACTGAGAGTGTATGACATTCTCGGGCAGGATGATGCCGGAGCGTGGATAGCGAAGAATTATCCTAAGCTAATTTACATTCGTAACAAGAGTGTATATGGTTGGCCTAAGAATGATGAATGGTATAGGAAACATGTACAAGAGGTAGGTCCGTTGGGAAAGGTGTATGCTTCGAGAAAATGGGCCACTGAAGGTGATTCCCCCTCATTTTTATATTGCATTAATAATGGCCTCAACTGCCCAGAACACATCGACTATGGTGGTTGGGGAGGCCGATTCTCTTGTATTCGGAAGGAGAATATCGAAAGTATGGATTGGGTCAGGAAAAACAATCTGGACGAGATGCAGTATGCCCCTTATCTGATGTATGGAGCATCGGAAGAGGGAGGCAGGGCAATAAACATCTGGACTGACGATATTCATAATGACTTTATGGCCCGAATGGCATGGACAGTAACAAATAAGTATTCTGATGCCAATCATCATCCTGTGGCTGTCATTGGGAATGACAAGTCACGACGTACTATCATAGTTTCAGCTAAGGCTGGTAAAGAAATATGTCTGAATGCTGAGAACAGTTTTGATCCGGATGGTAATCCGTTGTCATTTGTGTGGCAGTTTTACAAAGAACCATCCTCCTACAAAGGAAATTTGCTATTAGAAAGCCATAACACAGAGAAAACGCGCATTCTAATTCCCGGGGAAGCACGAGGCAAGACCATACATATTATATTAAAGGTAAGTGACAATGCATTGCCAAATCTTTGCTCATACAGAAGAATAGTTATTAATGTAAAAGGTTGAACAAGAAACTATCGGTAATTCCATTCGTCACAAAAACGTACTATTTCATAACAATGTCACATACTGTTCGTAACACGAGTGGAGTTGTAATATCATAAGTCTCTGTTAAATTCCCGTAAATATCACAAGGAATTATTCCATATATTGAATATTTTGATTAACTTTGCCAAAAATATTCCATTATTGTATTTAGCCCCTTATAACTAACCACAACTTACTATGACTAACCAAACATAAAGCCTTGATTTTCAATACTATTTAATTTTTAACACTTTCTGAGTGTTTTTTGGCAGTTCCCGATTTTCCACATATTTTTGCAACGTATTTCTACCGTGGAGAATTTGCGGAGCTTTTATTTTGTCATATCGTGAACGTAGTTGACAAGGGTTTACGAGTGACTACAATGGATGACATATTTGAAGTTGATAAGCAAAAAGCGTTATATCGTG
>SAMEA3663084__coassemble_334_pt1 | contig 16600 bp, 17 predicted proteins | sample SAMEA3663084__metabat2_high_PE_009 | metagenome-assembled genome bin SAMEA3663084 (sample SAMEA3663084) | pig gut metagenome | biome: pig gut; feature: pig-associated habitat; material: faeces | place: France | collected 2012
TACGTCGGGGCTCATGGAGCAAGTCTTGTTTGTCGGTCCGACAGAACCGGCCACGAACCTTGGTTTTTCGTCTGTAGAGAACTCGTCAGCCACCCGTCGTGCTATCCTTGCGCCTTCGAAAGCCATCTCACGGCTATATTCTCCCAGTGCGTAATCGGCCTGTGATATGCGTTGGCTGCTGAAGGTGTTAGTGGATATGATGTCGGCTCCGGCCACTAGATATTTTCTGTGAATATCCTCGATGACGTCTTGCCTGGTTATGTTCAGCATATCGTTGTTGCCTTTCATTTCAACAGCAGAGTCGGCAAACCTGGTTCCCCGGAAGTCATTCTCCGTGAGGGAGTATTTCTGAATCATCGTTCCCATGGCGCCGTCGAGCACCATTATCCTGTGTTTTATTATATCTCTAATGTTCATAATTCAATAGTCTGCATCTCCTTATCAATAATGTTTCATCGCCCTGTCCATTTCCCTTCTGTCTTCTTTTTCCTTGAGGGTTTGTCTCTTGTCGAATTCCTTTTTACCCTTGCAGAGGGCGATGTCCATTTTGGCACGTCCGTTTTGGTCGATAAACACTAACAGCGGAACGATGGTGTAGCCGGTTTGTTTTGTGGCACTTTCAAGTTTTTGTATTTCCTTACGGTTTAGCAGTAGCTTTCTGTCGCGTTTAGCCTCATGATTGTTGTAAGAGCCGTAGAAATAAGTGCTGATGTTCATGCCTTTCACCCATATCTCACCGTTGGTGATGAAGCAGAAGGTGTCAACGAGCGATGCCTTCCCGAGTCTTATTGACTTTATTTCCGTGCCGGTGAGCACAATGCCAGCCGTGTAAGTCTCGATGAAGAAGTATTCGAAAGAAGCCTTTTTGTTGCGTATGTTCACTGGGCTTTTTTTCCTTATGTTCAGTTCGTCTTTATTCATCTTTTATGGTTGCAAACTTTTCAATGTTGTTGTCAATATATTCCGCCACAAGGGCAGTCCACTGTTCCTCATTTTCCACGAAGCTATCGTCGTAGTCGTCGAATTCCGGCATTTTTTCAAACATCTGCATGAATTCGTCGTCAGAACAGTCGCGCATTATCTCATCCTTGTATTTCCAGTAGAGGCGTTTCACGTCGTATATCATTTTCGACAGGTCGCGAAGTCCCCAGTCCTTTATAGCCTTTGCAAACGGGTTGAGGAAAATGAAGTCGCCGTAGCCGTTGTGGATAAGTTGTACAAATCCTCCGTCCATAACTTCCTCGTGAAGGGCGTGGAATCCCCAAAGCGTGAGTTGGTCGGCGTTAAGCTCTGCCATGTTTTCTGCTGTGAGTTGTCCTCCCACGGCATCAGATATGGCATTGTAGAACACACCGACAAATTCATCCATTCCCTCTTGAGCTGCCTTTCGCAGTTCGGAGTCTTTAACAAATATTTCTTTCATATCATATAAAGTTTGTGCAAAGTTACGTTTTTTAATGCGAAAAACAAAGAAATCGCCTTCAATTTTTCCTTTTTCTACGTATTATTTCGTTTTTTTTCAAGAAAACTCTTAATTTTGTGGTATGAAAAAGTTTGGAAAAGGTATTGCTTCATTTTTGGGGCCCAAAATATTCAGGTCTGTACATGATTTGCTACACGACATGGCCGATTACATTCTGCCTCGCAATTGCCTGATATGCGGCAGACGATTATCGTCGGCTGAGGAGTTTGTGTGTAGTGTATGCTTTTTGTATAAACCTTTCAATCCGTTGTTTCATGACAACAGAGATAATTATCTCTCAAAGCTTTTTTATGGAGCTATTCCGATTGAAAAGGCCCAAGCTATTATGAGATTCAGGCCAAATACCGATATGGCGAACATTATTTACAGCCTTAAGTACAATAATAATCCAGATGTAGGTGTGTTTTTGGGGCGTGTGGCTGCTAAGATATTATCAGATAGCAACTTCTTCGACGGTATAGACTATATAGTGCCGATGCCGTTGACAAAGAAAAGAAGAAGTTGGAGAGGATATAACCAGTGTGAACGCATTGCGAATGGAGTGAGTGAAGTGACTGGCATACCTGTTGATACGCATTGTGTGTCCCGAATGTCGTTTCATTGCAGCCAGACCCATCTTGACTATATACAGAGGCAAGATAATGTGCAAAATAATTTCAAGGCAAGCAATACGTCGGCTCTTGAGGGAAAACATATTCTCATTATTGACGATATAGTGACTACAGGAGCCACCGTGAAGTCGTGTGGCAGGGAGATAGCCCGTGTTGTGCCGAATATAAGAATCAGTGTGCTTGCCATGGGTTTTGCCTCCGCCCTGTAACGTTATATGTTTCAAAAAATGTTAAATATGGAGCGTGGCGTGCGGTAGTGTCAGTGTTTTTTTTTAAATTTGCACAATATAAACAACTATAATCAAAACAGCGAAGGTAATGGAACAGCAATGGGATACAATTATTGACAACAGAAAGCATCTTTTCAGTCTTGACCTAAAGGAAGTTTGGCGTTATCGCGACCTGCTGATGATGTATGTAAAGAGAGATATAGTCACATTTTACAAGCAGACGATACTCGGTCCGTTATGGTTTTTCATTCAGCCAATATTCACCACAGTGATGTTTATGTTTGTGTTTGGCGGCATTGCCGGCATTTCCACCGACGGAGTGCCGCAGGCTGTGTTTTATCTTGCAGGACTGGTATGTTGGAATTATTTTTCCGACTGTCTGACCAAATGTTCCGACACGTTCAACGCCAACCAGCAGATATTTGGCAAGGTGTATTTCCCGCGTCTTGTCGTGCCATTCTCGATTGTGATATCAAACATGATAAAGCTTGGGATACAGTTTCTGCTGTTTTTGGTTGTATATATCTACTATAGTGTGGAGTTAGGAGGTTTTGACATCAATTGGACTATACTGCTCACACCCTTGCTTGTGGTGATGTTGGCATGTCTTGGCCTTGGTTTCGGACTTGTGATCTCTTCGATGACCACCAAGTATCGCGACCTTCGCTTTCTTGTGTCGTTTGGTGTCCAGTTGTGGATGTATGCCACTCCTGTCATCTATCCGCTTTCGGTCATGAAGCAGAATTATCCCGACAAGATATGGGTGATTGTGGCAAATCCGCTTACTGCCATCACCGAGACGTTCAAGTATGGCTTTACCGGTGTAGGGGTGTTTGAGTGGTCTTATCTTTTATACAGCCTTTCCTTTACGGTAGTAATCCTGCTTTTGGGCATTGTGATATTCAATCGTACACAAAAGAATTTCATGGATGTGATATGATTGAGCAGACGAGTTGAGAAAGAGAAAAAAAGAAAGACCAGAATTCCGTAAGCGGGAGTTCTGGTCTTTTTTCATTATCAAGTGTATGACGCTTAGTCTTCGTCTTCTTCAACAGGAATGTTGTCGATAGGCAGTTGTCGATTGATAACAGAGTTGAAAGCTATTATCGTTTCGCTGCGTGCCAATCCTAATGGTTGTAACTTGTCGTGGATGATATTCAGCAGGTGATGGTTGTTCACTGCATATATCTTGATGAAAAGATCGAAGTCGCCCGTGGTATATTGGCATTCTACCACTTCAGGTATTTCTTCAAGTTTTTTAACCACCAAGTCGAAGTTCTCCGGGTTGCGCAGGTTAAGACCGATGTAAGCGCAAGTCTCGTACCCGATTTTTTCCGGGTCGATTACGAACTGCGAGCCTTTAAGTATTCCCATGTTTGTCAGTTTTTGAATGCGCTGATGAATAGCGGCTCCACTGACATTACATGCACGTGCCACTTCAAGGAAAGGAACACGGGCGTCTTCTGCTATCATTCGCAGAATTTGCTTGTCAAGCTTGTCAATTTTCTGATATGCCATTTCTTAATTTATCTTATTGGTGGCAAAGGTAATGTTTTTTTTCCGAAAAACAATGAATTTATCAGTTTTTTTTGCGTTTTCCTGAAAAATCAACATTTATGCGTCATTATGTTGAGCACCATATCGTCTGTAGCTCTCATGGCATCTGCACCGATGCTGGTGAGGTTATGTATGCTGCGGTCTACATCATCGTCGATAATTCCTTCCGCACTGCTCACACATTTACCTTCCATCGACAGCAGTGCCGAGAGAATGGCAGTGCTCACTCCAGACGAAATCTTTAGTGCGCAACTTGGCTTTGCACCATCGCATATCATGCCGGTGAGGTTGGCTATCATGTTTTTTACAGACTGGCATACTCGAAGGTAGTCGCCGCCCATAAGATATGTGATGCCGCAGCTGCTGCCTATTGACGCCACCACGCAGCCGCAGAGCGCCGACAGCTTGCCGAGGCTTTGCTTGATGTATATGGCGGTGAGATGGCTTAGCGTAAGGGCGCGTATGAGCTCCTCTTCCGTGTTTTCGTTTTCTTTGGCATACACTGCAACGGGGTTGGTGGCACAGATGCCCTGGTTGCCGCTGCCGCTATTGCTCATCACCGGTATGAGGGCTCCTCCCATACGGGCGTCGCATGCAGATGCCGTGCGGGCAATGATGTGTGAGAAGATGCTCTTGCCGAAAATGCCTTGGGCCAGTGGACGGTCGATGGTCTTTCCGAGGTTATGACCATAGTTGCCGAGTATTGCCTTACGCGCTGCATTCATATTGTATTCCTTGGTCTTCAATATGAAGCGTATCTCTTCGATGGGAGCTGTGGTGGCAAACTCATACACGATGGAAAGGTTGAGCTTTATATCATCGTCAACGTGCTCTTCCCCTGCAGCTTGCTGTTTATCAAGTAGTATGCCTTCAGGAGAGCTTACGTAGATGAAGTTGGTATGGCTTCCGGCGATAATGGCCTTTGAGGTGCGGCCTTGGTTGTCGGTACAGATTATTTCAACGTAAAGTTTTTCGGTTATTCCCTCCTTAAGGGAAATGTCGATACGTTTTTCCGCTATGTATTTCTTTCCGGCCTCGAGAGTTTCGGGCGTGAGGTCGCGGAGAACTTCAAGTTGGTATTCTGACTTGCCGATGATGGCTCCAAGGGCAATGGCGATAGGGAGACCTATCATGCCTGTTCCGGGAATACCCACTCCCATGGCGTTTTTCAGGATATTGGCACTGAGAAGTGCGCTGATTTTTGTCGGGCGGCAGCCAAGGGCTTCCACGGCGCGGGCTGTGGCGAGTGCCACCGCCATAGGTTCTGTACAACCTATGGCAGGCACCACTTCCTTATTGATCAGTTTAATGATGCTATCGCGAATGATTTTATCTTGCATGGCTTACTTTTTATAGTTGTCTAATCCTTTCTGCAAGAAATCGAGATATTTCTGAATGTCCTCGTCATAAGAGCGGCTACCGTTAAGCGGGTTGCCGTCGTTGTCGATGAGTACGTAGAACGGCTGGGTGTTGGCACCGAATTTCACACGCTGGAGATAGCTCCACTTGTCGCCTACGGTGCGCAGAGTGCGCTGCTGGCCGTTTTCATTCACTACCACTGGTTCTGCCAATGGTGTCTTGTCGTCCACATAGAGTGAGATGAGGACATACTTCTCGTTAAGTACTGAAGCTACCTGTGGGTCGGTCCATACGGCTGCCTCCATCTTGCGGCAGTTTACACAGCCGAAACCGGTGAAGTCTATCATTACTGGAAGGCCCTTTGCCTTAGCCATTGCCATTCCTTCCTCATAGTCGTGAGACTTTGGCTCAACAGCAGACTTGTGGAGGTTGAAGTCCTGAGTGTTCATTGGTGGGGCAAAGGCGCTTATCGCCTTAAGCGGAGCACCCCAAAGGCCAGGTATCATGTATATGGCGAAAGCCAAGGAAATCATACCGATGAAGAACTGTGGGACATTTGTACGGTGGTCAGGGTCGTCGTGAGGAAACTTGAGCCAACCGAAGAGGTAGATGCCGAGCAGACCGAAGATGACAATCCAAAGGCAGAGGAATACCTCGCGGTCGAGTATGTGCCAACCGTAGGCAAGATCGGCCACGGAGAGGAACTTCAGGGCGAAGGCAAGCTCGATGAAGCCGAGGACCACTTTTACCACGTTCATCCAGCCGCCTGACTTCGGTGCCGACTTGAGAAGGCTTGGGAACATGGCGAAGAGTGTGAAAGGAATGGCAAGTGCTATGGCGAAGCCAAGCATGCCGATTGTGGGCGAGAGAATACTGCCTTGGGTCGATACAGCAACAAGGAGGAATCCGATGATAGGTCCTGTGCAGGAGAACGATACAAGGGTGAGGGTGAATGCCATGAGGAAGATACTCAGAAGACCGCTTGTGTTTTCTGACTTTTCGTCAATCTTGTTGCTCCATGATGACGGCAGAGTGATTTCAAACGCACCAAAGAACGATGCGGCGAACACTACCAGAAGGAGACAGAAGAAGATGTTGAATATGGCGTTGGTAGAAAGGGCGTTGAGGGCACTGGCACCAAAGAGCAATGTCACTACAAGGCCAAGCACAACGTATATTACAACGATAGAAATACCATATGTCACAGCTTCGCGGATGGCCTTTGAACGCTCCTTGTTGCGCTTGAGGAAGAAACTTACGGTCATGGGGATGATTGGCCATACACAAGGGGTGAGAAGGGCGAGGAATCCTCCGGCGAAGCCTGCAAGGAAGATGTAGAACAACGAACTGTCCACTGGATTGTCTTCGTATGCCTTCAGTTCGTTGATTACCGGACGGTAGAGATCTGAGTCGGAAGATGCTACGGCAGCAACGCTGTCGTTTTCAATGGCTGCTACAGCCATGGTGTCGGCTGTAGTTTCTGCTACAACCTCCTCTGCTTTTTCTTCGGTTGCAGGGGCGGCGGCATCAGCCACTTTAGGCTTTTCTGCAGATGCTGCTACAGCAGGGCTCTTTCCCTTTCCGGTAAAAGGCACTTCTGTCGGCGGCATACAGGTCTCGTCGTTGCATGCGCCATATTCGAGATAGCAGTTGATGCTATATTCAGGTTTTGTGAACTTTATCTTCTGTACGAATGTCACGCTTTTTTCAAAGAAGCGCAGTTTCATGCCAAACATGTTGTCAAACTGGGAAATCTCGTGTCCTTTTGGAGTGAGTTTGCCCACTGGCTCAGCGCCATCCATCTTTACGGCGTTGAAGGTAGCCGAGATCGGGCCGTCGTTGCCGAGGTTGGTGGAATAGACATGCCAACCGTCATCGATCTTTCCTGTGAACACTATTTGGGCCTCGCCATCTTTAAGCATTTCGAGCTTCGACGAGAATTTCACCGGGTCGACCATTTGCGCAAAAGCTGCAAACGAAAGACCTAACATTAGTAAGAGAGTTAAAACCTTTTTCATTATATAATAAGTTTTTTTTGTTATGTCGTTATTATTATTATTATGAGTAGCGTTAGTATTAAAAAAAACTATTGCCTTTCCTTATTTACTAATAAAACAAAGGAAAGGCAATAGTGGGTCTGTTTTCTTGCAAAAATTAACGAATTTAACTGTTTTTTTCTTGCAGTTCCAATTCCACTGGACAATGGTCGCTACCCATGATTTCCGTATGGATTTTCGCGTCGGCTATCTGGTCGTTCATGCGGGATGAAACTACGAAGTAGTCAATACGCCAGCCTGTATTCTTCTCCCGGGCCCTGAACCTGTATGACCACCATGAGTAAGTCACCTGTTCTGGATACAGAAAGCGGAACGTGTCGGTGAAGCCACTGTCGAGCCATTGTGAGAACTTCTCGCGCTCCTCATCGGTGAAACCAGGGTTACGCCTGTTGGTCTTGGGATTTTTCAGGTCTATTTCCTTGTGAGCCACGTTAAGGTCGCCGCAAACTATCACAGGCTTGATGGCGTCGAGCCGCTTTATGTAGCTGAGGAAGTCGTCTTCCCAACGCATGCGGTAGTCGAGGCGCTTCAGCTCGTCCTGTGAGTTTGGCACATAGACGGTGACGAGGAAGAACGTGTCCATTTCGAGAGTGATGACACGTCCCTCGTGGTCGTGTTCGTCTATGCCTATTCCGTATGTCACTTTAAGAGGCTTTAGCCTTGTGAATACGGCAGTGCCGGAATATCCTTTTTTGTCGGCATAGTTCCAGTAAGACTCATAGCCTTCGAACTGAAGGTCGAGCTGTCCTGCCTGCATTTTTGTCTCTTGTAGGCAGAAGAAGTCGGCATCGAGGCTTTTGAACACCTCGCTGAAGCCCTTTCCCTCACAGGCTCTCAGGCCGTTGACATTCCAGGAAATCAGTCTCATGCGAATCAGAATTTTGCCATTTTTATAGCTACCACGGCGCATTCGTCGCCTTTGTTGCCCAGTCGTCCACCGCTACGGTCTTTTGCCTGCTGTTCGTTTTCGCAGGTGAGCAGACCATATACTATAGGAGTGTGACTGGTGGCGTTGAGCCGTGCAATGCCAGCTGTAACGCCCTGGCAGATATAGTCGAAGTGTGGAGTCTCGCCACGTATGACACATCCGAGGATGATGACAGCGTCAAATCCGTCGTTGAGTGTCATTTGGTGGGCACCATAGATGAGTTCGAAACTGCCAGGTACGGTTTTCACGTGAATATTCTCAGGAATGGCACCATGTTTTTCCAGGGTGCTGACACAACCGTCGAGAAGTGCGCCGGTTATCTCATCGTTCCATTCCGAAACGACGATACCGAAGCACATGTTGCTTGCGTCTGGCACTTTGGCAATATTATATTCCGAAAGGTTTTTTGTTGCCATTACTTAGATACTCGTTCAATGTATTTTTCAATAGTCTGGTACTGCATGGAGTTGAAGTACTTCTCCTTTACCTGCTCGTAAAGTTTCAGTGCTTCTTCTGCCTTGCCTTGACTTTCGAGTATTTCTCCAGCCTGGATAAGGAAAATAGGTGAGAGGCTATTGTTGTCGGCCTTCTCTGCTGCTTTCTTCAGGTTGTCGACAGCCTTGTCGAGCTGATTGAGGTGAGCATAGGCATTACCCAGAGCACCTTGAGCAGCAGGACTGATCATAAAGTCGTCACATGAGTCAAACTTTTCAAGATATTGTGCTGCCTCGTTCCATTTGCCAAGGTTGGCATAGCAAAGGCCTGCGTAGAGGTTTGCAAGGTTGCCTGCCTCGGTGCTGCCGTATTCGTTGGCGATGCTGAGAAGGCCAGGGAAGTTGGCCTTGTCGCCGTTGAGGGCTTTTTCGTACTGCTCTTCTCCAAAGAGCTGCTGACCCTTGGCGAGGATGGTGCTGGCCTTGTCGGCACGTGGAGCAGCCACATAGGTGTTATAAACGATGATGCCTGCAATGATTACAACCACTGCAATGACACCTGAAACGATGGCCTTCTTGTATTTTGCAAAGAAGGCTTCCTGGGCACTGATAGTCTCTTCTACTACCTGAGCGCCATTCTGATCTTTGATATTTGCCATTATTATTGTATATTATTTTGTTTTCAAGCCGAATTTCGTGGCAAAATTACTGAATTTATTGGAGATATTGAAATTTATTATCGACTTTTTTCGTTTTTTGGCGAGAAAACTCGTAACTTTGCATAAAAAAGGCGAATTTTTAGGCTTATGATTCTCAAAACGCTCACAATTGTCAACTTTAAGAACATCGGAATGGCGACGGTGGTATGGTCGCCAAAGATGAACTGTCTGGTAGGCAGAAACGGTATGGGAAAGACTAATGTGCTTGACGCAATATACTATTTGTCGTTTTGCCGGAGCATATCAAACCCTATCGATTCACAGCTCATCAAGCATGAGGAGCCATATTTTATGATTGAGGGGCAATATGCCACTGACGACGGTGAGCCCGAAACAGTGGCATGTGCATTGAAGCGTGGATCGAAGAAGCGTTTCAAAAGAAACAACAAGGAATATCGAAAACTTGCAGACCATATCGGGCTTTTGCCCATTGTGCTGGTGGCTCCGTCGGACACAAACCTAATTGATGGACAAAGCGAGGACAGAAGAAGGCTTATGGACATGGTCATATCACAGTATGACCGAATGTACATGGATTCGCTGGTAAGATATTCAAAGGTGCTTCAGCAGAGAAACACACTGCTGAAGGCTGATGACGAGCCTGATCCGGCTCTTCTTGACATATTGGAAGAACAGATGGCTATGGAAGGTGAAACCATTTATAAGGCCCGGAAGAATTTCGTAGACAAATTTCTGCCAGTGTTCAACTCATATCACAACACTATTGCTGACTCGAAAGACAAAGTGGGGCTGGAATATGTCTCACACTGTCAGCGAGGACCGCTGATTGAGGTAATAAGGCGCGACAGGATGAAGGACAGATGTGTGGGGTATTCACTACATGGAGTACATCGGGATGACCTGAACTTTACCATCAACGGACATCCGCTGAAGAAGGAAGGAAGCCAAGGACAAAACAAGACGTTTGCCATTGCACTGAAGTTGGCCCAATTCGACTTTCTGAAACACACGGCATCAGCCACAACGCCGATACTGCTGCTTGACGACATCTTCGACAAGCTCGACGCCGACAGGGTGGGGCGCATTGTAGACATCGTTCTGAGCGACAATTTCGGACAGACATTTATCACCGATACGGAGAGTGCTCATCTTGAGAACATACTTAGGGGATATACTCATGACTATTGCATATATGACGTAAAAGAAGGGGAGATATGTTTAAGAGAGAAGTAAAGTCGATAAAGGAACTGGTGATGCAGAATCTCAGAACCAATGGTCTTGAGACTCCTTTGATGCAAAAGCGTATAGTAGATGCATGGCCGGAAGTGGCTGGCGATTTCATAGCGAGATACACTCTGAATGTCTACATCGAAAACCAGACTCTCGTGGTGAGGCTTTCGAGTGCGGCACTCAGACAGGAACTGTATATGCAGCGTGACTATTATGTAGCACGGCTAAACAATCACGTGGGAGCCCAAGTGATTGTCCGTATCCGGTTTGCGTAAGCCGATACCTCCAGCTTATATGACGCAATCCATCTGTATGTCGTTTATGGCGGTTGGAATGTGTTCAAACTTTTGGAAGTCGAAACATACACCTATTTTATATATACGCGCGGGAAGCATCGACAGAAAACGGTCGTAGTATCCCTTTCCGCGTCCCAGTCTGTTTCCATTGCTGTCGAATGCCATGCCAGGTATCACTGCCACTTCTATAGTGTCGAAAGCGTTGAATGTAGATCCTGTAGGCTCGAGTATGCCAAAAGCCCCCGCGGCAAGGTCGTCGTTGCCGGTATATTGTCTCAATTCCATGGTAGTCTCGCCCGTTACCTTAGGCAGCAGCACCTTCTTGCCTTTTTCAATGCAATGGTTGAGCAATTCCCTCGTGTCCACTTCGTCTGGAAGCGCGCAGTATAGCATCACGGTTTTTGCCTTTCTGAAGTGAGGTTCCATTATGAGCCTTTCAATAATGGCAAGCGAGAGTGTCGCCAGTTGTTCCTGTCGATACTCCCGCTTCAGTAGTCTTACTGTCTTTCTCAGCTCTTGTTTTTCTGACATAAATTAATCCTTTGGTGAAGAAAAAGGAGTTAATTCTTCCTATCCGTATTTTTGGGGAATGCGGCATTTTTCCTGAATATGTCCATTGCCTTTGAAACGGTGGGGTCATCCTGGTTAAGATACTGAGTCCATGCGTTCTCGTCCAGGATGTTGTATACAATCCTGCTTACGATATACCTTTCGAGTAGCTTGTGCGACTTCTTTATCATGAGGTTACGGCGTTTGAGCCCGTTTTTGTCAGCATATGTGGCAAATTTGTCCACGATATTCTGCTTTGTCAGGTGTTTCGTTATGGCATTATAGTTGCCGAGTTCCGTAAGTTTGGCACGATTTTCGTCGGTATATTCAAATGCGAACTGTAGTATGAGTCCCGAGATGGCCGCCTCTTTATAATATGATGTTATGCCCAATGTATCTTCCGGCACGAAGATGTCGGGGGTGATGCCTCCTCCTCCGTACACTATTCGTCCGTTTTTCGTGTGATATTTCTTTCCGCTATGTTTTATGCTGTCTTGAGAGAAATATTCGCCGCTTTGGTATCTGTTAAGCAAGTCTTCTTCGTAGTCCTTGTCGGCTCCTGAAGAGTAAGGCTTTTGAATGCACCTTCCTGAAGGAGTGTAATAACGTGCGGTGGTGAGTCTTATCATGGAACCGTCCCTAAATGACAGAGGCTTTTGTACAAGGCCCTTGCCAAAAGAGCGTCGGCCGATGATGGTGCCACGGTCGTTGTCCTGAATGGCTCCAGACACGATTTCGGAAGACGAAGCGGAAGCCTCGTCGATGAGTATGACGAGTGGTATGTGTTGATAGCTACCTTTTCCGTCGCTCATGAAGTCCTGTCGTGGCGACCTTCGTCCTTCCATATAGACAATGAGTCTGTTTTTGGGTAAGAACTCGTTGGCTATCTGCACTGCCGAAGCCATGTATCCGCCAAGGTTGCCACGCAGGTCGATGACGAGATTCTGAAGGTTGTTTTGCGAGAGCTGCGCCAATGAGATGAGCAGTTCGGGATAAGTGTTTTCCGCAAACTTCTTAATCTTTATGTATCCGGTCTTACTGTCGAGCATGTAGGTGGCGGAAATGCTTTTCTGAGGTATTTCCCCTCGTGTGACGGTGACATATCTCACTTTTTTGGCTTTATATCCGAGCAGTCCCAGCTTCACCTTTGTGTCCTTAGGTCCTTTCAGACGCCTCATGGATTCTGTCGTGGTTACTATTTTGCCCACGAAAGGTTTGTCGTCGATGCTTACTATTTTGTCGCCTGCTATCACTCCAGCCTTTTCCGCCGGTCCGTTGCTTATGACATTCTGTACGTGGATGGTGTCTTGCCGGATGGTGAATTCTATTCCCACTCCAGAGAAAGAGCTGCTAAGGTCGTCATTGGCTGACTGTACGTCCTTAGAACTGATATATACAGAGTGAGGGTCGAGTTCCGACAGTATCTGTGGCATGGCCTTTTCCACGAGGTCGTTCATGTTGACCGTGTCGACATATTGGTCGTCGATGATGTGCAGCAGGTTGTTGAGCTTATTTCCGCTTGTGTTGATGATATTCAGTCGGTTGCCAGAAAAATGGTTTGCATAGAATGTTCCTATGAGTATTCCAACCACGACACATATTGCCATGAAAAGTGGCATCAGTCTATTTGTCTTGTTCCGATACATAGTTGTCAGGATTAATATATTCAACATTGATGCCTGCCTGTTGCAGCAGACGTATTCCGTCGTTCAGCCGGTATTCGCGAGAGTACACCACACGTTTTATGCCGGCTTGGATAATCAGTTTAGAGCATTCGATGCATGGCGAGTCTGTTACATAAAGAGTAGCCCCGTCGCTATTGTTAGAGCTTCTGGCAAGTTTGGTGATGGCATTTGCCTCGGCGTGAAGCACGTATGGCAGGGTGACATCGTTTTCCTCGCATACGTTTTCGAAACCGCTGGGAGTTCCGTTGTAACCATCGCTGATTATCATTTGGTCTTTTACCACGAGAGCTCCCACTTGCCTTCTTTTGCAGTAGCTGTTCTCGGCCCAGATTTTTGCCATTCTGAGGTATCTCAAGTCGAGTTGTCTTTGCTTTTCGTCCATGTCGATGCTATGTTTTGTTTTACTTCTTTATTCCGTTTCTTTTCAGCAGTGCCTTTATTGAAGGGTCTTTCTTTCTGAAGCGTTTGTAGAGGGTGGAGGGGTGCTCGGTATTGCCACGCGAAAGAATGTTGTCGCGGAAGCTCTGTGCCGTCTTCTGGTCGAAGATGCCGTTTTTCTGAAATACCGAGAATGCGTCGGCATCGAGCACTTCTGCCCACTTGTAGCTGTAGTATCCTGCCGAATAGCCTCCTGCCATGATATGACTGAATTGTACAGTCATGCAAGTGTTTAGACGTCCGGTCTTGTCTTGCTTCAGCATAGTTTTTTCACTTGACTTTATTTCCAGGTCGCGTATGTTCTCCTCGTCGGTGATGGGTTCTGTGCGTGTATATAATCCCATGTCGATGAGTCCGAATCTGACCTGCCTGATGCAACTAAGCGCCACGTTGAAGTTTCGGCTCTTAACCACTCTCTTTATGAGGTCGTCGGGAATGACCTCTCCCGTCTTGTAATGGAAGGCGAAAGTTTGGAGGAAGTCTTTCTCTATGGCAAAGTTTTCCATTATCTGTGAAGGTAATTCAACGAAGTCCCACAGCACATTGGTACCGCTGAGGCTTTCAAAACGTGAGTTGGCGAACATTCCGTGCAGGGCGTGTCCAAATTCATGCAGGAATGTCTCCACTTCGCCCAGGGTAAGCAGTGCCGGCTTTTCGTCGGTTGGCTTTGTGAAGTTCATCACAAGGCTGACGTGAGGCCTGTGGTTTTCGCCTTTCCTGTCGATCCACTGTCCTTGGTATTCGGTCATCCATGCTCCCGACTGTTTTCCATTTCTTGGGTGGAAGTCGGCATAGAGCACTGCGAGATATGAGCCGTCTTTGTCGAACACCTCGTATGCCTTTACGTCTTCGTGATAAACTGGGATGTCGCTGTTTTCCTTAAACGTTATTCCGTAAAGCTTTGTAGCCAGGCCGAATACACCGTTTATCACGTTTCGCAGTTCGAAATAAGGTCTGAGCATTTCCGCGTCGATATTGTATTTTTTCAGCTTCAGCTTGTGTGAATAGAAAGGAATGTCCCATGGTTCCACCCTGTCGTTTCGCTCTTCGCCTGTTCTCAGAGCCCTTGCGGTGTTGACGATGCGCTGATTTTCTTTCTCAGCCGTCGGCATGTAGGCAAAGATGAGGTCGTTGAGCAGTTTGTATACGTTTTTTTTGTTTTTGGCCATTCGTTTTTTCAGTACATAGTCGGCATAGCTCTGGAATCCTAACAGTTGTGCCAGTTCGAGACGCAGGTTGACGATTCTTTTGCATATTTCCTGGTTGTCTTCGCTGTTGCCATGGAAACAGAGTGTGTTTTTTGCCATGTACATTTGTTTTCTAAGTTCCCTTCGTTGCGAATGTGTGATGAATGGGCTGTAGCTTGGGAAGTCGAGTGTGAAAACCCATCCGTCTTTTCCCTGTTCCCGGGCCTCTTGTGCAGCGGCTTCCTTAGCACTGTCGGGTAGTCCGGCGAGGTCGTCTTCGTCGGTGATGTGAAGCGAGTATGCCTTTGTGTCCTTACGCAGGTTTTGTGAGAATTGTAGTGAGAGCATTCCGGCTTCCTCGGTTATTTCCCTCAGACGTTCTTTCCCTTTCTCGTCGAGTAGGGCTCCGCATCTGACGAAATCGTCATATTCTTCTTCGAGAAGTCTTTTTTCTTCTTGTGTGAGTATGCGGTGGAAGCGGTGTACATGCTTTATTCTCTCAAACAGTTTTTTGTTGAGTCTCACGTCGTTGGCATGCTTTGTTAGCATTGGTTGTATCTTTTGTGCCAGCTGGTCCATCTCGTCGTTGGTATTGGCGCTGAGCATATTAAAGAACACGGTAGAGACCCTTGAGAGCAGGTCGTAATAGTGTTCCTTGCCTTCTTCGTTATAGAGTATAGTATTGTCGAAGGTGGGCTTGTCTGTATTGTTGATGATTTTCTCTATTTGCTCGTCTTCTCTCCTTATTCCTTCTATGAAGGCTTCCTCGTAGTCTTCCAGCCGTATTTGGTCGAAAGGCACGGTGTCGTGCGGTGTGTTATATTCTTCAAAGAATGGATTTTTTCTTGTCTGTTCTTTGCTTTCTTCTGTCATGTTTTGAGTCATAATGTTTCTCTTGTTTATTTTATCATGCAAAATTAGTAAAAATATTGCACTTACCTTATATAATAAGTAATTTTTAACTATAAAGTGACAAATCTTTCCAAAAACGGTATTGTTATCCTGCCTCTGGCAAGTGTTACCAGCCCTTCTTCTTGCATTTTGTTCAACTCTCTTGACACTTCCAAGCGGCTGGTGTTCACTTCTTCCGCCAGTCGGTTCATGAGTATGTGATAGACTTTGTGTCCCGAGGGCCTTATGCAGTGGCTTGTGAGGAAAGTGATGATGTGAGATCGGGTGTCGGTGCCGTTAGGCAACCATGTGGCTCGTTGCTTTTTCTGCACCAAGGCTGCAAGCATGTTGAGATAGTTGAATTTTATGGTGTCGAATTTGTCTATCAGAATGCACAGTTCTTGTTTGCTGATAGTGATGAAATGACTTTTTGTGGAGGTGCGGAAAGTGCTTGTGTAACGTTGTGTCATGCCGAAGATGTTTTCTGGCTGCAGTGTGAATGGAGAATTGAACACCTCCTCCACCATGAAATTCTTGTCGGCAGATGCTGTTATGGATTCTATTTGTCCGTTTACCAGCATGATGATGCTGTCGCAAGGAGAGTCTGCTTCAACGATGGTTTTGTTAGCGTCTTCCTTCATGAAACCAAACCTGGTATGGGCCACCAGTTCCATGATGTCCTTATGTTTCATTCCCAGGAAGAGGGGGAATTCCAACAGTTTGTGATATAGTAGTATTTCTGCCATTTTTCGTGTTATAATTCCGCTACTTTCTTCTTAAGTTTTTCCGAGCACCACGTTTTGTTTTTCCCGTCTTTGTCTGAATAAATGAAATAGGCCATCAGTTCCGGATGACGCTCAAGCAGCTTCTGTGCCTTTTCCAGTCCCATGACCATGAAAGCCGTGGCATAAGCATCGGCTGTGGCGCAGTTGTCTGCTATGACCGTGGCTGAGAGAATGTTGTGCTGAACGGGATATCCGGTATG